>Ga0114962_10003064_pt1 | contig 13677 bp, 6 predicted proteins | sample C_130820_MF_Meta_FD_87017 | JGI IMG/M metagenome (GOLD analysis project Ga0114962, IMG submission 87017) | Freshwater microbial communities from Lake Croche, Canada to study carbon cycling - C_130820_MF_MetaG | ecosystem: Environmental > Aquatic > Freshwater > Lake | place: Lake Croche, Canada... | reverse complement strand
TTCATCAAGTTCCCCTGCCACATGATGACTGAAATTTACGCCCTGGTAATATGTAATCGTCTCAATGTCAATGTTAAGAATGTTGCCCAGGTACAGTTTTGCCGTCTTGGCCCCCATGGACCGAAAAAACTTGCGAATGCTGGGATCGCAACTCATTCCCATCTCGACGTAACTAGCAATCTTGAAGGGATTTTGAATGTAGGTCTTAAAATCTGTGAGACGAAAATGCTCGTGAAGTTTGGCGTCCTTGTTGTTTTCATTATTGTCGACTAAGAGCCAAGGTTCCATTCCCATCGCATCCAACATCTTGTAAATCACGTAGACGTTTTGGAAAAGGCCGTTTGCCCAAATATGGTCATCGGGAATGCGTACCGTGGTCAGGAAGACGCGAGGTCTCTCGGCGCTCGCAAATTCCGCTGGAACTGCCTTCGGAATGGCCTGGAACTCGGACCCTGATCCAGTCTTGAGGATGGGAAAGGACATTTACTTCTACGAACGAAACCGGCGTAGTCTCTAAACCGCGTCAAGAAATGGATCCCTAGAGTAGGAATGTTGAACGAAGCACTTGTCCTGCTGTCGGAAGTGGTCTTGTCAGCCTACCCATCGCTCATCAAGTTGGTGGACGCCTCGGTGATACTTCAAACGGGACTTCGTATGGCCGTCTACGCTGGATTGGCCTTGCTAACTGCGGGAGTCACGGGGGCCCCCTTGGCCTTGGGAACAGTGGTGTCCGTGGAAAGTCTGGCCACGGGACTCCTGAATCTCCTACACGTCGGATCCAGCTATACGGCCTTTGACCAATTAGCGGGGGGAAATGCTATGGCGCTGTTTTACACCTTTCCTGTTTGGAATATTCTCGGAGCGGCGGCCATCTTTGGCGAACGCCTTGAGGGGCGTTCATTGCCCTGGATTGGCCTGGCGTTGCTGGGAGCGGTCCTGTTGGCGCAGCCAAGCACACGGGAGTGGACGGCAGTGGGTGTTGTCGCAGCACTTGCGGCCGCATTGACAGAATCAGGGATTTATCTGTGGTTCAAAACACAGGCCAACGACGAAACAAATCAGCCCTGGACCAAGATGACGCAGATGTTTGGAGGAAGTTTGGTGCTGTGGGTGATCGGAATTGTGGTTGCTCTTGCGGTGGGAAGCATGGGGCTAGGAGCACTCTCTATTTCGGGGCGAGGGCTGTCGACGGTCTTGCTCTTCAATGCCCTGGTCGGATTCACGGGCTACGCTCTTCGCTTCTATTTGATTCCGAAGGTGTCGACGGTGGTCTTTAGTGCACTGTCGTTCTTTGGAATCATTGCCGCCTACGCAATGGGATGGGGCTTCAGTGGAGAGATTCCGACGGTGATGCAGGGCTTGGGGGCTTTGGCGATCGTCTTAGCGAACGCTGTGCTTCTGACAAAAAAGACGGTGTAATTGTTTTTGGTTTTTTTAAGGAAGAGGAAGGATTTGACGTCCGTCGACGCGTTCCGTGGGCGGAATGTAGGTCAAGCGAAGAAAGGCAAAGATGGCGACTTCGGTTAGGAGTGGCATCTCTGGAAGAGTTCCACGGATGCCGTCTTTGGGTTCCAAGTTGAATCCGTGCTCGTTCAAGGTCAGGCCTTTTGTGTTGGCATAGGCACGCATCGCCACATTGAAGCGATCGGAACCTGTGAAATACAGGACGGCGAATCCAAACTCGGCGGGAGGTGTCAGCAAAAGGTCCAATCGACGGGCCTTGCCTCCTGCCAATCGTGTGTACCCCATCCACTTCTTGGGTCCGCTGACCAGGGCATCGACAACGACGCCGGCGTCTTGGAGGGATTGGACGTAGGCTTGAAAGGCCGTTGACGCGGCCTTGGCGCTGACAGAGGGGTCGTAGGTTACAAGAAGGTCCACGTCGCCGCTGTCATGGGCTCCGCGACGATAGGACCCGACCACGACGCCTCGAAGTGCGGATGGAAGGAGGCTCAGAAGGCGACCCTCGTGAGTCGCCATCTCGGTGCGTGGAATGCGTTCGAGGCCATCTTCGTAATGCTTTAGGCCCAAGGTTTGCGCGGCGGTGAGCAGGTCTGTCTCGGTGGCCGCCGCGGTTGCTGTAGCAGCACGAAGGTCCCGTACGGACTTGATTCCGGCTTTAAGAAGGGCCTTCGCTTTCACGGGTCCGATGCCGTGGACCCCCAGCAACTCTTGTATAGCGTCGACGTCGGTGGCTTCGCGCATACGCGTTGCCGCAGAAAGGGCTCCTGTTGCCACAATCTCCACAATCTTGGCGTAAATTTTCGTGCCGACTCCCGGCACGTCCTTCACGGCCTCGGCCGTTGTAATGGGTCCTGGAAAGGCTTTCAGTCCTCGAAGGGCCTTGGAATAGGCAATGGCTTTAAATTTGCCACCCTCGGCAGCCAGTTCGCCGAGACGCATAGTCTCTAACGCACTCAGAATGAAAGGTTTGAAATCGGTCATGGGGTTGGATGTAAACAATTCGGTGGTATAGTATCAATTTTTTTATAATTCCTTTATATACATGTCTGGAAAAAGTTATCTAAGACGATTGGAAAAAGAACTCAGGGATCTTGCCAAAGAGGAAAATACATTTAGTATCAAACCGGTATCCGAAGACCTTTCTGAATTAAGTGCCATCATTGAAGGTCCTCCTGGGACCCCGTATGAAGGCGGAACGTTTAAAGTATATATTACTATACCAAATGACTATCCGTTTGCCCCTCCAAAAGTTCGCTTTGATCCCGGATTTTTCCATCCAAATGTAGATTATAAAACGGGAGGTATTTGCGTGAGTATTTTACTGACCGAAGCACAAATGGTGGCGCAAGGAACAGGTAATGCAAAAATGGTGTCTGCTAGTTGGAGTCCTGCCTATTCAATTGAAAAAGTCCTTTTATCACTACAAAGTATGTTTATGGATCCCACCTTAGCGCATGGGTTAAATCCTGAGGCGGCATCTTTATTCGAGAGAGACCCAACTGAATTCGAAAAGAAGGTGAAAAAATCGATTGAAGACAATTTTAAGAAATCAGGAGGAAGACGCAAGACAAGGCGATCAAAGCATTCTAGGCGTTCAAAACAATCAAGGCAATCAAAGAGTTCTAAATAAAGACACTTTTCCCTTCCTTAGTATACATAGAAACATTCAATGTTCCCTTGTATTACTTTCTTCGGAGGGTACGCCGACACCGGCTCCTTTGATGACGCATTTTATGCCGACGAGTCTTACGTTTCCTTCCTGAAATACTTTCAGAATTTTCGACTTTTACTTCTGTACCTAATCCTGAATCATCCATAGATACAATCACAATGCGTTGATTGTCTTTGTCCTGATGTGCTACGTAAACCTCTCGACCACAACCATAGTCTTTAATGGAACTCCCATTTACAGATCCATCTTTAACATATACGTTTTTACACCGCTTTAAAATAAGTTCAGAACCCAACACTGGTTCAAAAATGCTATTTACTTCATCGACAAGCATCTTGATATACGTATCGTACAAACTACTAATTGTTTGATACGATATAAAATAACAATAAGAACGTATGGTTGTAAATAAATTGACGACAAAATGATTTGTTTCTTTCAATAACTCTTTATTTGTTCGCTCTACACATCGAAACATGTATACGATTAAATCTTTCAAAATAATCATGACATTCATTTTCTTTTCCTTGTACATCTCTTCATCTGTTTTACACCCAAACTTTCTACGACTCACGGTATTGCCTAAAAAATAACATTCATCTTCGACTGCTCTAGGGTCGACTCCCCAATTTGAATTACCACACAATTTAAAAATTAACTCATTTACGGAATCAAGATACGCCTTTATTTGATCAATGGAAGAGACCTTAGACGCATTCTCTATTAATTCAATCGCATTGATCACTGTCCGACTTTTATCACGAATATTGGCTTTGGCCGGATAAAGAGATTCCGTTAACTTAATTGATATCTCTTCTTCATCGTCTCCTTCATAATCACCCGTCAATACAAGCAAAGATAGGGGCTTTAACGGAAGAGTCGCCATCGTTCTTATATATGCAACACTTTTTAAGGAGTAGGTCTAAGGGGGTCCCAAGGGGTAAGCCCCCTTCTAAAGTCCAAACCCCCTTCCTTTATAGATGACGTCTCGCTCGGGAGGACTCCTCGAACTCGTAGCCCGAGGAAAGAAGGATGTGTTTTTCACGTCCAATCCCACGGTGTCGTTTATTCATAGCGTCTACCGAAAGGCGGCCGCCTTTTCTTCCGAAATCTACGTGCTGAAACCTCGAAACAATCCCGAATGGGGCAAGTGGTTCGAGTTTGAGTATGAGCATCGCGGAGACTTTGCGCGAAACCTGTATCTTCGCGTGGAATTGCCGACATGGTTGCCTTCCGTGGCCGTCGCCGCGAATCCAGCCGGAATTGTCACCGATGCGAGCGGTGTCACCTTTGGCTACTGTAACGACATCGGATTCCAAATGTTTGACCGCATTCAGTTCTTTCAGGATCAGGTGCTCCTTCACGAAGCCTACGGAGAGTACCTGGATTGGGATTTGCCAGGAACGCACGCTCTCGGAACGACCCTTCTGGTTGGTGAAGAAGTGGGTCATCGCGAGGACACTCCCTTGGCCATTGGACGCTCGGCATCGTGGCCGACACTACGAGTTCCAATGCCGATGCTTGGATGGCAGGCACTCGGCGATCCCGGCTTTCCCAGTATTTGCCTGCGTGGCCAACGATTCCGCATTCGTATCTTGTTGCGTCCCTTGTCAGAGTTGATTGTGGCGAGCGACGGACGGTTGAACCCGATTCCGTGGGGCGGTCGGCCGTTGCGCATCCAGGCCACCAAGACAGGGCCCGTCGACACGAGTCAGGTCACGTTGGACGTTGGAGCGATGAAGAACCTTGTCATTTCACTAGAAACGACGCAGGTGTACGTGCCAGCGGACGTTCAAATGGCTTTAAAGGCCCAGACCCTTCGCTTTCCGTATCGCACCCTCCAGTTCCAACAGTTCACGATTGAGGATAATCAGTTTGCGGCGGCGGCGCCCCCTTATTCCGCGACGATTCAGGTTCCGCTGGCCGTAGACTTTATCGGATCGGTGGACAAACTCGTGTTTGCGGTGCGTTCTGAAACAGCGGGACAGGCGGGGCAACGCATGAACCTGAGCCCTCCATCGGGGGCGTGGTCCAAGTACGCGGCGTCGTACGGTCCTGCCTTTCTTACATCCGCCCGACTGACGATTGCTAATTTGGACCGCATCAAGGCGTGGGACGTGGCGATGTTTCGCGAAGTCACGGCGTACTGGAAACAGGTGGGAATACGACGCGTTCTGACGGACTCGGGGACGGTGGAGCCAGCGGAAATTTACTCGCTGACCTTTGGTGGCTTTGATTACGGGGCACCGGCGGGGACGTTGAACTTGACGCGGGCCTCACTACCGGTGCTGACGCTGACACTGGCACCCACACCGTACGATCCGCGGACGATCAGTCGCAAGGCCTTTGTGCTGCTGTATGCGGAATCGTGGAATGTCTTTGAAATTGCGGGGGGTAGGGGACGGATGATGTTTGATGATTCATAATCTTTTCCAGAAGGGTCCGTTACGAAAAAACCTTGCTTTACCCACAATTTGTTCAACGAGTCCGAAGCTTCCGGTCTCGTTGAAATTACCAAAAAAAACACACACACATGGTAAAATGGAACCTGGGAGGGAACTCTTGGAGGCTGTCGAGGTTGGAAATATAGACAAAGTTCGGGAGTTGTTGGATAGCAATGTTAATAAGGATATGAAGAATGCAGCCCTTCTTTTGGCATCGGAAAAGGGACACCATGAGATCGTTGAACTCTTGATAGATAAAGGGGCAGATATGAATACTACAAATAAATTTCGGTTCACACCTTTAACACAGGCAATACGAAGCGGGAGTCTTGCAACTGTAAAGGTATTGTTAGATAAAGGAGTAAACGTTGAAAGTTATTGGCTATATGCAGCTATGACTCGAGCGTCAAAAGATGGACACACTGACATCATTGCTCTCGTAAAATCTAAAATAGGCTCTACTGAACCAGTCCCTAACACTACATCTCAGAACAAACTCCTCAAAACGTTAGAAGTACCTGAAATGCAACTGACAGGATGGCCGTGTGTGTATACCTTTTTAGATGACCATTTTTTCAAGTATCTCTTTTTTGACCCGTACGCAGGAATAGAAAATGGGGCGAATCCTTATGTAGTTGCCAACCGATTTTCTAGGTATTTGAAGAATGTTACAGACGAGACCAACACTTCTGTACTAGAGTTGTTTCAAGAGCAGTACGGTACTTATGATATATCCAACTGGCAAATACTGGGGAATCCAACTCAGCGTTTGTATACGGAAGAAGATGAGAATTACTTAATAGAAAGTTGTTGGACACGTCAGTTAGTTGAGAAAGGGCATATCATCATACTTTCTGGATATATGACAGATGTTGGAGGTCATGCTGTCACACTCTATATAAATTTGGCTGAAGACGGTAAATACAATGTATATGTAATCAATTCCGGTGAAGGATTACAATATCATTGTAAAGGGTCAATGAAGGTGGATGACAAGAGACCGATTGTTATTTTATACGAGAATGTATTGCTAGACCAAGTAATAAATCTTTTTAGATTACATATTTTCTTCACGAAAGTCTTTAATAATCGTGACAAAATCATTGCAGATTGGAAATCTTGTATTGAAACCCAATCATATAGTGCTAAATACCAAACTGACAAATTTGCCTACGTGAACCGTAAAGATCCCATAGCGGATAGCGAATCCAAATCTTCCCACACGTTTAGCGAATCCAAATCTTACGACTACCATAAACAATATTTATTTCCTAATTTTTTTTGGGATCACGTGAGACCGTCCATGTACGCACCAGATCAGGGAATCGATATATACATTTTTTATAAATCTTTAAACAGTGTTTTAAACCGACCATTTAGACCCATTGTGATGGATACACCCCAAATATCACATTCTTGCTCTTTTTATTCTATCTACTACTTTTTGAAATACTTTGTATTTCAATACTTTATTCCAAAGCCCTCTACCTCTATTGTGTCTAACTTGAGTGCCTCTAACTCGAGTGCCTCTAGTTCTAACACCTCTAATTCTCTGGCCTACACTCTTTCCACTTATAATTATTATTGCAAAATAGCTGATAAATTAACTGATGCTCATAATGTTGCTCTTCAAAATAACAACAATCATGACCATAGTTCATTTAATACCTTTATTGATACTATAAAAAAAACAGAATCGGATGCTTTTTTTCAGACCATGTTTGTGCGTATACCCATTACTACTGACTTTCGACACCGAATGTCCCTTCTTAATATTACACATATGCTTTTAAAGGATACTTCTTGTACAAACAGGTTACAAATTGAAACAACACTCGTTAATATATATATGGATAACTCTCTTGGTATATATGGTGGTTTACCTGATATAAATGATACACTTGAAGATACGATTAAGTTTTATAAAGAATTTTGTGAAACACCTAACAAAACGTTTTCTATGATACAATCAATATTTCCTAACATAAAATTAATTGGTATTACTATCAAAAAAAATAATGGGGGTCATATAGTTGCCAGACATGTAATGTTATTAAAATGTTTATTGAACCTTTTAGAAAGTATTGAACCATACAAACCTATTACACCTGATACAAATTTTTCAGACGATCCAAATTTTGATACAATGACTAATATTTTATCGGAAATACATGATGGTTTACATTATTCAAGGACTTATGGATTGATGAATCTTGTTGTTCAATGTTTCCTAAAACAGTACAAAATCGAATCTTCTACTGAAATTCCACTTGAAACCAGGGTAACTATCTATAACACTCCATATTATGATGAAGAGTTAAACGCGTTGTTCAACCACTTACATTTCTTTTCTACAAATTCAATAGTACTGTATGGATTAGATTATCGTCGTCTATATACTCAATTGTGGAAAGTGCGTGGACTTTTTTTTAAGGATGGTATGAACCGTTTACAGGATGGACTCGTTAATAAACGTTGTAAATTAATATATTATATATATAACATGACAACGAAAAGTGAATTTTATTTAAATTTCCATATAGAAAATCTGACACAAAAAAAAATAAGCCCTACATTAGATAAAAGAAATCAATATTTGAACAGTGGTTATCGTTATGAATATATAATTCGCATGATTAATAACAATTCTGCCAGCAAACTTAAGGATGTCAATATTCCATTTGACGGCCTAACAAATTATACACTTACAGAACTTGTATTAAACAATACACAACAGGTTACATATACTGAAGCATTTAGGCCCAATTATACAACTATTTCAAGAGATGATTACACTTTTTATAAAATCGAAACTTCTACGTTCCTTGATGTATTCAATATAATAGAAACACTCGATTTAGAAAAGTTCATGGCTCAGTTAAACTTTATACCGATGGGAATGTTGGAACTTATCGTATTTACTCTATTTCTAGTTCGAAAAAAATTTACAAGCATAGAGTCATTTTTCAATAACAACTCCAATTGTGAAAAACTTAAGAATAGTCTAGGTTCTACTTCGTTTATGACATATATACTTGAAAAAAATTATCGCTTGGCATTTATGAAATATCAAAGATATGAAAGATATAGCAATGAAGCCCCCCTATATATAAATAGTATGTTTGCTAACTTGTTTATGACAAATTCATTGGAGGAGGATATGGAGTTTTTAACGCAACTTGTTCCCTTGGATTGCGAAGTAAAACCTGGTTATAGCATAGAATTAGATAAGGCCCTTCGATTCCAACTAGGCAACTTTTTTACACTGTATCGTTCTATTTCTACGTCCTCTCTTTTCTATGGGATGGCAGATGGCTCCTTAGTGCCACTTGTAGAACAGGATGGTAAGGTCGGTCGCACTCTTAATACAGGGATAGGAAAAGAAGGAGAAACTGCTTGGTTCACTCCATTGGACATAGCGAATCAGACCTTTGCTTTTCTTACTACAAAATTAACTTACAGTGGTATACGATTTCAAACATTAAAATCATCGACTAATTATTATGTATGTCCTAATTCTTTTTCAGAATACTTTCGAATCGATGCGAAAACATTCGATATCTATTTTTACGATACGAAAGGGACTGAATACAAAGTGCTCATAAATCCTCCAAACGTCATATTGGGCACATGGGTTTATCAAACCACAAATGCATTCCTACTACAAAATAGAACTTCGTATTCCTTACTGCTGTTTATTACACAAAATTATATTCAAAACGATCTATACAATCATATTACCAGTGATACTTACTGGTTATCAATTCCTAAAGATAAACTAAACTCTGTAGTTATGAAACATCAAGAAGCACTTCATATATTACCGTTTCATCATACGCTTACCACACTTGATACACGTGACTACAATGACTTGGCAGCAGCCTACCTAACATTTGGTATAGCAAGAAATGCACTGGCTCTTCATATCATGTATCCCATCTTTCGCAATTTTGTACTCTCTGGTTCTGTGCCAGACGATCCAATGTACAAATTCACAGAGGAAATAGGCTTTGACGTACCATTATGGCCTCTTTACAAAAAAATGGATTCGCAACGAGAAAAGTACTTTCAAATGAGGAAAGCTGATAATGGACCCTATTCTTTGAAATCTTTAGAAGCAGACGACCAATACCAAACGCTTGTTACATTGTTCAATGCGTTTAAAATTGCTAAGTCGCCCATCAACAGTAGCAATTTAAATACAACCGCAAATGCGAATCTGATTGGATTTTTGGAAAAATTTCGATACCGATGTTTAGTAGAACAGTCAACCGTAATTTCTTCCCAAGTTAGAACCATAAAGTCGCAATACCTCCCGTTTTCTGAGGAAATCTTGTTTCCTATCTTTCAAAGTATGCTATGGAAAGACTTCAAGTGGTCGAGTATTCCAAACATATATTCAAGGAATTACATTGAATTTTATAAAAATGTTATCAACCTTCTCTACAGTGAGATTAGTAGAAATGTAGCGTCTCTTAAAGAAGAGGAACTTGCCTGTGTAGGAGAATCTTGTGGTATTGTTCTCAAACTGTTACAACCCTTGGATCCCAACCTTATTCTTCCTTTCGACATATGGCGCGATACCGAAGATATGTTGTTTGAACTTCAAAAAAGGCTTTTTTTGCGAGCCTCCCAAAAAACAACTCTTGAAAATATCTACTTAAGTCTTGATGACAATAAAACAGACGCCTATGAAATTTTAATGGGTGCTGGAAAAACATCAACCATCACTCCCATCACCATCCTACGCACATCACTTCATGCACCAGTTCAACAATCCATCGTGTGTTTGCCAGCCCATCTTGTGTCTCAAAGTTTTGATATTTTATCAGATTTGGCGACTCTGATACCGAATGTCCCCATCATAAAAGCTGATACACAACTTCCACTTGTTCCATGTATCTGTGTTGTAAATGACAATACATTCAAAAAATCTATTCTGACACGCATTCGAGATGGAAACCCGTTTGAACTACCCCTTTCAAATCTTGTGCTCTTTGATGAAGTAGATTCACTTCTGAATCCTATGAAAAGCGATTTGAATATACCAAGTCTCTCTCAAGATCATCCCAACCTCAAGATTATTTCTTCTATTTGTATCGAACTAATGGAAAACGTTTTTAGTGGTATCTCAGTAGAAGATAAGACTGACAACAATATTCGTATCAAACATCCTTTTACAAATGTACTCTTGTACGGTGGTACTAGCCAGGAACCAGAGTTGGCACGGGTTCTAGAAAGAAAGTTGAACGATACCCTTTCACAAGTGCTAACCCTTCGATATAATCAATCGTACGGATTTGGCATAAAGAAAAATTATACCCTTACCAATTTAATAAATCAGAAGGAAATGTTTGTCGCAATTCCCTATACGGCTAACATTAATCCTGCCTACGGAAGTGAGTTTACCGATTTTGAATTGTCTGTGCTTCTCACAATCGCCTCCTATCATCAATCATCCATTCGTAAGGAGGATATATATATGTTGTTACAAAATATTCACGAAACCATCACCCAATTTGATTCAATCAATGCTTTTGCTTCGAATATTGAAACCTTGGTTATTGACACCTATTTTAAATCTATACGTGACATATTTGGAATGGAGTCAATATTCCAAGTGCTAAGCCTTTTCAAAAAGAATCGTCACACAGACGCTCTTCGATTTTGTGAAGGTCTAGCTTCTTCGAAAGTAACAGCTTCGAATAAAAATAACTTTCTTCGTGTCTATCTGAACACGATCGTCTTCAAATATTTCTTCAAAATTATGAGGAAACAAGATAATATCTCTATGGTCGACCTATTTGATCCTAGCATTAGTAAAAAGAAAATTAGTTTTTCTGGAACAGTGAATTTTAATACACCCGTGTCAATTCTAAAAAGTGGCGATTTTTTTATACCGTTGTCTTCTAGTTCTGCTGCTTCTTCTTCTGCTACTGCTGATTATTTCCCCCCTGTTCCTGAAGAGTTTTCCAAGGGACAACTTGAAACTATAAATGCTGACACTGAGGTAGGGGTCTCCATTAAGGCTGCTTTTTTTGGCAAGACGACGCACACCCCCATGCTTCATATATACAAGAGTGGGACAGCGAATGAACTAGAGACCACTCTCCTCACCACACTTAGGGTGCTTCTCGCCACTCCTGAAACGCAATACCAGGCCTTGATTGATACAGCTGGCCTGATTCTCTTCGCGACACCGATTCAAGTGATGGAACTGGTACGCACTGTTCTTCCTGATCATACCCTTCTCTTTATTGAAAACGGTGTTCGTAAAATCTATGGAAATAAGGAAAGCCCCCCTGTCCTCTACGATGGGTCGACGCGAGACAAACTGTTCATTTACTACGACCATAAGAATTGTGTAGGGGCTGATTTCAAACAACCTCATACCATGCGAGGTCTAGTAACTGTTTCCGCAAAAAATAATTTGACCGAAATTTCTCAAGGAATCTTTCGTCTACGAAATATTAATGTAGGGCAATGGGTCGATTTCTACCTTCCTGAGAATTATATTGAGGGACTTACTAATTCATCCTTGGGAAACAAAAAAGCAACCATGGTAGACTGTCGGCACCTTTACACAAAACTGTTAGACGCTGATAAACAATTCAAGACCAGTACCCTTTCAACGGCCAAGGTTCAAGTTGCCAAGTATGTTCATCGCATTGCCTCTGAACATACAAAGGCCTCCTACAGAGAAGACATCTTTTTTGATGCAATCGATCTAGATTTGACGGTTCAAACTTTTACAGATACCCTTTTGGATACCTACACGGGAAACCTTCATTCAAAGGCCTCTTACAAAGATCTTACATTCAAGCACATTGATATGAATACAGCCCAATTGTCACAAAAACAACATGTAGCACTTCAACAATCTGTCAACCAGCAAATTGTTACAAGTATAGTAAGCAATGTCGCTGTAAATAAGATGACGGGTGTTTTTACTCACGATTTTGGAGAACTACCGCCTATGTTAACGATACCACAAGAATATTGTTATATAGATAATACTTTGATCCCTGCTTCTTGGATATTTAATGGAAAAACACTTACATCACTTTTACAGGTTCACTGTTCAAGCGACATATGGACCTTCTATCTGTCCAATGTATTGATGCGAGATATGAAAAAACGATACGACAATCTTGGTCAAGATAATAGTAAGAGAGATAGATTCAATTTTCCAGATAATAATTGCGGAATCAATGAACATACATATTTTATGAATTACGGGATATACGCAATGGTGAATCCTGAAGAACCTTACAAAGTGTTACTTCTCAATTATCCAGAGTTGTATTCATTTCGATCTTTCTTGAAATTATATCCAGACATCTGTCTCTCAGCCATCACAGTATTTGATCCCTTGGGGAACCATTGTTTTGGAGCTCCGATGGATGAAAACCCCCTTCCTCCTGAATTAAAAGTTCTCCTATACCCTATGGTATTGAAACCAGTGAAAACCTTTCATTATTTAAAACAGCTTTATGCGACTAACGAAGATGCAAGACAAAAAATTGATTTTTTTCGAGAGGCTCTTTTCATCACGAATCAACTCACCCTCGCTATTCCAGGGAAATGGGAGTTTAGTGCCACAACTGAATGGAATGATTTTTCAAATTGGGAATACCTGTACGGATTTTCTATTGACGCTACTCGCGACACCAAGGGTGTTTCGACGGCATTGGAAAAAACTATCTTAGACGAATATCGAACAACCTTTCCAGAGGACGTGGGGACTGGTAGAGTGACTCCAGGCACAAATAACGACGTCTACGAGAGTGATGGAGGGTATCGTAAGACAAGGCGAGCCCGTGGCAAGCGCAATCACTCTAGGAAACATGGAACAATCCGGTATACCCATGGTCGCTTTCGACGCTAAGTTCAAGATTAATCAAGAACACGTTCCTGTTCAAACATATATCATTAAGGATATACGTTTGAATCATTTTTAAAAGTTTACGAACTACGTGTCAAGGGGCTCCGCCCCTTCGACCCGCTCTATGTTCTATTGGTGGGGGTGTAAAGGGGGCTTGCCCCCTTGGGGCTCCGCCCCTTCGACCCCGCTCTATGTTCTATTGGTGGGGGTGT
>Ga0114962_10003062_pt1 | contig 13687 bp, 12 predicted proteins | sample C_130820_MF_Meta_FD_87017 | JGI IMG/M metagenome (GOLD analysis project Ga0114962, IMG submission 87017) | Freshwater microbial communities from Lake Croche, Canada to study carbon cycling - C_130820_MF_MetaG | ecosystem: Environmental > Aquatic > Freshwater > Lake | place: Lake Croche, Canada... | reverse complement strand
GAGCTGCTGTCCGATCCCAGTGTGCGCGATACCCTCATGACGGCCGACGACAGCGCACCGATCAGGCAACTCCTGGCAGGCTGGGAGCCCTACCGGCCTGCGGCCTGACCCGCGTGCTGACACACACTCATTAGGGCCGCGGGTGTAGAGTCAGCGGATGACCCTCTCGACCGCCCCGAGCAGCGCGACAGTCCCGCAGGCCGGCTCCGATTCCCATCACGATATCGACCTGGCTGCCCGCGGCCTGACGGTCAGCGAACTCGTCACCAACTCGGCCGGCATTCTCGATCTGGCCTGGATCGGCGGGCGATCGGGCGGCGATCGCCAGGCGGCGGTGCCAGCGGCCGATACCGTCGATCAGGTCGGCTACCTCAACCTTTTCCATCCGCATCGCCTGCAGGTGGTCGGTGAGGCCGAAATCGCCTACTTCCAGCGGGTGAGCCCGCATCGTCGCGAGCAGATTCTCGAGGAACTGGCCGCCGGCGCGCCGCCGGCGCTGGTCATGGCGCTCGACTGCGTGCCGCCGCCCGAACTGGTGCAAGCCTGCGATACCCATGCGATTGCCCTGCTGTCTTGCAGCCAGAGCAGCACGCGGGCCATCGAGCTGCTGCGAACGATGGTCTCGAAGGCACTGGCGCCGACCTGCCTGCTGCATGGCGTCCTGATGGATGTGCTGGGCATCGGCGTGCTGATTTCAGGCGCGTCGGGGCTGGGCAAGAGCGAACTCGCGCTCGAGCTGATCAGCCGCGGCCACGGGCTGGTGGCCGATGACGCGGTCGAGGTGCATCGGATCGGCCCTTCGACCATCGAAGGGCGGTGCCCGGTGCTGCTGCAGGGCATGCTCGAAGTCCGTGGCCTCGGACTGCTCGATATCAAGACCATCTTCGGCGAGACCGCGGTGCGTCGGAAAATGCGCCTGAAGCTGATCGTGCAGTTGCTCAGGCGAAGCACGCACGACGATGAATACGAGCGCCTGCCGCTCGAAGACCTGACCGAAAACGTGCTCGGCATGGACATTCGCAAGGTGGTGATCCCGGTGGCAGCCGGTCGCAATCTTGCGGTGCTCACCGAAGCGGCGGTTCGCAACACCATCCTCCAGCTGCGCGGCATCGACAGCAAGCTCGAGTTCATGGCGCGCCAGCGGCTTGCCATCGACAACGGACAGGAATGAGCATGCGCATCGTCGTCGTCACCGGCATCTCGGGATCGGGCAAATCGATTGCCATCAATGTGCTCGAGGATGACGGCTATTTCTGCATCGACAACCTGCCGGCCCGCTTTCTGCTCGAAGTCATTTCCTCGCTGCATTCACAGAGCTACACCCGGGTCGCGGTCTCGATCGATGCCCGCAGTGGCACGACTGTCTCCGAGCTGCGCCAGATCATCGACGGGCTCGGGCGATATGGCCACGACGTGAAAGTGCTCTTTCTCAACGCCCGCACCGACACGCTGGTGCAGCGCTATTCCGAGACCCGCCGCCGCCATCCGATGGCCATGCAGGGCAACAGCGTGCCGGGTCAGGCGCCGACGCTGATCGAAGCAATCGAGCGCGAGCGCGAACTGATGAGTGCGGTCGAAGACCTCGGTGTGGCCATCGATACCAGCGATCTGCATCCGAATGTCCTGCGTCACTGGGTGCGCGATGTCGTCGGTCTCGAACAGGCCGATGTGACCGTGCTCTTCGAGTCGTTTGCCTTCAAGTACGGTGTGCCGCTCGATGCCGATCTGGTCTTTGACGTGCGTTGCCTGCCCAACCCCTTCTACACGCCGGCATTGCGTCCGCTCAACGGCCTGGATGCCGAGGTCGCGAGCTTTCTGGGTCAGATCCCGACCGTGCAGCGGATGATCGAACACATCGGCGACTTCCTGCAGACCTGGCTGCCGTCCTATGTGCAGGAAAACCGCAGCTACCTGACAGTGGCCATCGGCTGCACCGGCGGCCAGCATCGCTCGGTCTATGTCGTCGAGAAATTGGCACGCCGCTTCGAGTCGGCCGAAACCGTGCTCACCCGCCATCGTGCGCTGGCGGTTCGCCAGAACGCAGCTCGGACCGCCTGAGCCCCGCAGGACCCGCGATGCTCGACGACCTGCCGATCTTTCCGCTCTCGAGCGTCCTCTTTCCGCGCGGCGTGCTGCCTTTGCGGATCTTCGAGGCGCGCTACATGGACATGGTGCGCGAGCGCATGCAGCGCGATGCGCCCTTCGGCATCTGCCTGATCACCCGCGGCGGCGAGGTCGGCGAGGCGGCCGACCATGAACCGATCGGCTGCCTCGCCCACATCCGCGGCTGGGTCATGGAGCAACTCGGCGTGCTGCAACTGCGCGCGGTGGGCGGTCAACGCCTGCGGGTGCTTGAGCGAAACGTCGGTGCCAACGGGCTGATCAGAGCGAAAGTCGAATTGCTGCCCGACGACCCGCAGATGCCGATCCCGGATGAGATGAGCGATTGCGTGACGCTGATCAGCCGTATCGTCGAGGAGTTGCGCACCCGCGAGCCCGACCCCGAACGGCGCATGATCGCCGAGCCCTGCGACTTCGAGTCGGCCGCCTGGGTCGCCAACCGGATCGCCGAATTCATGCCGATTCCGGCGCCTGCCAAACACAAGCTGATGATCCTCGATGAACCGGTCGCACGATTGTCGATCGTGCACCGCTGGCTGCAGCAGCATCAGGTCATCTGAGTCGAGCCGCTTCAGTCGGTCGCGTCGAGGCTGGTGAGCAGCGCCCTGACCGGCTGGGGCAGGGGCGCTTCACCGGCCTCACTCAAATCGAGCCAGAGGTATCCGGTGGGTGCGGCGCCACCGGCGGCCAGCTGCCAGACGCGGGCCTGCAATCTGAAATGGGTGAACACATGGCGGATCTCGGTCTGCCCGGTGAGGGCGCTCACCTCGAGGCCGAGCCGGGTGCGGGCCCATTCAACGACCTGCGCCGCGACCTGCGCCGCGACCTCCCCCTCGACTCGACTGTCCGCCTCACGATGCGGCGCCCTGATCTCGGGCAGGCTCCACAGCCCGCCCCAGATGCCGCGCGGCGGTCTGCGCTCGAGCAGCACCCTGGTGTCGGCGCGTACCAGCACCAGGTCGGCCTGTCGCAGCTCGACGGCCCGGGCAGGCCGCCGGGTCGGCAGCTCGGCCACGCGGCCCTGGCGCCGGGCCTCGCATCGCTCGCTCATCGGGCACAGCTGGCAGAGCGGGCGCGCCCGCAGGCACACCGTGGCACCCAGGTCCATCAGCCCCTGGGTATAGGCCTCGATGCCGGCGGTATCGGCAGGTGGCAGCAGGCTCGACGCAAGCGACCACAGGCGCTGCTCGACCGCCCGCTCGCCGGGAAAGCCCTCGACGCCAAAAACACGGCACAGCACGCGTTTGACATTGCCATCGAGAATCGCCTCGCGCCGACCCCAGGCAAATGCCGCGATCGCCGCCGCGGTCGAGCGACCGATGCCGGGCAAGGCCTCGAGCGCCGGTGCAGTGTCCGGAAATACGCCGGCATGATGCGATACCACCGCACGGGCACAGGCATGCAGATTGCGCGCGCGGCTGTAGTAGCCCAGACCGCTCCAGAGTGCGAGCACCTCGTCCGGCTCGGCACGCGCCAGCGTCAGGACGTCCGGAAATCGCTCAATGAAGCGTGAGTAGTAGGCAAGCACCGTCTGCACCTGCGTCTGCTGCAGCATGATCTCGGAGACCCAGATGCGATACGGATCACGGGTCTGCTGCCACGGCAGGGCATGGCGACCGCTGCGGCGCTGCCAGTCGATGAGCTGGTGCGAAAATGCATCGTCCGGGTCGGGACGATCGAGGCCGGGAGCCGGGCTCAGGCCGACACCGCAGCGGGGACCGCCGGCGCCTCATGCCCGAGCAGCGCGGTCACCTCGGCCGCGAGCATCGCACTGCGGTCGAGCTCGGCATCGAGCCGGGCACGATCCTCTTCGATCTGCGCGATGCGCTCCTGCAGATGGCCGCTGGCCTCCATGACCCGACGCACCGAGTCGACGCGCCGGCGCAGTTGCGCCTGATGCTCGCGCACCTGGCTGTCGATCGGCGCCATCAATGCGCGCAGCCAGTTCTGGGTGTCTTCGCCGGCGCGTTCGTAGACATCCCGAATGCGCAGTGCCACCGATTCGAAAAAGCGGCGCGTCAGGGCCCACTTCTCGGTGGTCACCAGGCTGAGTGCGCCGAACTGCTGACGCTGAAGCGCCTCGATCCGCGCCAGCTCGTCAATGAAGGACTGGGTTGAAAAAGACGCCGGCGCACCCAGGACCAGCCCATGCTCGCGATTGAAGCTGGCATACATCGCGACCATCATGCTCTGGACCTCGGCGACATGATCCGAGAGCGTGTTGAAGTCGGCTCGCACCGCCAGCAGCAGGCTGTTCATGCCCTGGCTCAGACCAATCGACAGCGAGCTGGCACGCATCTGCTGACGCGCCTCGCGCACATGGCGCTTGAGCTGGTCGATGCGGATCGTGTTCTGGATCGACTGCTCGTGGCGACCGAGCACCGTGCGCAGCGCCTGCGTCTGACGCAGCGTGCGATCGAACTCGGCGCGTTCGAGCTTGACGCGCCGGGCGATCTGCTCGAGCGTTGCGCGGTTCTTGCCGCGCAGCCCGTTGAGCTCCAAGACCTGCTCGACCAGATTGCGTCGGCGGGTGGCGAGCAAGGCATGGGTGAGCGAGCGCGACTCGTCGAATTCGCGGCGCAACTGATCGCTGATGATGGTCTTCTGGCGTGGCACGATCTCGAGCGCCAGCGCCTGTTCAAGCTCGGGCAGACGGCTGCGGGCCAGCAGGGCATCGTCATCGACCACCTTGGCGAGCAGGCCTTTTTGCGCCGAAACCGCAAAGACATTTTCGCGCGGCAGCTGCAAAACCCGGGCGACCGAATCGACCTGCAGCGAGATCTCGGCGTCGATCTCGGCATCCGAGCGCATGCCGTCCCACAAGCCGTCGATCTTGTTGAGCACCACGAAGCGTCCCGACTGATGTGCCGGGCTGATCCGGTCGCGCCAGACCTCGATGTCCGATCGCGTCACGCCGGCATCGGCCGACAGCAGGAACAGCACCGCCTGCGCACTCGGAATGACATTGAGCGTCAGTTCGGGCTCGGCGCCGATCGAATTCAGCCCGGGCGTATCGATGATGACCAGCCCGGATTCGAGCAGCGGATGCGGCAGATTGGCAATCGCATGGCGCCAGCGCGAGACCTCGATCAGACCCTCGGCATCGGGGCTCAGCGGCGACTCGCTGTCGGTTTCGTCGACCATGCCGAGCAGGACGGCCTCATGGCGTGGCACCCGCTTGGTCTCGCGCACGCAGTCGAAGGCGGCGCGCAAGCTGGCCAGGTTGCCTGGCTCGAAGGGCACCGTGACCCATTCACGGGGCGACTTGCGCAGCTCGGTGACCGTCATGTCGTGCATGCGGGTCTCGATCGGCAGCAGCCTGATGCCGGGTGGCTCGGCCGAGTCGTACATCAGCTCGGTCGGGCACATGGTCGTGCGCCCGGCCGAGGTCGGCAGCACACGCTGGCCGTAGTCCGAAAAAAACAGGGCATTGATGAGCTCGGACTTGCCGCGCGAGAACTCCGCGACAAAGGCAATCGACATGCGATCGGTGGCCAGGCGCTCGAGGCTGCGGACAAATCGCTGATGCATCGATGCATCCGCAAGTCCGGCCTCGGCAAGCCAGTGGGCGTAGCGGGTCAGCGCTTCGGCGAGCGCCGCGCGCCAGGCGCCGTAGGCCTGGATCCGATTGTTGAAACCGGTCATCGGGAAACTTGAATTGGGTGGGTGAGCGGCCCGGTCAATGACGGCGCGCCAGTGCTGCTGAGGCTAGCACACGCCGGCGCCCGGCCGCTCGGCCCTTGCCCTGCAGCCGGGCGGCCCGACCGACGGCGACCTTGAATCAAGCCCGGACCACGTCCTAGGCAAGCCCGAGCCGATTCAAGGGGCGCCCGCCTCAGGTCTGGCAGCGCGGGCACCAGAAGGTCGACCGCTGCTGCTGGCGCATCACGCGCACCGGCGTGGCACAGACCCGGCAGGGCTCGCCCGCCCGGTCGTAAACAAAGCATTCGTTCTGGAAATAGCCGCTTGCCCCGTCGCTGGCTACGAAATCGCGCAGCGTGCTGCCGCCGGCCTGGATCGCTGCCGCCAGCGTCTGTCGGATCGCCTGCGCCAGCGTCAGGCAGCGCGCCCGACTGATGCGCCCGGCTGCAGTGGTCGGTCGGATACCGGCCCGAAACAGGCTCTCGGACGCATAGATGTTGCCCACACCGACGACGACTGTCCCCGACAGCAGCAACTGCTTGATCGCCAGCCTGCGTCCGCGGGTCGCACGATAGAGCAGATCGCCATCGAAGGCCGCCGAAAACGGCTCGACGCCGAGCGAGGCGAGCAGGGGATGATGCTCGGGCGCCCCCTCGCTGGCATCGTGCCAGAGCACCGCGCCGAATCGGCGCGGATCGTTGAGCCGCAGCAGGCCGCCCGCGAACTGCAACTCGAAATGATCATGGGTGCGCAGCGGGCGATCCGGCGGCGTCCAGGCAATCGTGCCCGACATGCCCAGATGCACGATCAGCCATCCCGGCTCGACCGCAAAGAGCAGATACTTGCCGCGGCGCTCCACCGCCCGCAGCACCCGGCCGGTCAGACGATCGGGCAATCCGTCGGGAATCGGCCATCGCAGGGCCGGCGCGCGCGTCACGACGCCGGTGATACGGCGTCCGACCGCTGTCGCGGCGAGTCCGCTGCGAACAACTTCGACCTCGGGGAGTTCAGGCATCGGACGGCGTGGGTTCGGTTGCCGGTGAGTTTAAGCTAGCCTACTATCCCATGATGAATGTCCCCTTTGCGCTGGCCGCACTTGTTGTCGCGGCGACCCTTTCCGGATGTGCGACCCACACCGCACCCGGCTCCCCCTCCACCACGAGGCCCGAGTCACCGGCCTCATCAGGCGATTCAGGCGCAGGGACCCAAGCCCCCGCCCGGCCGGCCCTTGCCGACACGGCGGCGGCGCAGACCGGTGCCATCGACCCTGAAGGCATGCTGCCGTCGGTGCGGCTGTCTCCCGAAATCCTCTTCCAGATTCTGGCGGCCGACATTGCCGTGCAGCGCGGCGAATTCGGCGCCGCCTGGAACACCTATATGTCGCTCGCCCGGCAGACTCGCGACCCGCGGCTGGCCAGACGCGCCACCGAGACCGCCTTTTCGGCCAGAGCGCTCGACGAAGCCACCCAATCGGCGATGCTCTGGCGTGAACTGGCCCCGCAATCGCCTGCGGCCGCCCAGGCGCTCGAAGCGCTTTGGCTCAATACCGGCCGGCTGACCGAGGTTGAGCCCCTGCTGCGCGAGCGGCTGGTCCGTGCCCGCGCCGACGGCACGCTGCCCGATGTCTACAACCAGCTGCAACGCTCGCTGGCCCGGACTGCCGATCACAAGGCCGCCTGGCAGCTGATCCAGCGCCTGAGCGAACCCGACCTCAAGGTCCCGGCTGCCCGGGTCGCACGCGCCAACCTGGCCGCAGCTGCCGAGGACTATCCTGCCGCCGTCGAGGAAGCCCGGCAGGCGATGCGCCTGGCCCCGGATGACGAAGACGCGGTGCTGGCGGCCGCACGCAGCCTGTGGCAGCTGCCCGAGCGCAAGAGCGCCGCGCTCGAGCTGCTCGACGGCTTTGTCAAACGCTCGCCCAAGTCGCTTGAGGCCCGCTATCTCTATGCCCGCATGCTGCTTGACGAGGGCAAGATCGATGCTGCACGCGCGCAGTTCGATGCCGCGCTCGCGCAAAGCCCCGACAATCCGGCGCTGTTGCTGTCGATTGCCCAGGCGGCCTACCAGGCAAAGCAGCCTGGTGAGTCCAAACGCTATCTCGAGCGCTACCTCGCTCTGCCCGCTACCGCCACCCGAGACCGGTCAACCGCCACCTTCCTGATGGCCCAGATCGCCGAAGACGCCGGCAAGACCGATGAGGCGGTGGCCTGGCTGGCCAAAGTGCCGCCGGGGGATGACTTCATGCCGGCAACCGTACGCCGCGCCCTGCTGCTGAACAAGGCCGGTCGAACCGACGAGGCCCGCCAGCTGCTGCGCACCGCGCCGGCGGCATCTGCGCGGGATCAGACCCTGCTGGTGACCGCCGAGGCCCAGTTGCTGCGCGAAGCCGGTCGTAATCAGGACGCCTTCGACGTCCTGGGTGCGGCGCTTGCCAAGTCGCCCGACAACACCGACCTGCTTTACGACTATGCGATGGCCGCCGAGCGGATCGATCGCTTCCCGGTGATGGAGACCTCGCTGCGCCGGCTGATCGAGCTGCGACCCGACCAGCCGCACGGCTACAACGCGCTCGGTTACACCCTGGCCGATCGGGGCGTGCGGCTCGACGAAGCTCGCACCCTGATCGAGAAGGCCCTGTCGCTCGCCCCCAATGACGCCCATATTCTCGACAGCATGGGCTGGGTGCTCTACCGGCAGAAAGACACCCCCGGGGCCTTGCGCTATCTGCGCCAGGCCTATGCGGCGCGTCAGGAAGTCGATATTGCGGCGCATCTTGGCGAAGTGCTCTGGTTCGACGGCAAACAGGACGAAGCGCGTCAGCTGTGGCGTGAGGCCCGCACCCGCGAGCCCGAAAACGCCACCCTTCGCGAGACGCTCGTTCGGCTGAATGTCACCCTCTGAGCGGCGGCGCCCTCCGCTGCTCGCCAGGCTGGTCACCGGGCTGCTCATTACGCTGCTCATTCGGCCGCTCATTCGGCCGCTCATTCGGCCGCTCATTCGGCCGCTCATTCGGCGACTGAGCCCGCTGCTCACACTGCTGCTCGCGGCAGCGCTTGCCTCAGGGTGCGCGGTCACGCCACCCCGGCTCCCCGGCGTCGACAACACCCTGCCACCCGAGCTCGCGCCGCGCGAATGGGCTGGCCGCTTCTCGGTCTCGTCGCAATCGACTGCGATCGACGGGCGGCAGGATGCCGCGGTCGGGCGATTCCTGCTCACCAGCACGCCAGCCCCTGGCGGACGGATACTCGACCTGATGCTGCAGTCGCCTTTTGGACAGACCCTGGCCAATGCCCGCCGCTTGCCCGATGGCACCGCCTCGCTGGCACTGTCGGATGGCCGGACCTTGACCGCCGCAAGCCTCGATGCCCTGCTTGGGCAGGTGATCGGCTGGCCCCTGCCTCTCGAACGCCTGACCGACTGGCTCGATGATCGCTTCGAACGGGTGCTGGCGCGCGACAGCGCCGGACAGGTCACCGCTGCCACCGACAGCGGCTGGCAGATCAGCCGCGAACCGAACCGCTGGGTCCTGATCAGGCCGCAGCCCGACGGCCAGTTGCGCGTCGTGCTGGTCCTCGACCGCTGACAGCCCCGCTCGCCTGACCGTCTTCGCCCGCGATCTCGCCTCGACGCTCGTCAACACCCTCTCGCGCCATCCCTCGCCATGCTGACCGACATCCGCAACGCCCCCGCACCGGCCAAGCTCAACCTCTTCCTTCATGTCACCGGCCGGCGCGCCGACGGCTATCACGAGCTCGAAACCGTCTTCCAGCTGATCGACTTCTGCGACCGGGTGCACCTGCATCGCCGCGAAGACGGCGAGATCCGCCGCATCGGCGCGATTGCCGGCGTGCCGGTCGAATCCGACCTGGTCATCAGGGCAGCGCGCCTGCTGCAGCAGGCCAGCGGCAGCCCGCTGGGCGCCGACATCAGCCTGGACAAGCACATCCCGATGGGTGGGGGGCTGGGCGGCGGCAGCTCGGACGCCGCCACGGTCCTGATGGCACTCAACCGCCTGTGGGCGCTCAACTGGCCATCCGACCAGCTCGCCGCCCTCGGCCTGGCGCTCGGTGCCGACGTGCCATTCTTCATTTTCGGGCGCACCGCCTACGCCCGCGGCGTGGGTGAGCAACTGCAGCCCCTTGAGCTGCCGCCGTCATGGTTCGTGGTGGTTGCACCCCCGGTCGCGGTCGCCACCGCCGAGATCTTCGCTGCACCCGATTTGACACGTCATACCGAACCCCTCAAAATCGACGGTCTTTCGCGGGTCACACGCGTCTGGCAGGGCAGAAATGACCTCCAGTCGGTTGTGGTCCGGCGGTTTCCCGAAGTGGCGTCAGCATTGTCGTCTTTACAGGAAGCCGCCCGCGCGGTGGGGCTCGACCCCACGCTGGCCCGGATGTCCGGATCAGGTGCGTGCGTGTTTTGCCCCGCTTCGACCGAGGCCCTCGCTGGGCAGATGGCCGGAGCAGTGCTGCGCAGCGAGGTTGGAGTGGTCCGTGTCTGTCACGGTCTGGTCCGGCACCCGTTGGGGAGTCGCCAAGTTGGTCAAGGCACCGGATTTTGATTCCGGCATGCGAGGGTTCGAGTCCTTCCTCCCCAGCCCGATAGTTACGGATGACGATGATGCAGCGGCCCACAACCAGTTCCTCCGAGACCCTGCGCCCTGAAGGCCTGATGGTCTTCACCGGCAATGCCATCCCGCAGCTCGCCGGGGCCGTCGCCGACAACCTCGGCATCCAGCTCGGCAAGGCGACCGTGGGCCGCTTCTCCGACGGTGAGGTCATGGTCGAGATCCTCGAGAACGTCCGCGGCAAGGATGTCTTCGTGCTGCAGTCAACCTGCGCGCCCACCAACGACAACCTCATGGAGGTGATGGTCATGGTCGATGCGCTCAAGCGCGCCTCGGCCAGCCGCATCACCGCCGCGCTGCCCTATTTCGGCTATGCCCGCCAGGATCGTCGGGTGCGGTCCTCGCGAGTGGCGATCAGCGCCAAGGTGGTGGCCAATATGCTTGAGGTCGCCGGGGTCGACCGCGTGCTGACCATGGACCTTCACGCCGACCAGGTCCAGGGCTTCTTTGACATTCCGGTCGACAACATCTATGCCTCGCCGCTGCTGCTGGCCGACGTGGCCAAGCGCAACCTCGATGACTGCATCGTGGTCTCGCCCGACGTCGGCGGCGTGGTGCGAGCGCGCGCGCTGGCCAAGCAGCTCGGCACCGATCTCGCGATCATCGACAAGCGCCGACCCAAGGCCAATTTGTCCGAGGTCATGAACCTGATCGGCGAAGTCCGCGACCGCACCTGCATCATCATGGACGACATGGTCGATACCGCCGGCACGCTGACCAAGGCGGCCGACGCGCTCAAGGCCGAAGGCGCCACCCGCGTGCTGGCCTATTGCACGCACCCGGTGCTGTCAGGCCAGGCGATCGAGCGCGTGACCAAGTCGGCGCTTGACGAACTGGTCGTGACCGATTCCATCCCGCTGAATGCCGAGGCGCAGGCCTGCTCCAAGATCCGCGTGATCAGCTGTGCCGCGCTGCTGGCCGAAACGATTCTGCGCATCAACCGCGCCGATTCGGTGTCGTCGCTCTTTAACGACGAAGACTTCTGAATTTCGCCGGGTCGCGCTGCGGCCCGTCAATCGAATACCCGCGTTTTGCGGGAGGTTCCCGCCCTGTCGGGCGGGTTGTGCAAACCCGGCACTCTGGTCGCGGAGGCCGGATTTAAAAGGAGTTGCGATGAAAGTCGTCGCGAAAACACGTACAGCGCAAGGTTCGGGTGCGAGCCGCCGACTGCGCCTTTCGGGCAAAGTGCCCGGCATCATCTATGGCGGTAACGGTGAGCCCAGCGCCATCGAAATCGACCATAACCCGCTTTATCACTCGATGCGGGTCGAGGCCTTCCATTCTTCGATCCTCGAGATGGAACTCGACGGCAAGTCCGAGCAGGTGCTGCTTCGCGACGTGCAGTGGCATGCCTTCAAGCAGCAGGTCATGCATATCGACTTCCAGCGCGTGGCTGCCGATCGCAAGATCCACATGAAAGTGCCGCTGCACTTCTCCAATCAGGAGATCTCGCCGGCGGTCAAGCAGAGCGCGGCCATCGTCAGCCACATCCTGACCGAGATTGATGTGAGCTGCCTGCCGGCCAACTTGCCCGAGTTCATCGCGGTCGATCTGTCCGGCCTGACTGCCGGCCATCCGCTGCATCTGTCCGACATCACGCTGCCTGAAGGCGTGACCGCGGTCCTGCACGGCAATGACAATCCGGTGCTGGTGGTTGCCACCGTCAAGGGCGGCGGCGATGCCGAAGAAGCCCCGGCCGCAGCAGCCGCTGCACCGGCCGCCAAGCCGGCCGCCAAGGCTCCGGCCAAGAAGTAAGCCTGGCCATGCGCGATCCGATCGCTTCGGATCGCGCGCTGCAGGCCACTGACCCGGTATGACCCCGATCCGCCTGATCGTGGGCCTGGGCAATCCCGGCCCCGAACACGAAACCGACCGCCATAACGCCGGCTTCTGGCTGGTGGAGGCGCTCGCGCGTCAGGGTGGCGCCGCATGGCGCAGCGAGTCGCGCTTTCACGGCGAACTCGCGCGCCTGAAAATCGGCGAGCACGATCTGCTGCTGCTCAAGCCGCAGACCTACATGAACCGCTCGGGTCAGTCGGTGTCGTCGCTGGCCCGCTTCTATCGGATCGGCGTGGGCGAGATGCTGATCGCCCATGACGAGCTCGACCTGTCCCCCGGCACGCTGCGCCTCAAGCGCGGCGGCGGCAGCGGCGGGCACAACGGCCTGAAGGACATCAGTGCCGCGATGGGCAGCCCCGACTACGGGCGGCTTCGCATCGGCATCGGCCATCCGCGCGATCTCTATCCCGGCCGCGAGGTGATCGACTTCGTGCTTGCCCGCCCCTCGCGCACCGAGCAGCAACTCATCGACGAACGCACAACTGCCGCCCTCGAGCTCGTGCCGCTGCTGGTGCAGGGGCACTGGGAGCGGGCCGGACAAAAGCTGCATACCCCGGCGGCCAAGCCACCCGCACCATGAGTGCGCGCCGGCCGGTCATCCACTGGATGGATGGCGCCGTCCTGATGCTGGTCTTCGGCATCCTCTACGCGAGCCTTGCGCGCTACGGCCGCATCAACTGCAGCAACGCGCCCGCATCGCTGCTGCGTGAATCGCTGGCCATCTCGGGGTCGGATGCGCTGGGCAATGTCATTGCCTACCTGATGCTTGGCGCGGCGCTGGCCTTTGCTCATGCGCAGCGCCGGGCGCTGACGAAGGGCGATGCGCAGCGCCCCGACGGCGCGGGCCGTGAACTTGCTGCGGCCGCCTGGGCGATCGGCGCATGCGTGCTGCTGTCGTTCTCGATGGAGGCTGTGCAGACCTGTCTGAGCGAACGACTCTCATCGGTCTGGGATCTCTTTTACAACACCACCGGCGCCGCGCTCGGCTGGTTCGGCGCGCGCGCAGTGCAGCCCGCCTGGCGCCTGGTCGAGCGGCGCCCCACGATGCGCCCGCAACAGGTCAAGCTGCTCGCGGTGGTGCTTGTCGCAGCCCTGGGCTGGCTGATCGAAGACACCGCGCCCTGGGTACCCCGCCTCGATGCCATGCTGATGCGTGCCAATCTCAAGGCCACCTGGATCGCCTTTGCCACCGGCCACCTCGATGTCTGGCGCCTGATCGGCCATGGCAGCGAATGGCTGGCACTGGGTCTGGCACTCTCGCTGCCGCGACGCGATGCATGGCTGCCGGTGATCGGGCTGTCTGCGCTCGCCGCCCTCGCGATGGCATGGCGACTGATGCTGCCGGGCACGATGCCGCTTGGGCCCGAGAGCCTGCTCACGCTGCCGGGGGCGCTGCTGATGGTGCTGGTGATCCTGCGATCGAGCTTTCGCACCCGCGCCGCGCTGACCCTCGTC
>Ga0114962_10003061_pt1 | contig 13688 bp, 9 predicted proteins | sample C_130820_MF_Meta_FD_87017 | JGI IMG/M metagenome (GOLD analysis project Ga0114962, IMG submission 87017) | Freshwater microbial communities from Lake Croche, Canada to study carbon cycling - C_130820_MF_MetaG | ecosystem: Environmental > Aquatic > Freshwater > Lake | place: Lake Croche, Canada... | reverse complement strand
GCCGTCAGCAGGCCGACGATGCCGCCCGCCATCTGGGTGCCAAGGGCGGTATCGCCGCGGTGGTCAGTTCGCCGCTGAAACGGGCACACGACACCGCCAAGGCGGCAGCAGATGCACTCGGCCTGACGGTGGAGATCGACGACGACCTCATCGAGACCGACTTCGGCGAGTGGGAGGGGCTGACCTTCCCGGAGGCGGCGAAGCGTCACCCCGAGGTGCATGGCCGTTGGCTGCGCGATACCAGCCTGCAACCGCCGGGTGGGGAGAGCTTCGACGAGGTGCAGCACCGGGTTCAGCGCGCCCGGGATCGGATCATCGCCGAACACGGCCCGGGCACCGTGCTGGTGGTCTCGCACGTCACCCCGATCAAGACCCTGCTCCGACTGGCATTGGGTGCCGGCCCGTCGATCCTGCACCGGCTGCATCTCGACCTCGCATCACTGAGCATCGCCGAGTTCTACCCCGATGACGGGGCATCGGTGCGTCTGGTCAACGACACCTCGTATTTGGGGAGGACGTGATGCAGGAACCGTCCGACGCGCACGCGGCCTGGGAGGAGCACTACGCGGCCAAGCCACAGGTGTGGAGCGGACGCGTCAACGTGCAACTCGCCGAGATCGTCGACCAACTGAACGGAACCCGAGCGCTGGACCTCGGCTGCGGTGAGGGCGCCGACGCGATATGGCTGGCCGAACGCGGCTGGACCGTTGTCGCCGTCGACGTTTCGACCACCGCACTGGGTCGGGCGCGCGCCGCCGCCGAGTCCCGAGGCATCGCGGCGCGGATCGACTTCCAGCAGCACGACCTGACAGCGGACTTTCCCCCTGGCACCGGTGACCCCCCGGGCAACTTTGACCTGGTATCCGTGCAGTTCCTGCATAGCACGGTCGAGATGGACCGAGCTGCCTTGCTTCGGCGCGCAGCTGCCGTCGTGGCACCGGGCGGGACGTTTCTGATCGTCGACCATGCTGCCGCTCCGCCGTGGGCGTCGAAGATTCACCATCACGAGTTCCCCACCGCCGAAACCGTGTACACCGGACTGGCGCTGGACGATGGGCAGTGGCAGCGAGTCCAGGTGGGCAGCGTCGAGAGATCAGCCCGTGGACCGGACGGGCAGGACGCTACCCTTGTCGACAATGTGATCCGGTTGCGGCGCAACCCGGGGCAGGGTTCGCCCTGACCGACGAAAACCAGATGAGTGGGGTGCACTGCAGGGTGGACGGGGTGTCGGCGAACCTACCGCTGCGTCAGTCGATGACGCGGCGTTTGCTCCGCCGCGCGGTGTCCCGCGGCGAGATCACGGTGCCGGCTGCACCGGGCATGCTCGACGAATACGTCGAGATGTGCAACGACCTGTTCACCTCGCTGGGGGTGCGGTTCATCGCCGAGGAACTCGCGCAATTGCGCGCAGTACTGCAGGGTCAACTGGCCGACGCATATGCAGCCTCACCGCGATCGGACATCGTCATCACCTATGAGGCTCCGGTGGGCCTCTCGGTGAATTACCACGTCAAGGCGCAGTGGTTCACCGTCCAGGGTGCCTACGACAATTGGGTGGCCACCCGTGAGCCGCCACTGTTCGGCACCGAACCCGACGCCCGGGTGTGGGCACTGGCCGCTGACGCCGACAACCCGATCGCGTTCCCGATACTCGACATCGGTGCCGGAACCGGACGCAACACGCTGGCACTGGCCCGCCGCGGACACCCGGTCGACGCCGTCGAGATGACCGAGAAATTCGCCGACATCCTGCGGACCGAAGCCCAACGGGAGTCGTTGGGTGTCCGGGTCATCCAGCGCGACGTGTTCGACACCCTGGAGGATCTGCGCCGCGACTATCAACTGATAGTGCTTTCGGAGGTGGTGTCGGACTTCCGCACCACCGAGCAACTCAGGGGCGTCTTCGACCTCGCCGCGCACTGTCTGGCACCGGGTGGGCAATTGGTGTTCAACATCTTTGTGGCCCGCGACGGCTACACCCCCGATGATGCGGCGCGCGAACTCGGCCAGCAGTGCTACACGTCGATCTTCACGTCCGCCGAACTTGCCGGTGCGGCCAGCCTGCATCCGCTGCACCTGATCGCCGACGACTCGGTCCATGACTATGAAAAGGATCACCTGCCGGCCGACAAATGGCCTCCCACCAGTTGGTATGTCAACTGGGTCAGTGGTCTCGACGTATTCGACGTGCGGCGCGAAGATTCGCCGATCGAGCTTCGCTGGCTGGTCTATCGCAAGTCCTACTGACCCGCGCTCGCCGAATCGCGCCCCGGCGCGCTACGTTGGACCCGCGGACGAGTTGGCCGGGCGGCCGCGGCCCAGGGCGAAGAGTCCATGGGTCGAGGAAAGTCCGGACTTCACAGAGCAGGGTGATTGCTAACGGCAATCCGGGGTGACCCGCGGGACAGTGCCACAGAGAACAGACCGCCACCGAGCCCGATTTTCGGGGACGGTGGTAAGGGTGAAACGGTGCGGTAAGAGCGCACCAGCATCCCGGGTGACCGGGATGGCTCGGTAAACCCCACCCGAAGCAAGGCCAAGAGGCCGCACCGTGCCTTCGGGCTCACGGTGCGGCTGCGCAGGCGATTGAGGGCTGCTCGCCCGAGCCTGCGGGTAGGCCGCTCGAGGCACCCGGCGACGGTGTGCCCAGATGGATGGTCGTCGCCGCACCGCTTCGCGGTGCGGAACAGAATCCGGCTTACAGGCCGGCTCGTCCGCCCCTACGTGCTTCACGAACACTGCGGCGCAACTCCTTGAGCGCCACGTCGAGTTGCGCGACGCATCGCTCGGCAACAGCTGTCTCCTGCTGGTAGAGCACCCCGTAGGTGAAGGTGTCCTCACCGACCGCGTGTGCGGCGTCGACCTGCTGCATCAAATGGACCTGGCTGACAATGCTGTCCTGGTGATCGCCGAGCAGGGTCTGGATGGTCTTCGACCGGTTCGCGACACCGGCGTCACCGGTGGCTGCCGCGACGTATCGAAGTCCCTTGGCCGCCTTGCGGATTCGGTGCAGCGCATCATCGTGAGCCGCACCTTCCGCGGCCCGCGCCTTCTTCGTGGCGTTTCGGACCTTGCGGTAGCTCGAGGCGATGCTGGCCGGCGGCCGGTCAGCTTCAGCGGCCGGCGGTTGGGTCACTACCAAGCCGTCCAGAGCGTCGAGCAGCCTGAAGTAGCGGGCTGACCGCATCGCCGTCAACGATCTGCGCAACCCGGTCTGATATCGGCGGCGGGCGCCGTCGACGAGTCGCTCCCGTACCGGTCCGCGCACGAGTTCGGGCGCAAGGCCGTCCAATGCGTTGGCATATTTCTCGGCAAGCACCTCGGCGTCGCGAGCGGTGCCCAGTACGGCTGCAAGCTCACGCAGTTCGCCCAGCACCCACGCGTCATCGGTGAGACCGAATTGCTCCTCGGCCGCCTGCAGCAGACTCCGGATCTGACGGGTGGCCACCCGCATCTGGTGCACCGCGTCGTGACTGTCGGCACGTACCGCGCGATCCCACACCAACATGCGCTCGACCTGTTCGGCGACCGCCCGGTGCACCGGATCGGTCGGCGGCGTCAGGCGGTTGGGAGCCGAATCCCCAAGCACCCTGGCCAGTTTCGAGCCGTGACCGGCCGGGGTGGCGCCGGCGTCGAGCAGTCGGTTGCCCAGCCGGTCCAGCAGCACCGTGGCGTCGTCGACCTCGCCGTCGATCAGTTCGAGTTCCCACTCCCGCCACCGCTGCTCGTCAACGGGACTGCCATCGGCGGGATCTATCCGGGCAGCGCTGACCTGATCGTCACAGAACTCGGCGAGCGCATTACCGCCGATGCCGTGGATCATGGTGACGTCGCGACGAGTGGCGATGCGGGCAACCGGAACCAGTGGGCGGTCGCGCACGATCGCCAGCACGACATCGAGCAGTTCCGCGGGTACGTCGGTGGCGCCGGTTCCGGATCCCAGCGGCGAACGCACCTCGGTGCGCGACTCCGGGCCGGACGGCAACTTGAGATGCCAACCGGCGTCGGGTCCACCGGTCCGGCGACGGAGCGTCACCCGATTGGTGGCCAGATCGTGCGCGGCGGTGTCGAAGTACACGGCTTCGAGAATCTGCGTCGGTAACCGCTCAGCTCGCGTCACCGCCCAGAGTCCATCGAAGGACGGCAGCACCGTGGCACCCTCGACGTCAAACTTTCGTTCGACCTCAACGTGACGGGACGAGCCACCAGCCTTCGCCATTTTCACCTTCACTTGAATCCACCGGCGTTACTTCGGCGGTCAGGGTCGCACACTCAAGTGAACATGACGGCCGCACTGCCGCGCCCGGCGCGTCGGTCAGAAGCTGTGCTCCTCGGCGGGAAACGCCCCGCTGGCGACCTCGCCCGCGTACTGCATTGCCGCGCGGCGCAGTTCGGCACCGACGTCGCCGAAACGTTTGACGAATTTCGCTGTCTTGCCGCTGGTGAGCCCGGCCATGTCCTGCCACACCAGCACCTGGGCGTCACAGTTGCGGCCCGCTCCGATGCCGATCGTCGGGATGGTCAGCTTGCCGGTGATCTGGGTGGCCAATTCGGCCGGCACCATCTCCATGACCACTGCGAACGCCCCGGCCTCCTGGACCGCGATGGCGTCGTGGACGGTCTGCTCGGCGCCGTCGCCACGGCCCTGCACCCGGAATCCGCCGAGGCTGTTGACGCTCTGCGGGGTGAACCCGATGTGGGCCATCACCGGGATGCCGGCGGCGGTCAGCGTCGCGATCTGCTCGGCGACGCGTTCGCCGCCCTCGAGTTTGACCGCGTGTGCGCCCGTCTCCTTGAGGAATCGCGTCGCGGTGACCAATGCTTGCGCGGGTCCGCCTTCGTAACTGCCGAACGGCAGGTCGGCGACCACGAGGGCGTGCTCAGCGCCGCGGACCACGCCGCGCACGAGGGGGATCATCTCGTCCACCGTGACCGGCACGGTGGTGTCGTAGCCATAGATGACGTTGGCCGCGGAGTCGCCCACCAGCAGCACGGGGATTCCGGCCTCGTCGAAGAGTCGAGCGGTGGAGAAGTCGTAGGCGGTGAGCATCGCCCATCTGTGGCCTTCGGTCTTCATCCGCTGCAGATGGTGCGTGCGAATCCTGGTGCGCGGTTCGGTGGGCGCCGATGCGGTCGTCCCGCCATAGAGCGTCTGCTCAGACATGGTGGTTCCTCGGTGTTTGTCGGGTCGATCCTCGTGGCCTGATCCAGGTCCCCGGGTTCGTGCTGACTAACTCATTGTGCCACCAGTGCGGCCGCAACGGCAGCTGCGGCGAAGTGCCTTTTCTCACAGCGAATAACGGGAATCGATGGCGATCCGACGGGTTTGCGAGTTCACACGCAGAGCCGGATCGTCGGGCCTACCATCGCGCCATGCGGCAACTGCAGCGGCTGAGCGGACTTGATGCCAGCTTCCTCTACCTGGAAACCCCCACCCAGCCGCTGCATGTGTGCTCGGTGCTGGAGTTGGACGCGTCCACCATTCCGGGAGGCTACAGCTTCGAACGTCTGCGCGATGAGCTGGCGCTGCGCATCACGGCGATCCCGACCTTCCGGGAGAAACTGGCCAATAGCTTTCTCAACCTCGACCACCCGGTGTGGGTGGAGGACGAACACTTCGACGTCGAACGCCACCTGCACCGCATCGGCCTGCCCGCGCCGGGTGGCCGGGCCGAATTAGCCGAAGTCTGCGGCCACCTGGCGGCATTGCCTCTGGACCGTCGGCACCCACTGTGGGAGATGTGGGCGATCGAGGGTCTCGGCGGAACCGATGCCCGCAAGGGTGGCCGGATGGCGATCCTGACGAAGGTGCACCACGCGGCCGTCGACGGTGTCACCGGTGCCAACCTGATGTCGCAGTTGTGTTCGGTCGAACCCGACGCGCCGCCGCCGGTTCCGGTGCCGGGCAGTGCTGATGTGAATCCGCTTCGGATCGCCCTCGGTGGGCTGGGCCGGTTCGTCTCCCGCCCGATCAGTCTGGCGACCAATGTCCTGCCGGAGACGGTGACCACGGTGGTCGAATCCGTGCGCCGGGCGGCCGGCGGCCGGTCGATGGCGTCGCCCTTCGGTGCGCCCCGCACCCCGTTCAACGCCAGCATCACTGCGCACCGCAATGTGGCGTTCGCCCAGCTCAACTTCGCCGACATCAAGAAGGTCAAGGACCACTTCGGCGTCAAGGTCAACGACGTGGTGATGGCGTTGGTGTCCGGAGTGCTGCGCAAATACCTGCTCGACCGGGACGAGTTGCCGGAAGCCTCCCTGGTGGCCATGGTGCCGGTGTCGGTACACGACCGCTCGGACCGGCCGGGCCGCAACCAGGTGTCGGGCATGTTCTCCAACCTGGAGACCCAGATCGAAGACGCGGGCGAACGGTTGCGGGCGATCGCCCAGGACAACACCAACGCCAAGGAACACAGCGCGGCGATTGGGGCCACGCTGCTGCAGGACTGGAGCCAGTTCGCCGGGCCGGCGATATTCGGCGTGGCGATGCGGGTGTACGCCCGCAGTCGGCTGACCGAGTCACCCGTTCACAACCTGGTGGTCTCGAACGTTCCCGGACCACAGATTCCGCTGTACTTCCTCGGCGCCGAGGTGGACGCGATGTACCCGCTGGGGCCGATCTTCCACGGGGCCGGCCTGAACATCACGGTCATGTCGCTCAACGGGACGCTCAACGTCGGCCTGATCTCCTGCCCGGAACTGCTGCCCGATCTGGCAGAGATGGCCGATGATTTCGCCTCGGGCATGAAAGAGCTGTTGGCCGCCACCAAATCCCGGCGACGCTAACGCCGAACCGACGCGCCGCTACCGGCGGCGTCGGGTGAACGTGGCAGCATGATGAGAATGAAGCTGTACCAACGCCGCCGTGCGGCACGCGCTGCACTGGTGCTTCCCGCTCTGGCCGCCATGCTCTCGTCGAGCGGCTGCAGCACCGTGATTCCGGGTACGGCTGTGTTGGCTTCACCACAGATCGGGCAATCAGTGCAGTGGGGCCCGTGCCCGCGATCCGGCGGTGGCGGCGGCGACGCGATGCCCATTCCGGCGGGTGCGCAGTGTGGCGAGATCGCCGTTCCGGTCGACTACGACAAACCCGACGGCGACGCGGCCACGCTGGCACTGATCCGATTTCCGGCGACCGGACAGAAGATCGGATCTCTGATCATCAACCCCGGCGGCCCGGGCGAGTCCGGGATCGAGGCGGCCAGCGGCATCGTTGAGGGACTGCCGCGCGACATGCGTGAGCGTTTCGACCTGGTCGGTTTCGACCCCCGCGGAGTCGGCGCGTCCACCCCGTCGGTGTGGTGCAACTCCGATGCCGACAACGACCGGTTGCGGGCCGACCCGCAGGTGGACTACAGCCCCGAAGGCGTAGCGCGGATCGAGAGTGACACCAAGGCCTTTATCCAACGCTGTATCGACAAGATGGGCCCCGATTTCCTGGCCAATGTCGGCACCGCCAACGTCGCCAAGGATCTCGATGCACTTCGCGCGGCAGTCGGCGATGACAAGCTGAACTACCTCGGCTACTCCTATGGCACCAGGATCGGCGCGGCCTACGCCGAGGCCTACCCGGACAAGGTGCGGGCGATGATCCTCGACGGTGCCGTCGATCCCAATGCCGATCCGATCCAGGCCGATATCGACCAGGCCGAGGCATTTCAGAAGGCCTTCAACGACTACGCCGCGGACTGTGCCCAGGACACCAACTGCCCGCTGGGGACCGACCCGGACAAGGCTGTCGAGGTCTACCGGAGTCTTGTTAATCCGTTGGTGGACAAGCCGCTTCCAACGCGGGATCCGCGCGGGCTGTCCTACGGCGATGCTCTCGTCGGCACCATCATGGCGCTGTACTCGCCGAACCTGTGGAAGCACCTGACCCGGGGCCTGACCGAGATGACCGAGGGCCGGGGCGACACCATGCTGGCACTGGCCGATATGTACATGCGTCGCGACCCACAGGGCCACTACACCAATGCCACCGATGCGCGGGTCGCCGTCAACTGCGTCGACCAGCCGCCGATCACCGACAGCGCCAAGGTCATTGACGAGGATCGTCGGCTGCGTGAGGTGGCTCCGTTCATGAGCTACGGGGAGTTCACCGGCCACGCCCCGATGGGTACGTGCGCGTTCTGGCCGGTGCCTCCGACGAGCACCCCGCACAGTGTGGTGGCACCCGGCCTGCCGTCGGTTCTAGTGGTTTCCACGACTGGCGACCCGGCCACGCCGTATCAGGCCGGCGTGGATCTGGCCAAGCAACTCGGCGGAGCGTTGTTGACCTTCAACGGAACTCAGCACACGGTGGTGTTCCAGAGCAACACATGTATCGATAACTTCGCCGCCGCCTACCTGATTGATCTGACCTTGCCGCCGCCCGACGCCTCCTGCTGAACCGCTGCACTTCCGATACCGAGGCGTGACCGTCGGCGCTGCTCTCCCGAGTTTTTCCGTGCCACGATGACGGACATGAGACGCACGGGTCGGATTGGCTCGGCGCTGTTCTTCTGTGCCGTGCTCACGGTGGGGATCATGGCGGGACCGGCCGACGCGACGCCCGGGACTGACCAGACGTCGCCGCAGCCGCCGTGGGGGAGTTGCGACCGGTTCATCGCCGACGCCTATCTGCCCACCGCGGTGTGCACCACGGTGCCGGTGCCGGTCGACGATGCCGATCCCACTGGGGCGCAGGCACAGTTGGCCGTCATCAAGATTCCAGCCCGGGGGCGTCGGGTCGGGTCGCTGTTGATGAATCCCGGCGGGCCGGGTGCGTCCGCGGTTGATCTCGTGGTCAATATGTCCGACATACTCTCCGACGGCCCGATCACCGAACACTTCGATCTGGTCGGGTTTGACCCGCGCGGCGTCGGGCACTCCACGCCGGAACTACGGTGCCGCACCGATGCGGAGTTCGACGCGTGGCGTCGTGACCCGATGGTCGACTACAGCCAGGCCGGCGTTGCGGCCATCGAGCAACTCAACCGTTCACTGGCACAGCAATGTGTGGATCGAATGGGCAAGGCCTTCCTTGCCGGTGTCGGAACCGATTCTGCGGCAAAGGATATGGATGCGGTTCGCCAAGCGCTGGGCGAGGATCAGATCAACTACCTCGGCTTCAGCTATGGCACCGAACTGGGCACGGCGTACCTGCAACGGTTCCCGACCCGGGTGCGCGCCATGGTTCTCGACGGTGCCATCGACCCCACCGAGGATCCGATCGACTCACTGGTGAAGCAGATGGCGGGCTTCCAGGTGGCCTTCAACGACTATGCCGCCGACTGTGCCACGTCGTCGGACTGTCCGCTGGGCACCGACCCGGCACAGTTTTCGAACCGCTACCACCAACTGGTGGATCCGCTGGTCGCCAAACCCGCCGCCACCGCCGATCCCCGCGGACTAAGTTACGCCGACGCCCTCATCGGGACCTTCAACGCGCTGTACACGCCGCAGTATTGGAAGTACCTGACCCGAGGCCTGCTCGCGTTGGCCCGCGGCACCAAGGCTGACGCGCTGCTGATGCTCGCCGACGACTACGAGGGCCGTGACGACGATGGCCACTACGACAATGGCCAGGACGCGTTCAACGCAATCAGATGCGTCGATGCCCCCACTCCGGGTGAGCCGGCGGTGTGGGCCGACGCCGACCGGCGGATGCGTGTACTCGCACCGTTCTCGTCCTATGGGCAGTTCACCGGATTCGCCCCCCGCGATCTCTGTGCGTTCTGGCCGGTGCCGCCGACGTCGACTCCGCACTCGGCGTCGCCGGCGCCCCCCGGCAGCGTCGTCGTGGTGTCCACCACCCATGATCCGGCGACGCCGTATCAGGCCGGGGTGGACCTGGCCCGCCAGTTGCGCGCACCCCTGATCACATTCGACGGCACCCAGCACACGGCGGTGTTCGATGGCGACGCATGCGTGGATGACGCGGTGATGAGCTACTTCGTCGACCATGTGGTGCCGGGAAACCTGAACTGCTGAGAGATTCGCGCGGGGTCGACGTGCTGCCACCAGGGTGAATCCGTCTGACGCAGGCCAGCCGAGGCCGAAAGGCCCCCCGTCTTATGCCTTACGGCTCTGTTCGGGCGCTGCGCCCCTGGTAGATGCTCACAGCAAACACGGCGCCATGACAGAGATGCGATTTATTGCTACGCTACTACTAATACGATCGTCGCCCTTCAGCGGCCGCACACCAGACCCCGGACAACCCGGGGTCTGCCAGTTTCCTGAATGAAATGGGGTGGTAGCGGTGCCCACGGACGTTTCGGACTCACGAGCGGAAATTGCCGCGCAACGTCTCAGCGAACTGGTTTGCGAAGCAAGTGCAGTCCTGAAGGCGGCACACGACAGTACGTCGCAGGTTCGTAGGGCGCTGCAAGTGTCCCTCAAGCCCGGACCTCTCGATCGCGTGTTCCGCCGCGGTCCCGCACGCGGCGGTTACACGATTGTTTTCGGGAAACCGGTCTGGATGTTGTCCTCGGCCGCCGACGCGGTCGGTATCAACGAGGACGGCGGCCTCGGCGTCACCGACGATGGCGAGCTGGTCGCGACCAGTAATTGGCTCACCGTTCGGGGCGAACAACCCATTGATCCCAATTCCGTCAAGAGTCGTCGGATCAGGAATCGGGTGGCGTCGCGGGTACGTAAGCGCGGATTTGATTCGGCGATCACGATCGCAGCACCGATTGAGGCCTTCGGCGAACCCCAGATGGAACGGCGTTTCCTTCTCCGCAACTCGAAATTCCGAAACGCCTTTTATCTTGATGGCTCCGGAAATTTGGTCTTCGGATCCCCTGACGGCTCGGTGGATGCGGCTCAGTGGTTCAGTGCGGTCATCGCGCTGAAAACCGGACGCGAGAACTCCGGCATGACGGTGGCCGATCGCACCTTCTTCGACACCCTACGATCCACTCCACGGACCGCGGCGACGACAACCGCACCCGTGCGCGCGTCTACGCGCGACGTCGGTGTCGATGACCAGAGCGCAGATGGCCGCGGGCCCGGCTCCCACACCGGGCGGCTGGTCTTCGACGCCGCCATGGTCGACACGGTGGCACAGGCGATGCGGGGCGCCAATGCCGGCACTGGCGCGGATATTTCCTCCAGCGGAAGAGTCTCAGCCCGGCAGTTCAGCAGCGCCGCCGCGACGGGTGGTGGTGTTATCGCGGATCGTTTGTTGGACGTGGTGGTGGCGACTATTCGGCCGTCTGCAACGAACGGGTACTCCCACTGGGTGCAAACCCGGCGCGGTTCTCTGGAAAACCGCGTGTTGGCGGCAGGAGAGCCCCGAACCAGTTTCGATGACCACGTGACCCGAGTCGACAAATGTCTCGAAGTTCTTTCCCATTCGAGCTCCGCCGTGGACAGGGCGTGGTTAGAGGATGGTGCTGAGCTCCGGCGGTGGTTGGCCGACGAGATGATCTACCGGTTGCGGTCGGCGGTCGAGGCGAAGATCGTCGACGACATCGTGAAGGTCAGTTCCATCCAGGTAATGGAATTCGAAACGTCACCGCTGGTGTCGATCCGGAAGGGACTCACGCACCTGTCGGTTGCCGATTGGCACACAGCGGCGGTGGTAGTCCACCCGAGCGATTGGGAAGCCCTCGAATTGGCTGTGGTATCCACCAAGGACAGCGCCATGCCGTCTGAACCTTCCCCGCGAATGCTTTTCGGCGCCCCGGTGATTGTCAGCAATGCCGCCGTCCCAGGTCAGGCGCTAGTCCTGGGCCGTGGCGCGGTGGGATTGTCGGTCGACGGCAGCGGTGTTCGGGTGAAATGGGGTACCACCCCCGGATTAGGCGATCACGAAGTGGTGGTTGGGATTCAGGGGAACTACCAGACAGACGTCTACCGCCCGTCCGAGGTAGTGGTGGTTGCACTGGCATAGGACGCCAGCAATGTGAACGGTTCACAACCCGATCCGGTTAGTAACACGGAGTTAACAGCCGCTGCCTAGGCTCGCCCCATGGATCGGCAGAAGGAATTCGTCCTGCGCACGCTGGAAGAGCGGGATATCCGATTCGTCCGGTTGTGGTTCACCGATGTGCTGGGCTATCTCAAGTCGGTGGCGATCGCGCCGGCCGAACTCGAGGGCGCCTTCGAGGAGGGCATCGGATTCGACGGGTCCTCGATCGAGGGCTTCGCCCGGGTCTTCGAGTCCGACACTGTCGCCCGTCCTGATCCGTCGACGTTCCAGGTGCTGCCGTGGACGACGAGTGGCGGCCAGCACCACTCCGCGCGGATGTTCTGCGACATCACCATGCCCGACGGATCGCCGTCGTGGGCGGACAGCCGTCATGTGCTGCGCCGTCAACTCGCTAAGGCCAGCGATTTGGGATTCTCCTGCTACGTGCATCCGGAGATCGAGTTCTTTCTTTTAGAGCCCGGACCGTATGACGGTTCGGTGCCGGTGCCCGCCGATAATGGCGGTTACTTCGATCAGGCGGTGCACGACTCGGCCCCACACTTCCGCCGCCACGCCATCGACGCTCTCGAGCAGATGGGCATCTCGGTGGAGTTCAGCCACCACGAGGGCGCACCGGGTCAGCAGGAGATCGATCTGCGCTACGCCGATGCGCTGTCGATGGCCGACAACGTGATGACGTTCCGCTACGTCGTCAAGGAGGTCGCGTTGGCCGAGGGTGTGCGCGCGTCGTTCATGCCCAAACCTTTCGCCGAATATGCCGGCTCGGCCATGCACACCCATATGAGCTTGTTCGAGGGCGAGACCAACGCCTTCCACAGCGCCGATGACCCGCTGCAACTCTCGGATGTCGCGAAGTCGTTCATCGCCGGAATTCTTGAGCACGCCAGTGAGATCAGCGCGGTGACCAATCAGTGGGTGAACTCCTACAAGCGGCTGGTGCACGGCGGCGAGGCGCCGACGGCGGCGTCCTGGGGCGCGTCCAACCGATCAGCACTGGTGCGTGTTCCGATGTACACCCCCCGAAAGGCCGCCTCACGCCGCGTCGAGGTGCGCAGCCCGGATTCAGCGTGCAACCCGTACCTGACCTTCGCCGTGCTGCTGGCCGCTGGACTGCGCGGTATCGAGAACAACTATGAGCTCGGACCGCAGGCCGAGGACAACGTCTGGAACCTGACGCTGGAGGAACGGCGTGCGATGGGTTACCGGGAGTTGCCGTCGAGCCTGGGCGTGGCGCTGGCTGAGATGGAGCGCTCCGAGTTGGTCGCCGAAGCGCTCGGCGAGCACGTCTTCGACTATTTCCTGCGCAACAAACGCGCGGAGTGGGAGGAGTACCGCAGCAACGTGACTCCGTTCGAGCTGAAGAAGTACCTGGCCCTGTAGCCCGCCTCCTCCTCGGGACTCGTTTCTCGTCCCGCATCGTCGTTGGGCAGGGTCGGATTGCCCGCCTCCTCCTCGGGACTCGTTTCTCGTCCCGCATCGTCGTTGGGCAGGCCCTGTAGCCCGGCAATCGGGGCCACCGCAGTGCGATAGCGTCGTTACCGTGGCCAAACCCGCGACGCAGCGCCCGAGCCTGCCCAGCGTGGGCCGGCTGGGCCTGATCGAATCGTCGGCCGCCGCCAACCTCGCCGCGCTGGGCTGGGAGACCGATGCGCATGTGGAACTGTTGTGGTCGCTGTCGCGGACGGCGAACGCAGATACCGCACTGCACGCCGTGGTTCGGCTGTCCGAAGCGCTCGGCGACGAATGGCATCAGCTCGATGCCGCGTTACTC
>Ga0114962_10003060_pt1 | contig 13691 bp, 14 predicted proteins | sample C_130820_MF_Meta_FD_87017 | JGI IMG/M metagenome (GOLD analysis project Ga0114962, IMG submission 87017) | Freshwater microbial communities from Lake Croche, Canada to study carbon cycling - C_130820_MF_MetaG | ecosystem: Environmental > Aquatic > Freshwater > Lake | place: Lake Croche, Canada... | reverse complement strand
TTGCGAGTTTGGGTAAATGACTAGAATGTTCCGTAGTTTTAGAAAATTATTTTTACAGGCTTGACTTTTTGGTTCTTTTGGGTCAAGCCAAAAGAACAGAAAAATTAATCGGACAATAATGATTATATATAATTTAAAAAAATATTTCACTTTGAAAAATGAATAATTTCAATTAATTTTATATAAAAAGTAAGTTGAAGTCAGTACAAAATGTAGGGAAAACTTAATTAATATTATTATCATGAGTTTACAATATATTTCAGACAATAAAGGCAAAACATCAGGGGTGTATATTCCTATTCAAGAATGGAATAGACTTAAAAGGAAGTATACCATTTTAAAAGTATTGGAGGGTAAAGACGAAGATTTGAAAATCTTAGACGACTTAAGAGATGCAGTAAACGACATTAACCTAATCAATCAAGGGAAATTAAAAGCTAAATCTTTTAATGAGTTCTTAGATGAGTTATAATTTAAAAACGTTACCTCCTTTTGAAAGAGAAGCCAAGAGATTAACTAAAAAATATCCGTCTTTTAAAAAGGATATTCTGGAACTATCTAAAAAACTGATTGAAAACCCAATACAAGGGGATAATCTAGGTAAAAACTTTTACAAAGTACGATTTGCAATTTCCTCTAAAGGAAAAGGTAAATCTGGTGGTGCTAGACTTATAACGTACATCAAAGTGATAGAAACAACGATATATTTAGCAACTTTATACGATAAATCCAACAAAAGCTCTATCTCTGAAAAAGAACTAGAAAAATTATTAGTCGAACTTGAAATTATTGAGTAAAGAATTGATGAAAAGTGCAAATTGAAAGTCTTGATTTCAATTTACGTTTTCCGTTGATTTAAACCCCTTTCTCCACTTCATCCTTCGCGACACAACCAAAGGAATCATTGCTATAGAAAAGAAATAAAACCGACCTAATTAATACAAGCCGGTTTTATGAATTATATTATTTAGCAACTGAAACCCAATCAACTTTAGATTCAAAACCTGAAACAGAGTTATCAGCGTAAATCTGTTTAGCTTTAGCTTCACAATTTGTTTTGGCTTCATCTTGTGTTGTACTTTTAAATTCAAACGACTGGACTAATTTTGAATTATCATTAAAAGTAGATGTACAAGTACAAGTATAATCTTTATTACAAGATGTTAATCCTAATAGAGCAATCGCTCCAACTAAAATTACTTTTTTCACATTTATATTTATTAGTTACTATTTCTTTAGTTTTTAATATCTGCAGTTTCAGGTTCAAAAACATTATGTGTTTTACACCAATCTCTAAAACCTTCATTTCCTAATAATGCTTTCATTTGACTTGTAGATATTGCTGTTCCTTCAACTTTGTAACCGCCAACTAAAAAATAATCATTGATTTTTACAACGCCATCTACAAGTAAATCATACTCTGGTCCAGCACTTTCTAAAGCTTTATCCATTGCATCTTTAATAGATGCTCCAATACCTAAAAAGCCATTACTTGAACCTGTAACTTTTTTTCCTTTAGATTTATCAATCTTTAAGCTTACATTTTTGGAACTTATCACAGTAAAATCAATGATACGATAAGAACAACTTGACATGATAATAAGTGTAAGCATTAACAATGTCAATTTTGAAACATTTTTTTTCATTATAATATATAGTTTAAATTTTTCCTACTCTTTCAAAGCTTTTCGGAAACCGCTTATTTTTTCTATTTAATCAATACTAATTTACCTGTTGAAGTCTCTCCGTTTACGCTTAATCTACTGTGGTAAATACCTTCTGGTAAGTTTCCTGCATCAAAATTGGTTGTATACATTCCTTGACCTAAACTAGCGTCTAACAAGGTTGCTACTTTTGTACCTGTTGCATTGAATATTTCAAGCGTTACATAAGAAGGTTGGTAGATGGAAAATTCAATCGTAGTGTATTGTTGGAAAGGATTTGGATAATTGTTGATGTATCTGAACGTTGGATTTTCTAGAGAGGTTAGACGTGTTGTTTTTGTTTCTGGTTCTTTGATGTCTGTAATGGTTAAATCATTGTTAATCTGTAATCCTCTTAATACCATACTTAGTTCCGGGTTTCCAAACATTACACCTTTGTATGGATTTTTAACAACTCCATCATCGTTGTACTCTTGGGTCATGACGTAATATTTATTATCAGATCCAAAACCAGCGGTCATGTCCCAAATGAATGTATTTGTGTCACATAAATTGGTGTTTTGAGTGATTTCCTTCCATTCTTCATTTTTATTTAAGTCCTTTACATATAAGTAAAGTTCTCCATTGTCGATATTTTCAGCTGTATTATATTTATCAATTACCTGATATGCAACGGATACTAAACCATCCGAACTTATTGAAGTTTGTGGACATTGGTAAGTTAATATTTCAGAAGTATCGACGAAACTAGCATTACTATCCCAGCTATTTTTTTTGATGTCGAAAACTTCTCCATTTATAACACTCACATCTGTAGAATCGTCGATTACACTAGTATATGCAAGTGCTATTTTAGAATCATTAGTCGCTAAAGACAGATTTTTATAGGTTACATTTCCTTTATTATCTGCAATAATTTTAATGTCTTTGTCCCAATTTTTTCCATTCCAACCAGCATATACGATTTTCGTGTCTTTCGTTTCCGAATTACCATCAAGGTCGTTTATCCATGCTGCAAGTGCAACAGAACTATCTCCAAATACAACATTTACCTCTGAATTTGTTCCTGTTATGTCAATTAATTTACTTGGGTCTGTCATTTCCCATTTTCCCTCTTTTTTATTAATACTTGAAAACCAAATATCACTTGAGTTCATGTCTTCATTAATACTTACCCATGTTACCATCGCTTCATTATTCGAACCAACAGAAATAGATGCTTGACCTTCTGTTCTTCCATCTGTTAATCCAGATGATTGATCTTTTAGTTGAGATTTTTCTATAATTGAATCAGAATTCGCATCATAAAAAGCAAACCAAATGTCTTGAGAATTTACCAGTTGCTGAACCGTAACATTATTTGGAACATTCGATTTATTATACCTTAATTGCGTCCATGTAATAATTGCAGAGCCATCACTAAGTACCCCAATCTTTGGATTTGATTTTGCGAAATCATTGGAAATAACAATATTTCGATTGCCAAATGTATTATTGGAATTATTATAGTTTGATAATAATATCTGATAATTTTGGTCTACAACTTCAATCCAAGTGGCATAAAGATTATTTCCATTGCTTGAGAAAGTTGGTTGTGGTTTAAATAGGGGTAATACTAACGAGCCAGAATCTTTAACTGTAAGCGCATTTGTGTTAAATAATTCATCAAAATAATGATTTGACGGACCTCTTAATGCTGCGGTATCTCCGAAGTAATTAGAATACAATTGTTTATATCCAGAATATACGTTGATTGGGTTGACACCAAACCATTTTAATAATCTACTTTCTAGTATATTTATTTCAACATTTCCAGATAAGTCAAAATCTCCTCCAAATAATGTTTTAGTATTTGCTGCTGGAATATTTGTGTATTCAAAACCTACTCCTAAATTGGCTTTAGCGGTCAATGATGCAGTTGCTTTTGCTACACCTCCTAGGACAGATATTCCACCTCTAACAGTTCCAATACCGGTTACAACGCCTATAATTTTAGTTTTTCTACCTTGTCCATCTTCTAAAAATCCAAATTTACCATCTTTCTGCCCAATTACAATTTGCCCCTTAAGTGTAGCATAAAATTCAATACTTGCACTAAATTCAATGCTGAATCCTGGACATACTGGAAAACTCGCTTCTGGCGAATCCCAATTAACCGATTTTGATTGAATAGATTTCGAAGCAAAAATGGAAATATTCAAATCTTTATCCATCGTCAATTCAGCATCATAATTGATGTTTTCTTGAAGATTTGAATAGTTAAGTATGTTTACATCAATGACAGCTCTATTGTTTTCAACTTTACCAATTCCTTCTTGAAGATCAAAGGTTCCGTTGAATACAAAATTACCAGCTACCCCTAAGGTTTTATTTCCCAGGAGTTTAACCTCTTTATCAAAAATATAATTATAATCATAGATAGGATACCTCCCTTCAAAACTTAAAATATTTCCATTTTGTGAAATATTATCCACTGAACCATTAGTTTCCCCTTTCAACCACTCTGGAGTAGGTATTATTGTAAATGTGAAATTATTTATCGGATTACCTTCTTTATCAGAACCTATATACATTTGAGCCTCGATTTTAGAGTCTGGTGTTAATAGGCTCATATCTATCGGATATATAAATCCATCAGCAGAATCTGTATCTACAAAGATTGTTGTATCATTATTTGATTTTATTGCATAAAACACAACTTTATCAACGCCTGTTGATGGACTATTGAGTTTGATTGTATCAGTCACTGGTATCCCTTGCACATAAAATTTAGCATTGAATGCTGAGGATAAATTTTGCGCCATCGATTGGTATGACACTAATAATAAAACGAATAATTTCAGTCTTTTCATATAATTATATAAATAATGGGTACAAATATATAATTTTAATTCTCAATCACTTCACATTTTTGTGAAATTTATTTCCTACATCATTTCTCATTTTTGTATCTATGTTACACAGGGGTGAGATCATAGAAAAAGCAATACGTGAAAGTGGTTATTCAATTACTGCGGTTGCACAACGATTGGGGAAAAGTCGCCGTTGGATGTATTTTCTATTTGAGAATCCTGCAGTGCCTTTGGATTTGATTTTACAAATTGGTAAAATTCTTTACCACGATTTTAGTCACGAAATCCCTGAGATTATCCAAGGTAAATTCATTGTAAGTGAACACGAAAAAGGGATGGTGCAAGAGGATGCAGCATATTGGAAAGATAAGTATTACCAATTAGTAGACGAACATTTAGAAGTTGTGAAACAATTGCGCGAATATGAGAAAAAAGGGAAGGAATGAAATTATTCATTTTTCGTTAACTAAAATCTCCAAATACGCGGGTAATTGCGATGCTAAATAATAAGGAAGATTCATTAAGATATATTCTTTTTTACCAGGAGTAATTGCTTTTTCAATACTAAAATTTCCTGCAAATAACCTAACCGCAAAGGGATGATTAGAGCGATCAATAAACTGATGGAGCGATCTCAAAGTACCTGTTGCACCACTTTTAATTTCAATTGGAATAACATATTTTCCATGCTGATAGATTAAATCAACTTCAGAATTGCTGTCTTTTTCTTCCCTAACCCAAAAATTTGGCTTGTAAATTTGATCATCGTGAATAGCTATTATTTCTTGATAAACAATGTGTTGAATAATTAATCCTTTGTGAAAATTACTGAAATCATTTACTAAAAGCATTTCGCCTTGAAGCGACAAGATTTGATTCAAAAGTCCGGTATCTAAAAACTGTAATCGAGGTCGCTTTTTTAAATCTGCTTGAATGGGTGGTTGTAAGCTTGTTGATGGATATATCAATTGTATGATTTTTGCTAAATCAATCGTTCTTAATGCTTCTCCAACTTCTCGCGATCGATAATTTGAATTTCCAAAGCCTTCAAATTTGATTCTATCGGATTCAAATGGGGCTGAATCGATGACGTGATATATTACTTTTCTATCCAATTCTTTCGAAGTATATTTCACAACATCGTCTTTATATGCTTGCCAAAGATTTTTGTAGGTTTTTGTTAATTGGGAGATGTTTTTGGTTTCCGCATAATTTTTAACAATCTCCGGCATTCCTCCGATCAACAAATATTCATGAAATAAATTTAAAAGTGTAGAATGTGCAAACGCAGGTATCGGTTTGGTATTTATTATTTCCAATGCAGCTAAATTATCTGTTGCACCTAAAAATTCTGTAAAATTTAAAGGATGTAAATAAAGATAGTCTACTCTACCTACTGGAAAATTAGGTACTTTTTTTAATGCAAATTCCAATAAAGATCCTGCAGCTATCACATAGATATCTGGTCTTTCTTCATAAAAATAACGAAGAAGTTGAATCGCTTTTGGAGACTCTTGAATTTCATCTATAAAAAATAAAGTGGTTTTTTTGTTCTCAATTTTACGTTTTAATAAAAATGCACTATTAATGATCGTATGTACATCATCTACTACAAATAAATTTAAATCGCTTTCTTTTTCTAAGTTTAATTCAATATAATTATCAAATTCCTTTGCAAATTCTCGCACAATGGTTGTTTTACCAACCTGTCTAGCACCGCGTAAAAGTAGAGGCTTACGAAACTTATCGTTTTTCCACGCAATAAGTTTACTATATGAATTACGCTTGATTGACATAAAGAATAGAATTAAATTTAGCAATCAAATATACTATTTTTAACACAAAGCGAACCCAATTTTGGTGTTTTTTTGTCACAAAGCGAACCCAATTTTAGTGCTTTTTTGTCACAAAGAGGATGCAACTTTTGAAATTTTTATTACCCAAACAATGCTTTCAACACCTCATCAATGCGACTACAAAGCACCAATTCAATGGTGTGATTTTTTTGTGATATTCCTTTATTAAACGACGAAATAATAATTTTTTCAAAGCCTAATTTTTCTGCCTCGGAAATACGTTGTTCGATACGATTTACAGGACGAATTTCACCTGACAACCCAACTTCTGCAGATAAACAATAATTTTTAGGGACTGGCAAGTCAGCATTCGAAGATAATACCGAAGCAACTACTGCTAAATCAATTGCTGGATCGTCTACACGAATTCCTCCTGCAATATTTAAAAACACATCTTTTGCACCTAATTTGAAACCGCAGCGTTTTTCCATCACTGCTAACAACATGTTCAATCTTCTTAAGTCAAAACCTGTGGAGGAGCGTTGTGGTGTTCCATAGGCTGCAGTGCTAACTAATGCTTGCACCTCAATCAACATTGGTCGTAAACCTTCCAAGGTAGAGGCAATCGAAATACCACTTAGTGTTTCATCGGTATTGGTAATTAAAATTTCGGATGGATTTTCAACCTGGCGCAAACCAGATCCTAGCATTTCATAGATTCCTAATTCATTCGTACTTCCAAAACGGTTTTTTATCGTTCTTAATAAACGGTACACGTGGTTTCGGTCGCCTTCAAACTGCAATACCACATCCACCATGTGTTCCAATACCTTTGGTCCTCCCAATGCACCTTCTTTCGTAATATGACCAATTAAAAATACCGGAACTTCCGTTTGTTTGGCATAACGAAGCAACTGTGCTGTACATTCACGCACTTGGGAAATACTTCCTGGAGAACTCTCAATATGCGAACTGTATAAAGTTTGTATAGAGTCGATTACCAATAATTGAGGTTTTATTTCCTCTGTTTGTAAAAAGATATTTTGAAGATTCGTTTCCGTTAAAATAAAACATTCATTATTATCCAAACCGATACGTTCTGCTCGCATTTTTATTTGTTGTTCACTTTCTTCTCCAGAAACATACAGAATACGTAGATTTTTCTCCGTGACAGCTAATTGAAGCATCAACGTTGATTTACCAATTCCTGGTTCACCACCAAAAAGAATTAAGGATCCTGGTACTAACCCTTCTCCTAGTACGCGATTTAACTCCTTGTCATACAGAGAAATACGAGATTCAGCACGGTGTTCAATATCTTGTACCGCTTGCGGTTTAGCGGTTTTACCGTTGCTCGTTGAAAATGCAACGACATTGGAATCATTGTTTCCTACGATTTCTTCTACGAAGGTATTCCATTCCGAACACGAAGGACATTTACCCAACCATTTTGGTGTTTGGTGTCCACAGTTTTGACAAAAAAATGCTGTTTTTATTTTAGCCATAAATCAAAGGTAAAGAGAAACTCTTAATTCCCCATACCTCATCCCTAACTCTCGAATAGATTTCTCGTTATTCACCACTTTCCCTTCTCCTTCTTCGATAAATTCAGGTAACTCAAATCCAAATTTTCTGCATGACTCCGTATAATAATCTTTACGCGAGGGATGTTCTGAAGCACACGCATTGACAATTTCTCCCCAATAATTTTTTGAAAGAATATTTAGAATTATTTGAATACTATCTTGTTGCTCAATTAAATTCACCGGTTGATTTCCGTTTGCAATGGAAGTTCTTCCTGCAAAAAATTTCGCAGGGTGACGGTTTGGTCCAATGAGTCCAGCCATACGAACAATTGTCAATCGTTTACCTAGTTGCTTACTTAACAACTGTTCTGCGTATGCAATGTGATTGGTACTTTCATTTTCTTCCCAGCTAAAAGAATCTTCTTTCGCATCTCTCAAGTGTTCTGGATAAACTCCGGTCGTACTTACAAAAATAAAGTGGGTTGATGCACTAAATTTTTTTACAACATTCCATAGATGTTCCCCATATTCTCGGACTCCATTCACCTTCCCAGGGGGGAAATTAAGAATACAATAATCTGTATTTTCAGTTAAATGATTAGAAAAAGTAGTATCCGAAACGCGGCTATCCCAATAATAAGCATTCAGATTTACTTCCTTTAGCTGCTCGATTTTATCCGTACTTCGTGTTGTTCCAACTACATGATAACCTTTGTCAATTAGTTGTACCCCTAAAGGTGTTCCCAACCATCCAAAACCTACAATTGCGATTTTAGTCATTCGTTTCTTCTCCAGCCAAGACTAATTGATTTTTATAGTATTCATATAACGCCATTTGTGAACGAACAGGATAATCCAAATCGTTGGTATGGTGCTTATTTTTAAGTTTCTTATCAATAACTCGGGACTTTTGATTATCCGACCATTGTAATCCAAAAATAGTTTGTAATTCATTTTGTAGTACACGATCGTATATTGGCGCTCCCACTTCAATACGTTTATCTAAATTTCGTTCCATCCAGTCAAACGAAGAAATATAATACAATGGATTGCCATTATTTTCAAAAATCATAAAGCGTGCATGTTCCAAGAAACGATCCACAACACTTATTGCTTCAATATTTTCACTTTGATTTTTAATTCCAGGAACCAAACAACAAACACCACGTACATTCAGTTTAATTTTGACACCGGCATTACTTGCTTGATATAATTTATCAATCATTTTAACATCAACCAAGTTGTTGATTTTTATACAAATACCAGAAGGAAGCCCTTTTTTTGCATTGTCAATTTCAGCTTGTAAAAGACTCGTAACTTTGCGACGATTATTGAAAGGAGAAACTAATAGGTTGCGATAAACCCCTCTTTCAATATTATTTTCCATCACACGAAATACCTTTCTGACCTCTTGGCAAATCGCCACATTTCCTGTAAAATAACCAACATCCGAATAAATTTTGGCCGTCTTTTCATGGAAGTTACCAGTACCAATAAATGCAATTATTTGTTCTTTTCCTTTGACAACTCGGGTAATCTTCAACAATTTTGAATGCACTTTTAAACCTTGCACCCCATAAATAACCTTTGCGCCCTGTTCTTTCATGCGCTCTGCCCAATACAGGTTGTTTTCCTCATCGAATCGCGCTTGAATCTCAAATATCACCACCACTTCCTTCCCATTATTAACAGCATTTAATAACGCATTCATAATTTGGGAGTTATGTGCCACTCGATAAACATTTATTTTTATGGACTTAACGGTAGGATCGATTGCCGCTTCGCGAATGGTATCTACAACATAATCAAACTTTTGATAGGGAAAATGTAATAATACATCTTTCTCAGCAAAGGTGTTTAAATAACTTTTTGTATGAATTAAATCTGGATGTTCCAACGGTGGTAACTTCTCATAAATCAACTCTTTTTTACCAAAATCTGGGAATCCGGCAAAATCTTTAAAATTATGGTACCTACCTCCAGGAATAGCATTTAACCCCGACTTTAAATTCAAGGCCTTAAGCAAATAATTCTTTAAATCGGTAGGCATTTTCGCATCGTAAACAAAACGAACGGGCTCTCCTTTTTTTCGATTTTGCAAACTTGCCTCCATTTTCTCGATGAAAGAAACCGATAAATCATCGTCAAGATTTAATTCAGCATCTCTTGTAAATTTAAAAGTAAAAGCCTCCATTTCTTTCACATCAAAAATGGTAAAAATCGAATCTAAATGTAAACGAATAATATCATCTATTAATATAAAGAAAGACTTTTCTCCTTGTTGAATTTGATAAAAACGTTGGTACGTAGAAGGAATTTGTATTAATGCGTAAAATGCTTTCTTGGAATTTTCTTTTTCTAGGCGTACCGCCAAATAAATGTGCGTATCTCTTAATTTCGGGAAAGGTAATTTTGGATTTAGGATGATCGGAACAATTTCGTGCTTTAATTCCGAATGAAAATAATTGGATAATTCCTCGCGGTGTTCGTTTGTAAGATTTTTTTCTGTCAGTTGATATATATTCTTTTCTTTCAGTTCTAATAATAAACCTTGATAACAAGATTCAAACATTTTTTGTTGATTCAATACTTCTTCCCGAATATCTTCTAATAATTCAGAAGCCGTTCCGTTGTATCCTTGAACAGAATTTTTCTTGATTGAAATAATACGCTTAATATTTGCAACACGCACACGAAAGAACTCATCCATATTATTGGAATAAATTCCCAAAAATCGCATGCGTTCTACCAATGGAACATTTGGATCAATTGCTTCCTGTAATACTCTTTCGTTAAAAGACAACCAACTTAATTCCCGATTTACTAATTCCATACTTTATATTCTAACTAGGATAAACACAAAAATAAACATTGATTATTATTTAAATGTTAAATCTCCACGTGTTGTGATTTTTATATTCTCTACATTTCCTTCCACCAAAGTTACGGTAAACCCTGTCTCTTCCACTAACGATGCATCGTCTGTTATCCCAGGATGAAACGGAAGTTGATATGCTTTTTCTAGTATAGTTTTTTCAAAAACTTGTGGTGTTTGTACTGTTCTAAAACTACTTCGAACCACCGCTTTAGAAGTTCCGTCAGGTAATATTTGACGCAAAGACTCTGTAACTTCAAGTACAGGAATACCAGAACCAGTATTTCTGGCAGATGCAAAACAACGTTGAATTGTTTCTTTAGAAACATTGGGCCTCACACCATCATGTACGGCAATAAAACTTCCTGTAGCGTGTTGTAGTGCTAATTGAATGGAATGATAGCGCTCTTTGCCTCCTGAAATTAAGGTATGTGGAACCGTAAATTGATATGAAACACACAGTTCTTCCCAATAGGACTTCCACTCTTCAGGAAGAGTAACTAATAATTGTGCTTGATTATCAAACCTATAAAAGCAAGCAATGGTTTGCATCAGTATTGGTGATTCTCCAAACAACAAAAATTGCTTTGGAATATCTCCACCCATTCTTTTGCCTATTCCACCAGCTGTAATAATGATTGTATTTTCGTGCATAGAGAAAAAAAAAGGTTGTCTAAAAGACAACCTAAAAGTATATTTTTGAAAATTATTTAATCTGATTTGGATTGTTTTCAGCCTCTTTATTGAAGTTACGTTGATAATTCAACCAATAGAACAAGCCAACAAAACCAAGTATAATACAAGAATAATTGAATACATTACCAACTATATCATAAAATCCAAAAATGAATTGAAAAAAATTTGCGATTCCGTACCAAAGTGCATTCATAGTTTCTAAGTTTTTACAAGACAAAATAAACTATTTCTTTTCAAATTATCAACAAATGCATCTTTTATTTTGATATATTCTCTATTTCATGTGGTGATATTTTCCTAAAATCTCCAAGATTCTCCTAGTAAAAATTATAATAAAATCTTATCTTCGCGACAATGACGCGCATTTTTTTAGGTAATCAAATCTATGTAATCTTGTTACTTCCCCTTTTAATAGGTGGTTATGTAGCACTAAATGAATTTACGGGATATTTTGAAATTTTACCGGAAATAAATTTAGGATTTTGGGGAAGTTATTTCATCAAAAATAATTTTTGGATAAATTATTTAAGCCTCGGTTTAATTTTTGTGAATGCCATTTTAGCTAATTTTCTATTCAATTCTAATGAATTTTATGATAGAAACAGTTATATAATCGCGTTGCTTTACGTTTTGTTTATGAGTTATTTTCACTCTTTCTATCAAATAGACGGTGTGTTGATATCGCATACACTGCTTATTTTCTGCTTGTTTCTCTTTTTTAAATTACAAAATAACTCCGATGGTAGGAAAATAGCCTTTAATGGTTCTTTCCTACTGGGTGTGGCAGCTACGTTTAACCCGCCATTTGTACTTTTTTTTCCAATTATTTGGTTTATGATAACTCGGATTCGTCCTTTTGTATTTAGGGAGGCAGCACTTGCGGCGATTGGTTTTATCCTCCCTATCTTTTACGCTTGTGCTTTTGTTTATTATTTTTTCCAAGATTTACATTGGAATTGGTACAAATTATCCGAAAATTTCTTGCAAAACAACAAAGTAGTCGTATCCACTGTGACCATTTTGATATTTATTGGACTATTGAGTTTACTAAATTTGAGTTACAAAACTTCTAAAAGTTCACTTCGGTTCAAAAAATTATTAGCGATTTTAAAACTTGTTTTATTAGTCGGCATTATCATTGGTTGCTACGAATATTTCCACGATCGAAATATTGAATGGTTAAACTTAGCTATCCTACCTCTCTGCTTTTTTTATCCTTTTTCCTTCTTTAATAAATCATCCCTACTATTAGCAAAAATATTATTTTACACTTTGTTCATATTTTCACTTGGTAAATTTTTCATTAAATAATTAACGTGCAAGTGAAATGACTACTTTTGTAAGGTAAAATTGCTCAACAGCTAAATAAAAAATAAAAAAACGAAGCAAATGAAATTTGGAGTTGTTACTTTCCCTGGGTCGAACTGCGATGAGGATATGGTATATGTATTGGAAACAATGTTAAACCAAAAAGTTGAACGCTTATGGCACAAAGATTCTGACCTTAAAGGTGCAGACTTTATAGTACTTCCTGGAGGATTCTCTTACGGAGATTACTTACGTTCCGGAGCAATCGCTAAACTTTCTCCAATTATGGGTGAAGTTATCAAGCATGCAAACAAAGGTGGTTATGTGTTAGGTGTTTGTAATGGTTTCCAAATCTTGACAGAATCTGGGTTATTAGACGGCGCTTTATTGCACAATGATACGCAAAAATTCATTTGTAAAAATGTGTATTTGAAACCCGAATTTACTACTTCTGCCATTACAAAAGATTTGGATGCAACTAAAACCTACCAAATTCCAATTGCACATGGTGAAGGGCGTTTCTATGCTGCAGATGATACAATCAAAAAGATTTACGATAACGAACAAGTGATTTTCAAATATGCTGGTCAAGATGGTTCTGTAAACGAAGAATTCAATCCAAATGGCTCTATTGATAACATTGCAGGTATTTGTAATGCAGGTAAAAATGTATTTGGAATGATGCCTCACCCTGAAAGAGCTGCAGATGCAGTTTTAAATAATTTAGACGGAAAATTGTTGTTCGAATCGTTATTGAATAACTGTAAATAAACACACAATGAGAGTTTTATTATTAGGATCTGGAGGTAGAGAACATGCAATTGCTTGGAAAATTGCACAAAGTTCACAGTTAGACAAGTTGTTCATCGCTCCTGGAAATGCAGGAACGCGTAACCACGGAACAAATGTTGCTATACAACCAACAGATTTCGAAGCAATTAAAACTTTTGTGTTAGAAAATGAAATTGCAACCG
>Ga0114962_10003059_pt1 | contig 13694 bp, 46 predicted proteins | sample C_130820_MF_Meta_FD_87017 | JGI IMG/M metagenome (GOLD analysis project Ga0114962, IMG submission 87017) | Freshwater microbial communities from Lake Croche, Canada to study carbon cycling - C_130820_MF_MetaG | ecosystem: Environmental > Aquatic > Freshwater > Lake | place: Lake Croche, Canada... | reverse complement strand
GATTCATTAAATCTTCTTAAATATTTCATTCAAATATCACATTTTTTAACTTATCTAAATCTTCATCACCTACTAACCAATATCTATCAGGGTTATCCCATGAGTTCCTTTGATGACATACTAGCCAATAATGATCATCAAATTTTAAGAAATAAATAATATCCTCACCATCTCGTTCTCTATCAATAATTTCCTTATCCACAGCAACTAAAGCCATTATACCCAGAAAATAAGACCCTACACCTTTTATATAAATATTCGTTTCACTGAACTCAAAAATCTCTTCAGGACTATACATAGATAATAACACTCCCTTTACTCTATTAATATCCTTATCAGTTACATTAATGATTTCATGATCACGAGAATATTCATCATACTCGTCTTTATTCAGTGCTTTTATATCACCTATATCTAAAGACTCCTTAAAATATCTTAAATGTTTCATAATAATATATTTTTTATCTTATCAAGATCTTCATCTCCAACTAACCAATAGTTATCCTCAAATATCAAAGCTTGTTTATTATGATATATCAACCAATAATGATCCTCAAACTTATAAAAACAAATACCTTGATCTAAAATATCTCCATTCTCATCAGGAGGAGCAACAATAGCTATTAAACCTTTTGATACTTTTTTGTTTTTTCCAGTTATAAAATCAGTAATTTCAACCGAAAAAACTTCATATGGTTCGTATATAGATTCTAATAGCTGGGTTATTCTTTTCTTATCTGTTTCAGTTACATCAATGATTTCATGATCACGAGCATACTCGTCATACTCGTCTTTATCCAGTTCTTTTATATCACCTATATCTTCTACGGACTCTTTAAAATATCTTAAATGTTTCATTAATAATTCTCTTCTTTTATTACAGCAACCATACAGACTGCCGGTTTATCACCACCATTAAACTCATTATTAAGTGGTGTTATAGTCACATCACAATACTTACCTAATCTTAATACCAATGTTTTAAGAGAGTTAATTCTTCTAACCATAGTATCTAAATCATCTAGTTTATATAACTTAGGTTCTGTTCCATCTGTCCATTTATCATTTATTCTATTAAAATATATCATTATCTTAATAGATAAATGCCACTTATCACTAATATTCCCATCGGGAAACAATTCTTTAATCTTTTTAATACTCATCAACTGAGACGATTGAGCTGATTTCATGTTTTGAATACTTTTAATACCAATATAACCGGTAGCAGATTGTATTTGCGAAACATCTTCGAAATTAACCTCTTTGAAAGCTTCAATGTCTTCCATCAGTTTGTCCCAACAATCCGGATTCTTATCCCATCTTTTTCTATAATGGTTAGTTTCTAGATTTTCGTTTATCTCTACTTGATGACTAAATTTTTTCATATTTATTATATATTATTTTCGTACATTAGCAAAATGGATTATGGAGAAATATACGGTGACTCGGAAAGAACTTATCACCACTTCAAGTTTTACTACGATATGAGCTTACTTAAAGAAGGAACTAACTTATCTATAAAAAGATTAAAAGATATGTTAGTATTCTTTGAGAAAATAGAAGAATATAGAAATTGTATAATAATATCAAAAATTATAAATGATACTAACTGATACCGAAGATATGTTAGAGTTCCTCGATGGAATGGAAGTAAAAACACTCAATCCCACACCACAAGCTGGTGAATACGAAATAGAGATTTTTAGACCCGAAGGAAGTGTAACTGTACTTGAAATAATTATATCTAATACTCTAAAGCCTACCTACCTGAAAGGAGAATATACAACATCTATAAATAAAGAATTTACTTGGTTAGAATATAATGAAAAAACTAAGGAGTGTATTCTATATGAGGGAAACCAACGGAAGATTAATCTGGTTTTGAGAAACGGTCAAGAACTCCTAAGAGAATTTAAACTTAATAGAATTTTAAACCATGAGTAAAGAAAAATATAAATGTATCAAACAATGCTCACAAACACAATGGCCACTGAGTTATATATCATTAGGTGATATAATATTAGCTAATAAACCTTACTCAGATGATATTATAGAAGGTGATGATTATGAAGTGTTTAACTTAAATGGGTATTATCAATTTAATTTATCTCAAGATATATTTGAAGAACATTTCATATCTTTGGAAGAATTAAGAAATGAACAAATAAACGAAATACTTAAATGAGAATACTTTTAGCTATTATATGTGGCCTTAGTGGTTGTTGCTCAAACAACAACACCCTGTTACTATTCGCTATATTTTTACTTATATGGAAATATACTGAGAAAAAATGATTTTACAGAAACTAAGAAACTTACTTAAAGATCAAGGTAATTTTAGGATAGTATTTATACCTATGCCTGAAAAAGAAGAACAAGAAGTAGTATTAACTAATACCTCAAGAAGAGATGCTATAAAAGAGATTATAAGACAATATCCTAAAATAAATATTAAAAAGATTGAAAAGGTTTAATCCCTTTCCTTTTCAATCTTAATAATCTTCTTATCCTCCAAACATTTAATCAAACCATCCCATTGGTCACATTTATAACATTGTTGCCAAACTTCCTCTTCTTCTATATTTTTATGCTCTATAAAAACAATAAACCATTCATCATCTAACTCGGATATTTCTGACGATATTTCATACGGCATATCATTTATATCCTTATCTATTGAGAATTTAACATATTTCTTATCCATTTTAGGAGATCCAAATAAAGCTACCTCACATATTTTTCCCTCCGGAAGTAGTTCTATTAACTCCTCCGCTCTTTTCATATCAACAAACCTATCGGTATTATCATTAAAGAAATCTACTGGATCTACTTCTTGATAGAACTCATTCTCTTTTTCCTTTTTTGATTCGTTAAATAATTTTAAATATCTCATTTCCATAATTCTTTATTTTCTCTTATAAACTTTATTAATCCATCAAGTTCATCACACTTGAAAAACTTACTATGATAATCTAATGAAATAACAAACCAATGGTCGGAGTTCTTGATTATAAACCCTTTGCGTTGACCTATTTTAAGTCCTCTATCAAAGACTATACTCATAATCTTACTATCTATATTTTTGTAATATAGAGTACTATTAGCATTTATTATACTTTCGATCATTGCCCACTCTTCCTTTTTAGTCCAATAAACTTGATCTTCATCGTTAATCAAGGAAACATATTCATCTTGATCTATTTCGTAATAAGGCTTATCTTCTGTTTGAGCTTCCATAAATGGTTTCAAATGTATCATAAACTATATATAAAAAAAATGATTATAATAATCATGAAATTCGAAATATATGACCATGTCATCGGACATACGATACAAAGAAAGATAGTAGGTATTATTATCAACACCTCACCGGTAGAAAGCTCAAACTATTATCTAGTAATAGAAGCTAATGGTTCATTACATTGGATATATGAACCCGACATTCAACTTGATACACAATACTATCGGGATCAAAAGCTTAAAAAGTTGTTATAGATATTAATATATATGGATATGAAACATCTTAAAATATTTGAAGCTTTTGGAACTGATGAATACTATGTGAGTATAGATGAAGATGAATATCTAGATGATACAGATATAGAGTTCATGGATAATGATACCGCTAATCGTATTAGAAGGAAAGTCCTTTCATATCTAAAAGTAAATGAAGACGACCTTATATCCATTGGCACACCAACGGCATGGGAACTAACATGGAATAATGGAGAATCCAAAGTAGATTTTGAACACTCACATAATACATTTGATATAAATCTTTATTCAAAAGATGTTAAACAATCTCTTAAAAGAGTACAATATGATGGTAATGCTAAACGTTTAGACCTAAAGAAATGCCAACGTTGGACAATAGAAATGAAACCAGATGAATGGTTTCTTGTTCGTATAACTGATATTGATTACTTTGGTTCCGAGGATGAATCATATTATAAATGTGACCAATGGGATGGATTAATGAAACTATTTAAGGATGTATTAGAACCTCAAATAGAATCAATGGGACAATAAATCTTTAAACCTTTTCATATGTATAAGAGGTTTATCCTTATAATAAGAAGCTATTGATTTATCATTTAAATACTCTTCTTTGGTTTTTGATGACAAATGCCAGTTACCACACATATTACACTTATAAACAGTTTTCAATAATTTTGATGAAGAGCGACCACTTTTGATAGTATCATTAATATTCTTCAAAATTTCTTGAGCATATCTTTTTCTTCTATAAACAATCTTACCGGAAGGACAAGTTTTACTCGGCTTCGTAATAACATCACCAGACTCTTCCTCTTTTTCATCGGGATCGTCCTCCTCCTTTTTCTTTGGATTGAGATCAATATTACCTAATACTTTTAAACCAGGTAGTTTATCTAATTCTTCAAATAATAATATGTACTTCATATACATATATATTATAAAATTAATCTAATAAAAATCCCAACTTTTTATCTCTTTCTTTTATTAACCAATCGGTAAATATGGTAATTTGTTCATAATCCCCTAAATTATCATAATGTCCTTTCCAAGAAGATGACCTCCAAGAAGATGATAAGATAAAATAAGATGTTTGACTACCACCACTTCTGGTATGTATCATCACAGAACCCGAATTCAATTCTCCTCTTCCAGATATAACTACATCATCTAATGTGAGATCTTTAAATGTATCAAAAACTTTTTCGGAATAAAAATTAGGTATAACTTTTACCTTAAAATAAAAAAATAACTTTTCTTTATTCTCACTAATCCATCTTTCATTAATATTATGCCACTTCATCTACTAAACTCATTATCTTTTTATCACGTAACCAAATATCAAACTGAGACTTCTTAATAGAAGCCATTCTCTTATACGAATCACCACCTTTCCAACAATCAACCTCAATGATTATTAGATTGTTATATGGTTCATCTGGAAAATCTACTTCAACATCCACCTTTTTTAGAAAGACAAAATATTCATATTCTTTACTATATCCATACTTACTAAGAAATAAAGTAACCTCATCTGGATTATTCTCAACAAACTCTTGTATATCGTTATTCGTCATATCAACTCATTTAGCTTTTTATTTCTTATATCCGATTTAAGATCTCGTAAATCAATATGCCAAAACCAGTTAATCCCATTATTCACCAATCCAACATTTAGATAGTAATTATTAATATGTTTTTTATGATTTTCGTGAGCATAAATATCCAATATCTTCCATACCTCATCAATACTATCAGGTATAACCTGCATCCCTTCTCTTCTGGAAGAGTGAACAACTATTATGTTTTCACGTTTATCTTTTATTAAATCTGTTAAGGTCATTTCACAAATATAATAAAAAAATCCTAAACTCTTTAATCATTTTTTATAAAATGGATAATGAGTTATGAAATAACTGTTGATGATATAAAGAAATATATCAATAATAATATTCTACATCCAATAGAATCAGTCAATTTTACATTAATATGTGAAATCGAAAAGGTTGTTATACTCTCACAAGATGAAGATATAGTTAGTTTCTCTATCAACTTTATGAAATTTAACGTAAGTAAATCGGATATACTCATACAACTACGTGAAGATAAACTAAACAAACTACTCGATGATAACTAAAGAAGACGTTAAGAACTACATACTAAGCTCAAATACATCTATATCCGATATTAACGTAGAATCCATTAAAGATGTAAGTGTTCATCCAAATGGGGGATATGTTCTAATAAAATATCTTACTAAAGATTATCAAACCCTTAGAAACGCCAGCATACCAATACATTACTTTAAAGATGTAATAAGAGATAGAAAAATAAACGAAATATTAAATGAAACAACCTAGTACAGAAGACATCCAAAAAAGAATGCTTAACATAGATAAGATATTTAAGCTAGACCCAAATAACCAAAAAATAGTTATGGATCTTTACCAAATCATGCTGGCCTCACTCGAAGCAAATAAAAACTTTACTATGACCTCTGGTATTGACGTATATTCATTAACAACTGCTTACAATACTCTTGTTGAAAATGATTTCTTTATCACTCGCAGAGAAAAAAACCTTGATATACTAACATGACCTTATTAGACCCAACCGTATTAGAAGACAAAGTCCTCAACCTTTATAAAGTCCTAGAACTTTCATACGAAGGACAAAATATGATTAAAGACTTATACCGCAGCCTACTATGGGAGACCCAGTCTTGGGATCCATCTGGGATTAAAATGAACGGACAAAATTGGAAACCAATAGCATTCACCAGTAATTATAATACTCTAAACGATTATGGATACTTAATCACACGCAGAGATAAAAACTTAGACCAATTATTATGAAAAAGAAGTTAGAACCACTTACCGAAGAGTTTTTATTAAAGCGAGGTTTCTGTTGTGGATGTGCTTGCATAAACTGTCCATTCGATTATGAAGCAGTACCCGAACCTCAAAGACAAAAAGTTATAAGGAAAAGAGAAGAAAGAAAATCCATTAAAAAGGATTAATATATATCTTATGCGTATAAGAAGAATAAATTCCGTTTAGATTAAAGTATCTATTATGTTATCACGCATCTTATCTAAAGGCATAAAATGATTCTTAAATGACTCTGGGGATATCTCAAACTTATCCCCTATTTTATTCAAATGAATTTTATCCGGTGGGTTCTTAGATAAGACTCGAACTCTTACTAGGGTAGATTGTCTTACATAAGACTCAACTACCCAATACCAATCACCCTTATTAGCATAATACATCGCAACACCATATCCATTACCAATATGGTAATCCTTAATACAATATACCTTAGTCATTTAATAAAATGTTTAACTTTATATCACGAAAATGTTGTAAAAATAAACCCCATCCGTTACTAAATATCCATTCAGCAACATCATCACTTATAGAAATACTATGTATCCTTTCTAACTCCATAATAATCTCTATCTTATCTAACTCATCATATTCATCCCAATCAGTTATTGGATCAAATTGGAAGTTCTTTATCTTAATAACTTGATACAAATCTTTTGGTTGTATAACCTTTAAACTAGGAAAATCATCTAATATCATATCAATACTTTTAATTTTACATCCCTCCACTCGTCAGGACTTAATATAATTTTTTCTTTAGTTACATATGGTACATATGAATTACTCCACTTATCCGTAATAATCCTAAAATTAACCTGAATACGATTATCATTAGGTATCATTTCATCGATATCATCTTCTTCACACATCTTTCTATGAGAAAGATATTCTACTTTAGACCTATCCAAGAACTCTTCATTTGTTCTACCCCATACAAATACTTGATCCGCTTCTATAACCAACTCATCTAACCATTCTTTTAGAATCATTCATCTAATATAGTATTTATTTTTTCATCACGAATCTCTTGACGAGGGTCATGAAAAATTTTAGTAAAATGTGGCCAAGATCCTTTTGGATTATTCCAATAAACATTACCTTCAACCGCAAACCTATTCCCAAAGTGCCTTTTCGTTTTCATCCCAAAAGTTGGAGCATAATAAACCCAACAACCTCTAAACTCCAGATTGTTAGTATCTGGTGTGGGACTAAAAAACTCCAACTTAGCGTTATACCATTTACCAGATTCATAATAGTTAGGTATTGAAGAATATCCATATCCCAATCACCCTTGTATTTATCAATAACCTTTAAAGCTTTATCATTTACTGATATAATATCAGCTTCCGAACTTATTAAAGTATTTACTTTTCTATACATATCACAAATATACAACTTTTACCCAAAATAAAAAATAATACTATGATACCAACTGTTTGTACCAAAGGTACTCCTACTAATCTAATCATGAAAGGTGATAAATATTACTATAAACAAGTAAATGAAGACAAGTACTATATTTTTTTACGAAAAGAAGATAAAGACTGTTTTTTTAACTGTAATAAAAACTTTTTTACAGAACACTTTACCCATTCTTTAGACGAATGGAGAGATAAACAAATAAGCGACATACTTAAATGAAAGACTTATTTAAAGAAATTAAGTTTTGTCGAAAATTTAGACGATATCTAATCGATACCGGAACAAATAGTGATATGAATGAAGTGATTAGAATATGGAAAACATATTATATATGGAAATAAGGGATTTAATCTATAATACCAAAGTACTTAGGACATTAAACCTGATTAATAAACAATTGAAAAAAGACTATGTAATTGGAGTAGAAAAAAACTTAATCATTAACTATTCTAAAAAACAGAATAATAGTGATTGGATTACAGATTTTAAACAAGATGTATATTTTTACTTTCCACCTAAAGAAAAAGAATCCTTACTAACTAAAATAAAAAGATTCTTTAAAAGATGACTTGGAAAATTTCGGCAGCCCCTATAAAAGGAGCAATAAGAATAAATAAAAGAAGATTGAAAAAGATTCACTCAATACTAAATAAACTATGAACAGCAGCGTACAAACCTATCTTGATCTGATATCAATAAGAAACTCTCACATAAGCAATAATCAACCATATTTTAGTCAATCGTATTTGATGAAAGTACTTAGAATAAGATCAAATGATATTAGAGCATATAAAATAGATAAAATACTTAAATCTATTTAAAAGATTCCATCAGTTGAATCACCCCCTCATACTGATCACATTCATAATAATTAACTATCTTATACTTACCCGAAAGATATACACCACCTAACAAAATAAACCAATCATCATCCAATTGTGTAATAAAACAAACATCATACTTATTTGATACACAAGACAATCCATCAACTCCATTAAAATTAACATCCTCACCAATCAAACAACTTATATTAAGCATTATCCTTCTATTAAATGAAATATTATTACTTTTAAACCACTCAAATAACTTGGACTCCCATCTTTTGTCTAAATCACAAGGTTTATATGAATCTATTAAAGATAATAACTCATTCTTATCTATCTGACGATATAAAACCTCTTTAGATTCATTAAACATTTTTAGATATTTCATATACTACTATATATAAAATATTATGACTATAGAAGAACTATTTAAATGTATCAAACATTACAGAAAATATAGATGGAGAGCAAAAAGGTATAAAAAACATGTAATGTGGGAATCAGGACTGGACTATCTATAATGAAACAACTATTTAGAAATATTAAAATAATAAGACGAAGAAGATGGAAAAGAAAATATTACAAAAAAATCTTTATACTTCCACCTGAAGACGGAATATATACAATATGAACCAAAATATACTATTTCATATTAAAGACTCCAAACAAAAAGGAGGAAGATCCGAGTTAATAAGAATATTAACTCTTCAGTTAAGAAAAAATAGAATCGATAAAATAAATGTATATAAAAGACTTATTTACCAAAATTAAATACTATCGGACTCAAAGAAGAATCCTAAACGGAATCAATTTTAAAGCGGATACATGGTGGGAAGACTATATTATATAACAAATAATGTATCTATCTGCTTATCACGATAAGCTTCACCACTTCATACCACTTGGGGATCCGATTACAAAATCGGTGAAATATACAAATACACTATACTAACCTATGAATAACTTATTGAAAGAGGAGACATAATGAATAAACCCGTCGTTATAAACCACGATCGAGGAACCGATAGATTCACAATACCAGATTTTAAAAAACACTTCTTCGACTTCCAAACTATAAGAGATAATAAAATCAATCAAATACTCAAATGAAAGAACTATTCAAAAGAATAAAACAAATCCGTCAATATAATAAAGACTATATAATCAACTATAGAAAAAATATATACACCAGAAACGGTGAATAACTACATAACCAAATCTATCTTACAATCCCGAATACACCATAACCACTTATCCGGAAAATCTTGACCCCTAACCTTACAGTATTCATAATAATCGGATATAGAATACCAATTATAAAATTTAGGAGGATCTGGAAAGTTTCCTTTCACAAACCTAAGATAATCAGGAAACAAATAATCACCTTTTATCTTTATTAACTCCGATTCAATATACTCATAATCATTACACTCTATTATAATATCCCAATAATGATTAAACTGCTTATCCCTAGGCGATATAAAACCCAACCGGCACCATGCACCAAGGTAGTTCCTTCTCCAATCCGCAGCGTCATCATCACCACCTATAGCTTCCATCCACAGCTTAACCTCCAAATCCCACTTTACCCTATTAAACTTCTCATACCTTATCATATACCCAACGTATTTAATACCCCATCACGTATCTCCCAATCCTCCATCTTTTGAAAATGAGTATCAATAATCGAACTATATACCCGACCCACACACTCAACCATTCTCTCACCCATCCACCTCGACTTCAATATATAAACAGTCATATAACCACCATCATCCAAATGACGCCAATCCCATACAATATCATACATCTTACCTAACTCCAAATCAACCTTATACGGAGGAAAATCTATATCACTAAACATTAATGATCTAACCTCCTCTAACATCTTATCATCATATAAACGACGACATACCCAGTTACGATCCATTTGATACCTATCACCAAACATAGTAACCTCATCCAAATTAATAATCATAACAACTTTTCTATTTGTTGATTCCTCCATTCCTTCAATTCCACAAAGCAAAATACCAAATCTTCTTCTCTCCAAGTTCCTATAGATTCATTATCATTAATAATAAGAAAATATGGTCGACGATTGGTATCTTTTATTGAATCAACTTTAATAACTTCATATATCTTACCTTGGGTATAGTCATCACTATACTCATATTCACCTAACCGAGTTCCAATACACATAACCATCATCCCAAAACCTCATTTAACTTTATATCCCTTACAGTCGATTGATCCAACTTCTTATAAAAGACTACACCATTACACGGTCTTAAAACAGTTGAATCACCTGACCTATAAGACCACACATTCTCCGATATATTATAAATAAATACTATCGTATAATCCTTTAAAAGAATCACCCACTCCAAACTATTGGAATAAGCACCTACAATAACACGAGTACTACTAATAACCGAACAAGACATCAAATCTCCGGCTTCCAACATTTTTAATACATCTATCATATTATTATTTTATCTATAATATTATCACGACGGATCTGAACATCCGTAATCACCTCCATACACCTATCATCATACCAAATCATCAAAGATTTCAAAAAAATCAATACAATCATCTTATATAAGCTTGAGTATCACTAGTCATGTTATACTTCTTCTTTATGTAATCAGGAACATCAACTTCATCCCCTTCAATAGATCGCTTAGCATAACGATATACCCTTTCCAACATCATTTCTTGATTAAATTGAGAAAAATAATTTTCATGCTTTTCATCAACCTTAACCGATAATACCTCACCATCTTGAAAATGAACATGAAACATAACTCCTTCTAATAATCTATCAGCTATGTTATATCCATCTACCAAAAATACCGATTCAGTTATCTCCCGCTCAGTACTTTCATCCATTTCACTACAATATAATTTTTTCATATCACAAATATACATTTTTTTATTCAAATAACTTATTTAAAACCTTATCACGATAATCCTCAATAGACATAAACTTCCAACTCGCTTTCAACCGGATCTGGCCATCATCACACATTATACAATAAAAAGAAGTATTATCTTCATTATCCGGATCAGATATTACACCCCTTACCTCATAATGATTACCTATTGTAATATCCCTTAACTCATCATTACTTACACATATCATATACCCAACTCTTTTAATTTATTCTCACGATATTCCTCTACTGTCATAAAAAGTACACTAAAATCCTCTTCAGAAAATGAATAATCCGAAAAATTATCAGGCGGAATACCAACATAAACCCTATCACCCGCTATATACTCATTCCTATATGATATACGATACCAAACACCTTGCTTAAAAACAACATTAGGACGATTAATGTCCCGCAAACATATAATCCTCGTACCATTCTTTAATCTCATAACACATTTTACCTCATATACCCAAAATATCCAACTTATTATTACGAATATCCTCAATAGATACAAACGAAACCTCAAAATCCTCAACATCCCAATACGAATCTATATACTTACCATAATAAGGCAAACTAACCCAATAACAATCTACATTACCATCCTCACCCTTCTCAAACCTAACATCATATATCTTATCTATCTCAAAATCAACATTACCACCCCGAAACCTATACTTCATATACCCAACTCTTTTAATTTAATATCACGATACGATTCTAAAGTAATAACATAATCCCTACTTATCCTCATCACACAACCATTCTCACTCTTTATTAGAAAGTGATCCTCCGCTACATCTGGTAGCGTGTAAACCCAACCATCGTTATAAACACCACCAATACAAAATGTGTCACTATTATAAACCTTACCTAATTCCAACATCAACTCCGATTGATTCCTCAACTCCTTTATACACATTAACTTCATAATAACTTATCTATTTGCGATTCACGATAAGATCCTAACTTACGACCCTTCTCTAACCTAGTAATCTCATGATATTTATTGTAATACTCATTATAACCCATAGAATCCTTATTCATCTTCAACTCCATCCAACCCTCAAAAAATTCCTCATCATGACCCAAATACTCTACTATATGATAATGATGACTCATCCGAGTATCCGTAATCCTCATCTCAAGATAACCATGTACCCACCTGATGATATCCCTATTTTTATAACCAATCGGCTTATACCAACCATCAGGCCATTCCCATCCATTCAACTGATGAACAGCCACTATCAATTGATACTGGGATATGAATAAACACTTAACCCTAATAAAAACCCAAAAAAATATCATCATTAACTTCATATACCCAACTCTTTTAATTTAATATCCCTATAATCCTCTATAGACAGAAACACCGAAGTACGCACCATACACCATCTACCAAAATCATCCAGCATATGATAATAAAATAAACTATCATCTACACGAGATTTAGCCGAATACCTATAAACCTTACCTATAGTTAACCTACCCTCATAACCCAAATCACTAACACACACCAAAGATTCACTCATAATATCTCATCTATTAATAAATCACGATAATCCTCTATCGATAAAAAATAATCATCAAAATTCCTCAAATATATTTTATTCTCACCCATCGAAAATAAATAACCACCAACAGAAACCCGATCCGACCAAGTAGACACTATCTCATACACACAACCAACCTCCATAGGCAAATACGACAACCCACCAGAACCATCTCGATAATCTATCCTAATACACCTATACCTCATATACCCAACTCTTTTAATTGATTATCACGATAATCCTCTATCGATATAAAATAATACTTCTCAATATAATAATAATTACCAACAATACCCAGAAGATCATTCCTTACACGGTAATAACCATTCGTCTCTTCAATAACATCATACACCACACCTATACTAAAAGACTTATAATCCTTATCCCCACCAATATAAACCATTCTATCCATACCTCATATCAACTCCATTAAAACTTTATCACGATAATCCTCCACAGATATAAAATAATCCTCATAAATTAAACCCATATACCTTCCATTATCATAATAAAACATAAAAGAACTAGGCGGATCATTATACGTTACATACACACTTATACCATAAG
>Ga0114962_10003057_pt1 | contig 13695 bp, 17 predicted proteins | sample C_130820_MF_Meta_FD_87017 | JGI IMG/M metagenome (GOLD analysis project Ga0114962, IMG submission 87017) | Freshwater microbial communities from Lake Croche, Canada to study carbon cycling - C_130820_MF_MetaG | ecosystem: Environmental > Aquatic > Freshwater > Lake | place: Lake Croche, Canada... | reverse complement strand
ATTCATGGCAACACAAGGTACAACGGCTTATTTTAGTAACGCATTACAAATTGATGGTGTAGCGGTAACACCAAAGTGGCAGGGCGGAGCAGCACCAACCGCTGGTAACGTATCGGGCATAGATGTATACACATACACTATTGTTAAAACAGCAGCTAGCACCTATACGGTCTTGGCTTCAATGACTCAGTTTAAATAATATGCCAGCTATAATTACAAGAGGTGCATTAAGCGCTAAAGGCTATGGGTTTGGTGGTGCTTCGGCTGTTCCTGTCGGCCCTGACGGTACTTTTGCTATTTTTGCTTTGGGCTGCACCAATGGCGTCACCCCCCTTACAACAAGAAACAAGTACACATATTCAGGTTGTGTTGTTTCTACTGGTACAGCCGCAACAGTAGCGTCATATCAGGGTTCAGCGGCAGGTAATTCCACTGTAGGTATTTTTGCTTTGGGTGGTTTTTCAAATACTCTTTTTACAATGCTCAGAGATAAATACACATACTCTGGCGATGTTGTCACTATAGGTGGTTCAGCCACAGTAGCTAGTGGCTCTGGTTCAGCCGCAGGTAATTCTACTGTTGGCATCTTTGCTTTAGGGGATACTAATCCTGGCTTTGTAGTTACAGCAACAAGAAACAAGTACACATATTCAGGATGTGGTGTTTCAGCGGGTACAGCCGCAACCGCAGCGGAGGTAAGTGGTTCAGCTACTGGAAATTCCACTGTAGGTATTTTTGCTTTGGGTGGTTTTTCATCAAGAAACAAATACACATATTCAGGCGATGTTGTTTCTGCGGGTACGTCATCTTCATACAGCGCTGAAGGTTCTGCTACTGGTAATGCAACTGTAGGGATTTTTGCACTTTCAGTTGTTGGTTTTTGTTGTAGTTGCCGCGTCCTATCAGCAGCAAGAAATAAGTACACGTATTCAGGCGATACTGTTAGCACTGGCGGAGCCGCAACCGTAGCGTCATACGCGGGCTCAGCTTCAGGTAATGCAACTGTAGGTTTTTTTGCTTTGGGAAGGACTACATGCATAGTAGCAACAAGAAACAAATATACATATTCAGGGTGTGTAGTAACAGCTGGCACTAATGCAACCGTAACCAGTAACTATGGTTCGGCAGCATCAAATGGTACTATTGGAGTAAACACATAATGAACAGCAAGCCGCATAGAAACAACTCAGACTTTCAACTTAAATACTTTTTAGCAGGTAGTTGCAAAACCGCTGATGGCGCATGGTGTTTGCTCTATGACCAAAAAATAGATAGGGAACAGGTTTATAAAGTCACTGAAGCTCAGAAAATCAAGCGTGACATAAAAAGAATTAAAACAGAAAGGTTATTAGAGTCTGATGATATTCTTGAGCAGATGCAAGGCAAGGCAGATTTGATTGAACTCGATGCTTCGGAATACGGCTTCGACATGAATCGTGAAGCTTGCAGGCAAGAAGTTGAAACACTTATTAAACTAATGGAAGAATTAGAGCCGCACAGAAAGTACGGACATTTACCAGTGCTTGAAGCCTCGGAAGCGGTGCAAGAAGAAGAATGGTTGCTGGAGCTTAAAGAGCGTTGTGAAAACTTCATGATTACCCAGGGGTCTATACCACATGACCATTTTCACACGATGCGCTGCCATCCTCAGTTTAAATCGGCATTGGCACCGTTTATCGCGACGTTATACAACAAAGTTTCACAAACAGCATCTATTGAAGATAGCTTAAAATTCATTAGTCAAACAACTTATTTACCACAATTAGAGGCCCCACAATGAGCGATATGTATTCACCATTAGTTTACCCTATATTGAATGAAGGTGGTTCTTACACACGACCAGACCTACCGGAAACTTTTGTATCGCTTGCTTTTGAAACAGCGTCATGGGATCTGGCTAGTAGTAATGATTTGGATAGAACTGAGTATTGGTTGGACACAGCGGGCACATTGACTTTAGAACAAGCGCAATTACTATCAACAAGTAATGTCTCTGCTGAGCATAACAAATCAAGAGTCCTTATGTTACTATCTGCAACAGATTGGGTTGAATTGCCTAGTGTGACTGACATTGCAAACACACCACATTTAACAAACGTTTCCGACTTTATAAGCTACAGAAATACACTGCGTGCTTTTGTTCTTGCACCTGTGTCTGGTAATGTCACGCTACCCGTTAAGCCTACGGAAATCTGGTCATAATGGATACTTTAGAAACTTTTAACTGTTTTGTTAGCTCAGTAAGTTTAATTAGAAAACCTGAATTTTTAGACTCAGCACGCATTGTGGCTAACGAGCAGTTATCCGAGTTAGAAGGTAAAGAGCAATGTGAACTGTATCACACTGGTGACATATCTTTTGATGAGCGTTTAGAAGCCTTTACCGGCTATGTTGGCGCAACTGCTTGGAACATACTTAAAGAACAAGGTTATCGTATGGATAATCAGCATGTGTTCTTTGAATCTATGTGGTGTCAAGAGTATCATCAAAACGCCTACATGCCGCAACATGTACATCCTAATAATGGGGCGCAACTGGTCGGCTTTTACTTTTTAGACTGCCCCGAAGATAGCCCCAATGCTGTTATCCATGATCCCAGGGCCGGCAAAGTTCAGATAAGCATGGAAGAAGAAAACAAAGCCAATATAACTAATGCAAGCAACATGGTGTTCTTTAAGCCAGAAGCAGGTATGTTGTTATTTACAAACTCATGGTTGCCGCATAGCTTTACACAAAATCATTCAAAAGAAGGGTTTAAGTTTATTCATTTTAATGTTGGCGTAAAAGATGCACCATTACCTGATGTTGAAATAATATGAAGTTTAAAATCCGCTTTAATAAAATGCGCGGGCAAGCAGGGCGCGGAACAGCAGAACATGTTTGGCGAGTGTTTGATGAAAACAAAGAATATTTATTTAAGCACTTAGATATTCAAGTGCCAGTAAAAAGCGAAAAAGAAGAAAAATCAGATGATTGGAACATAGTGTGTGAAGGGGTTTTAAAGATAGATAGAGACACATCAACTGCAATTATAAAGGATTTACTAAATGATTTGGAAAAAAGTTAATGTTTAGTTTTTCTCCATTAGCAACAGCGCCTTTTGGTTCAATCGGTAAAAAATCGGGAGTTGCTTATAGCTTAATCTTAGCTAATGGCAGCTATGCTATTACGGGTATTAGCAGCACATTAAATTATCATGCTGGTTCTTTGACACTTGGTGGTACATTAACATTAGGTAGTTTAAGTACATTAGGTAATACGGGCTGGTTGTTCATGGCGTTGGTTGCTGTTGCCGCAGCTTTGGGTAATTTCTTTTTAATGTGGTGAGTTTCATTTTTATATAAATAGTATTACAAACCACTATATTCAATGGAACTTATGAAATCGTACAAATACTTCCTTAAAGAGGAATCTACCAAAACAATAGTTTTTGCTTTTGGTAGATTCCAATGCCCAACTATCGGTCATTCGTTATTAGTTTCTAAGGTAGATAAAACTGCCAAATCTAATAATGCAGATTCGGTTATCTATGCTTCAAAAACCCAAGACAAAAAGAAAAACCCTTTAACAGTCGAACAAAAAATTCACTACCTCAAGTTGATGTTTCCGCACGACAACTTCAAAGCAGCTAATCCTCAAGAACGCACTCCCATAGAAGTTGCTAAAGAACTCAATAAGAAATACAATAACCTTATTATGGTTGCTGGTTCTGATAGAGTTGATTCATTCGAAAAACTTCTAAATCAATATAACGGCATTGAGTATCATTATGGCTCAATCAAGGTAGTTTCTGCTGGTGAAAGAGACCCCGATGCTGATGATGCTTCTGGTATGTCTGGGACTAAAATGAGAAACCTTGCTCTTGATAATAACTTTGCTGAATTCAAGAAAGGATTACCACATACCTTAAAAGATGTTGATGCTAAACAACTGATGAACGATATTAGAGTTGGAATGGGTAAGGATTCGATAAGAGAGCAATATTTTCAAGGTAACATATTCAACATTGGTGACATAGTTGAGTCTGATGATACTTACTATAGAATCATAATGAGAGGTTCTAATTATCTAACCTTAGAAGATAATCTTGGCTATAAAACTAAAAAGTGGTTACAAGATGTAACTGCCATATATACGGAAAAAGAAATGAACGAAGAAGAAGCTAAGAAAGTATTATATACAAGTTCAGATAAAGTTAAGATTGCCCGCATTATTGCTGGTGCTTTAGGTATTGATGATAGTGTTACGGCTTCTCCTGATTCTTTAATCAATCTAGCCTTGCGTAAAATTAAAAATAAACCAATGCACTCTGAATATATTGAAACAGTTAAGAGTATGCTATCTACTGCTGATAAAGCAGGTATCAAGTATGACAAAAAGTTATTATCTATAAAGATGGAAGAAGCAAACAATTCAGCTAAAATTTTAACAGGAAAGAAGGTTAAGAGTTTTAAACAAAATATCAATCCAGAAGATACAAAGAATACCGAATCTGATTTTGATATACCTGACGTTGACGTGTACGGAAATACTTCAAGAGTTGGGGTTGGTATTGAGCCAGACCAAGACAAAGATTACCTTCGCAGACAAAAGATTATATATAAGTTAAAAGAAGAACATGAGACTGCTGAAGAAGACAAACATGAAGATGAGACTGATGAAGAAATAGAAGCAATGATTAAGGATATTAAAGACCTTGAGGATATTTTTGATGCTTATGAAGACGAAGAATTACATATTGTTGATGAAAATGGTAATCATATTTCTGACCTTAAGGAAGATTATATAACAGAAGTTTTATCAAGAATGGAGCGAATGAAAGCTAAGGTTCGATTTGCAAGGTCTGCTTCTAAAAGAGAACGTAAGATGAAAATTGCTCTTCACACAAAATCATCGTCAGAAAAGATTAATCATAGAGCAAGGACTATGGCTGTTAAGTTATTGAAATTAAAAATTGCCAAGAAACCTTTAAATACATTATCAATTCAAGAGAAAGAAAGGGTTGAACAAATTATCAAATCTAAAGGTGCGATTCTTAAGAGAATTGCGATGAAGTTGGTTCCAAGGATTAGAACTATTGAGGGCGCAAGACTTCATCCAAAATCACACTAAATATAGTTATCAAAATAAGGAAATACAAAATGACATCTGATCAATATGCTGAATTAAAGGCAATACAAGACGCTTATGTAGAAATGAAATTATCAGAAGAACAAGTTTCTGCTGATACCAAGTCCGATAAGGGCGGAAGAAAAATTCCTGCTCGTAGACTAGTTGATACAAATTCTAAAGATTACGAAAGAACTGATGAATCAGCTAGGTCTGAAAAAATGAAGAATATTGGTTATATGTTGGATAGAATGTACGTTAAAGCAGACGCCAATACTAAACTCCAAGTCCTTAAACAGCAAAATAAAGACAAGAAGAAGTTACCTGAAGAAGTTGAGTCTTTAGACGAACTTTCTCGCAAAGGTTTATCAAATTATATTAGTGCCGCTAAAGACGATACTAAAGAACGGTCTGTTGGTATTAAATTAGCACAAAAAAAGAAATGGGGAGACTCTAAATTTGGCACAACATCAGCTAAAGTTCCTGCTAATGAAGAAGTTGAATCTTTAGATGAATTATCTACTAAATTTTTAGATAGATATAAAGAGAAAGCTGGAGAAGCCGCATCTAAAGCAGATAAAAACCAAGATTTTAAAACTGCCGATAAAAGATTTAGAGGAATAATTCAAGCAACTAAAAATCAATTTAAAAATGATATTAAAGAAGAATCATTAGATGAAGCATTTGATGTTCATAATAAAGATGCTTTCAAACGAGCTGAAATGGAATATGAATTAGGGCATGAAGATAAAAATAATGGATGGGGTCATTCATCAAAAAAGCCAAAGATGCTTGGAATGTATTTTTATAATGTTCCTGCCGGAAAAGAAGACTTAGCGCGAGCGTCTGGTCTTAAACAAACTAAAAGCGGCAAATGGGCTTTAACAAAATATGATACCAGCGGTGAAACTTTTAGAGACCATAAACGGAAATCTGATATCCGTATCGGAAAGGGTACTTGGTGGGAACCTAAAGCAGTTAAAGAAGAAGTGGAACCAACCAACTTTATGGCAAAAGTAATTGAAGCATTACACAATCAAAGAGTTAATAAGGAACTTGTTGAAGAATTGCTTGATGAAGCAAGAGCAAAGAAAGAACCAATGGAAGTTTACCATACTGGTTACTCTGCCGCTCTTCAACATGCTGAAAAACACCTAAACAAACAAGGTTATGAAATTCACCCCGATGATTGGCAACACCATATCAGCCATGGTCCAGCTAAACCATCTGAAGGTAAAACAAATCAATTACACATTCCTTTACATAAAGATGGTGTGAAATCTAAAAAAGTAGCGCACATTCAAGTTTATAATCGCGGTAATGAAATACCAAAGAATAACGAACTGAATATGTATGTCAACTAATCATTATAAATAAACTAAACTAACAAAAGGAATAAGAATATGGCACTATATGGAAACCGCGATTCATTCGCATTAACAGGAACTATTGGTGTTCCTAACTTAGGTACTACTGTCACTGGTGTTAGTACACTGTTCACTACTCAGTTACAAGCAGGCAACACTATTGTTATTGCTGGTGTTAAATATAAAATATTAAAAATTACTGATGCAACGCATTTAGAATTAGTTATTCCTTATGCTGGAACTACTATTGCTTCTGGTGCTACTGTTACTGGTGCAGATACTCCTAAATGGATTCTTCAACAAGATTTAGCTTACACTTTCTTTGCAGATATAACTGAAGCAAATCAAGCAGCCAACCATAACAAAGGAATTAACGGTTCAGGTTGGTGGGATGTAAGACAATCTATAGATAGTAATGGTAACCCACGTTATAGAACTCTTCTTTTAGTTGCAGCAAATACTACCTCTGCAGTTGCTGGTGATGCTGCTGATGATACTATAATTGCTGACGTTAATGCTGTTGTTACAATTACTGTTCAACCAACTACTCAAGCAATTACCGCAGGTGCTGCTACATTGTCTGTTACTGCTACAGTTGCTCCATCTGGAACAGTTACTTATCAATGGCAACGTGCTCGTGCCGCTACTCCTACTAGATTTGTCAATGTATCTGCTGCAACTTCTACCACGTTGGGATTAACTGGTCAGTTAGTTGCTAATGCTGGCGATTTATATCGTGTTACATTATCGTCTACAACTGGTGCTCCGTTCGTTAATTCTAATGCAGTAGCTCTTACTTTCGTTTCTTAATATATGATTTTAACGCCTGAGAATTTCATCCAATTCGCTATGAAATGTTATGATAATACTCAGTGCGTTAGTATTAAGGAGTTTTCATCTGATATCAAAAGGTTTAAATTCCTTAATACGTTATTTGTTAGATACAAAGAAGATAATATTTTAAAGGAAAGATTGATACTAAATCACATAATAATAATATATAATGTGTTTGGTATCAATGCCACTCCTATGTTGTTTTTCAAGGTTGATGATGCATTTGCTAGTCAACTAACGACATTCTTATTATACTTGAACTATATGCCTGATAAAATAAATGGGGTTAGTTATTCTAATATACCCCTCGACCAGAATATAATAGATGCACTTAGGAAGTTATAATGTCTAGAATTGTAGATAATCTGATTGCGTATAAAGTTTTATCAATGTTGGTTGTTCCTTTTGATAAGACCGATGCCTTTAAGTTAGGTATTATAGATGCAACTGGTAAAGTATTAAAGATAAGTAAAGACTTAAAAACTGAAGAAGAGAAATCTGCTTATGATTATCTACATCGGTTAGTATTTAACCTTAAAAGACTCCTAAACAAATTACCAGGAGGAGATAGTATGACCAAAAATTTGGTTGCTGCTTATTTTCTCGTGAAAGAATCCTATGAAACATATAACACAGGCGATATTGAAGAAAGATTCTACAATCTATTGGAAACTATATCAGACAATAACTTAATATTGGTTGAAGAAGAAATAACGGTTAAAAAGTTCTTTGAAAACGAGGGTGGTGTAAGTATTCCAACCAACAATACAACAGGAATTGCTAACCCTATTTTGCCCTTAGTTAAAAAGAAAACAAAAAGAATACTTAAGAGGGGAGTATGATGATGATGTTATTATCGTTCATACCTGATTGGATATTCTATGCTACCTTGCTATTGGGTGTTATAGGAACTGTATTAGTTATAGCTTTTGGATGGATTATACCAATCGAATATAAACTAGGAATACAAATATTATCAGCATTTCTATTAACAATAGGTGCTTTTTTTGTTGGCGGTGCTTCTAATGAAGCTCGATGGCAACTAAATGTTAAGGAAATGGAATCTAAAGTGGCTCAACAAGAGGTTAGGGCTTCTGAGATTACAACTGAAGTTATAACTAAATATATAGAACGCATTAAAATAGTTGAAGGAAAAACTCATGAAATCATTAAGAAAGTGCCAATCTACATCACTAAGAAGTCTGATGATGAGTGTATTATTAATAATGGTGCTATCGTCTTGCACGACTCTAGTGCCAGTCAAACAGAAGTTCCCAACACCTCCGGAAATATTAATGAAGAACCCTCCAATGTTAAACTCTCTGAAGTCATCAGCACCGTAAGTCAAAATTATGGAACTTATTACCAAGTAGTTGAACAACTAAAATCTCTTCAAGCTTGGATCAATAACCAAAAGGACTTAGATGATGGAAAATAATATAAATGTAGAAGTGGCGGTTCTTCAAACTGTTGTGTATAAGATAGACAATACTGTAGCAGAAATAGCTAAATCATCTGCTGAAGTGACAAGATTACTAGCTGTCCATGATTCACGTATCATTAACCTTGAATCAGGGAGTAAGGAAACAATCACTGACGTAAGGGAATTGTACAAGAAGATGAGTGATAATACTAAAGAAATACTAAGTAAGATAGATGAGATGGAGGTTCGTATAGAGGATAAACTCAAAGAACATACCGATAAATCATCTAGTCAACATAAATCAATATCTGATAGATTAACAACCCTAGAGAATTGGCGTTGGTTAATAGTAGGAGGAGCAACAGCTTTTGGGTTTCTATTAAACCACTTAGAAATATTTAAGTAGGCAACTAATCTACTTAACCCGACTACAGATATATTATAACGCCTAAATTGGTAAAAGTAAAGACTTTGAACTCATTAAAAGTCTTATTTTATAACATATTGATATAATTAAACTTTAAGAAATACTCTCGTTTAAAATAGAAACCCTATATAAAGTTACCTATTCTTTAATTTAAACGATAAAACAGTTTTTAAGTTATTGATTTATAAGTAATTAAAAACACCTAAAAATACCTTTACGAATCCTATTTTATAAGTTATAATAGTTTATTGAATAGGAGTAGTACATGAGTATTTCGTTTTATGTAGATGTGAAATTTGCATCTATGATATCATCTAGAGTCAGAAATTACAAGAAACAAGGTAATAACACTTGGAACTTTTCTTGTCCATTTTGCAACGATTCTGTTAAGAATAAAACAAAGGCAAGAGGCTACATCTATTCTAAAAAGGGAACTCTTCTCTATAGATGTCACAACTGTAATGTTGGAACAACCTTCTCAAAACTCCTAGAACATTTAGACCACAATCTGTATTCAGAATATGTGTTGGAAAAGTACAAGTCAAATTGCAATCACAACCATACCCCAGTGTTTGTATTCCCCGATTCAACTCCCAAGTTCTCAGAACCTAAGATAGTATCTCCCTTAGATGAACTATATAAAATATCAGACTTGAATGAAAACCACCCTGCCGTTCTTTATGTGAAGCAGAGGCTAATACCTCAAAAGTATTGGAATCTGCTATACTTCTGCCCTAAGTATAAGCAATGGGTAAAAAAACATTACAAAGCTGATATGTCTACTAATGATGATATTCCAAGGTTGATTATTCCTCATTTCAATGTAGAAGGAATTCTTATGGGTTGGGCTGGTAGGGCGTTTGGAAACGAAATGCTCAGATATCATAATGTCAAGTTAGGGGAAGAACAACTTCTTTATGGTCTAGAAAGAGTTGATGTTAATAAGACTATATACGTTACAGAAGGTCAACTAGACAGTTTGTTTATAGATAACTGTATTGCAGCTTCAGGTGTATCTGCCTTTGATTCTGAGTTTATGCAAGAACATAAAGACAAGATTGTATTGATTGTTGATAATGAACCTCGTAATATTGCTATCGTAAAAAGTGTGGCAAAATATACAAAACTAGGGTATAGTATTTGCTTGATGCCTGAAAATATTTTAGAGAAAGATATCAACGAATTAGCCCAGACTGGGCATATCAAAAATGAAATAGAAAAACTTATTGTAGATAATACCGCATCTGGTATTGCTGCAGTGCTAATGCTTGCCCAATGGAGAAAAATATAATGAAACAAAAAATTGACTTACACAAATATTCTGATTTTGTAAAAGAAGTAACATCTAAAGAATCTAATAACCACGATGACTTCATTAGTAGATTAAACAGTTTACGACAACATGATTGCAATATCTCATTATTAATGACTGCCGCATTTGGGTTATCTGCCGAGTCTGGTGAATTTACAGAGATTGTAAAGAAAATTGTATTTCAAGGAAAACCTTATAATGATGATAACCATTTTCATATGTATCGTGAGTTGGGTGATGTGTGTTGGTATCTAATCAACGCTTGTCGTGCATTAGGCATTGACCCTAATGAAATGTTTGCTGAGAATGTTAGAAAACTTGAAGCAAGATATCCAGGCGGCAAGTTTGATGCTTATAGTTCTGAAAACAGAGTTGCTTCAGATATCTAATATATATAGTTTATACCAAACAAAAAGGATTTATTATGACTATACGGATTTTGACTCCGAAAAGCGAATATATTGTAGACTACCCAGTGGCTATAGAATTTGCTCAACAACAAGCAGAAATCATCTGGTTCCCTACAGAAATTGAAGTTGAAAAAGACCTTCACGACTTAAAGACAAATTGTACCGAATCAGAATACCACGGTGTTATCTCAACCCTGAAGCTGTTTACTTTGTATGAGTTGAATGTTGGCAATGATTACTGGCAAAACTATGTTTCAAAAGTATTCCCAAGACCCGATATTCAAAGAATGGCAGCAACCTTTTCCTTTATGGAGTTGGGGGTTCACGCCCCATTTTATAATAAGATTAATGAAGTATTAGGTTTAGATAATGAAGAGTTCTATAACAGTTATAAAGAAGATGAAGTTTTGTCTAATCGTATGGCTTGGATTGGAAATAGAACTGAGAAGCGCGATACTGTATACAATATCCTAAAATCGGTGGGTATTTTCTCTATGATTGAAGGAGCAATTTTGTATTCAAGTTTTGCTTTCCTAAAGCACTTCAATTCCGCAGGGAAGAATAAGCTAATAAATATCAACGCAGGGATTAACTTTTCTGCTATAGATGAAACCCTCCATTCACAAGCTGGAGCATGGTTGTTTAGAACACTACTAGAAGAAGCAACTTCTGATGGTCAAATAACAAACATATTCCTTGAAGAATTAACTAGAGAACTTGAAGATATATCAAAAGTAATTCTTGAGCACGAATCTATCATTATCGATAAGATATTTGAGAAAGGTCATATCAAGGGTATTACTGAAAATCAATTAAAGAAATTTGTTGAATCGAGGTTAGATATTTGCCTTGAGAATCTAGGATTTAAAGGTATATTTAAACCAAGTTACAATCCAATTAAGTCGTGGTTCTATAAAGATATAGGATCAAGCACTTTGCACGATTTCTTTTCAAGTCAAGGTTCAGATTACAATCGTGCTTGGTCTGAAGGAAAATTTACGTGGTCAACCCCCAAATAGAGAAATAAAATGGAAAACATAGAAGAAATTATTGTACCTGCATTAGTACCAGAAGTATTGTTTATACAAGAAGTTGTTATACCTAAGAAAGATGTTCTTCGAGAAATAGTTGATAATACCTCAGTAACATTGGATCAAGTTATGGCACATCGTCAACTAATTAGAGAAGAAGTTGAGCCTATTAAACAAGAAATTCTTATTTTAGAATTATCAAAAATGGAACTATCTCTATTTGGAAACTAATGTGAAAGAATTATCAATATATGATGAACTTGGCGAAGAACGCAAACAACTTCAGAAGGAAGGTAAACTTCCCTCTTGGGTCACTACTGCATCGTGGCAAATGCTAAAAGAAAATTATTTGTCAAAAGAATGCCCTGATTTAAAATCTGTCTATTTGAGAGTCGCTAAACACGCCTCATTATATACTAACGAGCCTTTCTATTGGGAAACTAAGTTCTTTGAACTATTTTGGAAAGGTTACTTGGCTGCATCTACTCCTGTATTGTCTAATATGGGAACTGGTGTAGGTTGTCCAGTAAGTTGTTCGGGTAACTATATTCCTGATTCAGTTTATTCATTTTATGGTTGCCAACAAGAAAATGCTGTTTTATCTAAAAATGGATTTGGTACATCAAGTTATCTCGGTGACATTAGACCAAGAGGAGCTAAGATTGCAGGAATGAAAGGTTCTGCTTCAGGTGTTCTACCTGTATTTAAAGACTTTGTTCAAATGTCAAGAGATATTAGTCAAGGTTCACAAAGACGAGGTGCTTGGGCTGGATATATTGAAATAGACCATGGTGACTTTTTTGAGCTGGTAAACTACATCAATAAAAATCCAGATGATGCTAACATTGGTTGGAATATAACTGATGCGTTTATTGATCGATTAGAAGCTGGAGATAAAGATGCTATTAGTCGTTATCAAAAAGCATTAAAGTTGAAGATGATTACTGGTAAAGGTTATTTCAATTTTATTGATAAGATTAACAGACAAAGTCCTCAAATGTATAAAGATAAAAACTTAACCATAAAGGCAAGTAATCTTTGTAATGAGATCCATTTAACTTCTGATGAAGATCATACTTTTTCTTGTGTGTTATCTTCCATGAACGCAAGTCTATATGACGAGTGGAAAGATACAGATGCGGTATTTGTAGCTACATTATTCCTAGACTGCGTCAATCAAGATTTGATTGAGATTGGTAAAGAAACTAAAGGCATGGAAAAGGTGGCAAAATTTGCTAAAAAGAGCAGAGCGTTAGGTTTAGGTATGTTAGGATTCCACACATATCTTCAAGACCATATGATAGCCTTTGAATCGATGGACGCACATTATAAAAATATTGAAATCTTCAAACACCTTAGTGAAGAATCATTAAGAGCAAGTCAATGGATGGCTAAAGAGTGGGGTGAACCATTCTGGTGTAAAGGTTATGGTGTAAGGAATACGCATAGAATAGCTATTGCTCCTAATCTTTCTTCTGCATTGATTTGTGGTTCTGTTTCACAGGGCATTGAACCAATTTATAAAAATGCTTATGTACAAAATACAGCAGCAGGTAAGATTGATCGAGTTAATCCTTCTTTATTAGTATTAATGAAAGAGAAGAATATATACTCAGAAGAAACCGTAAAGGATATCATTGCAAACAATGGTTCTGTCCAACACGTTGATTGGTTGACTAATGAAGAAAAAGAGGTATTCAAAACTGCCTTTGAGATAAATCAGTTAGTTATATTACGATTGGCATCTGCAAGGCAACGATTCATCGACCAAGGTCAATCTAT
>Ga0114962_10003055_pt1 | contig 13700 bp, 13 predicted proteins | sample C_130820_MF_Meta_FD_87017 | JGI IMG/M metagenome (GOLD analysis project Ga0114962, IMG submission 87017) | Freshwater microbial communities from Lake Croche, Canada to study carbon cycling - C_130820_MF_MetaG | ecosystem: Environmental > Aquatic > Freshwater > Lake | place: Lake Croche, Canada... | reverse complement strand
ATGCCCTTGCCCAGAGCTTTAACCAGGTTACGCACAGCCTTTTCCGGAGTCACACCAGTCACGATGCCGCGACGCACAAGATCTTCAACAGATTCCATAGCGAGGTACGGGTTGACGGCAGCTGCACCGTAACCAACGAGTAGCGCCACGTGATGAACTTCGCGCACATCTCCAGCTTCGATAATCAAACCGACCTTGGTGCGACTCTTTTCGCGAATCAAGTGATGATGCACAGCGGCAGTAATCAAGAGCGATGGAATTGGCGCAAGATCACTTGATGAGTCACGATCAGAAAGCACAATGAACGTCATGCCGGCTGCTACGTGGGCTGACACTTCTGTGCAGATGGCATCGATACGGGCCTTAAGAGCTTCCGCTCCCCCATTAACTTCATAAAGTGCAGAAACCTTGGTTGCTGCGAGCCCTGGTTGGCTGCCGTCAAGGTTGATGTGCACGATCTTGGCAAGTTCATCATTATCAATCACCGGGAACGGCAGTGTGAGTTGACGGCAATGCTCGACAGATGCTGACAGCAGGTTCACTTCTGGACCAGCCGTTGTTGAAAGCGACGTCACAAGCTCTTCACGGATAGCGTCCAATGGTGGATTGGTTACCTGCGCGAAGAGTTGTGTGAAGTAATCAAACAGCAAGCGCGGGCGCTCACTGAGCACAGCAATCGGAGTGTCAGTGCCCATCGACCCCAAGGCTTCTAGACCAGCCTTGGCCATAGGTGCCAGCAAAATGCGTAGTTCTTCCTCGGTGTAGCCAAAGGTCTGTTGACGACGAACTACTGAACCATGGGTGTGAACAATATGCTCACGGTCTGGAAGGGTCTCGAGATGCACCTGGCCTTCAGCCAGCCATTGCGCGTAGGGCGCGGATGCCGCAAGTTCCTTCTTGATTTCAGAATCGTCAATGATGCGACCTTGCTCCAAGTCAGCAAGGAACATGCGACCTGGTTGCAAGCGACCCTTGCGCACGATAGTTGCTGGATCAAGATCAAGAACGCCGGCTTCAGACGCTAAAACAACAAGGCCATCATCGGTTACCCAGTAGCGACCCGGACGCAAACCGTTGCGGTCCAAAACAGAACCAATCACGGTGCCGTCGGTGAAGCACACGTCAGCCGGGCCATCCCAAGCTTCGGTGAGTGATGAATGGAACTGATAGAACGCACGAACGTCAGGGTCCATCTCAGCATGGTTTTCCCATGCTTCAGGAACCAACATCAAGACTGCGTGCGGAAGGCTACGGCCACCAAGATGAAGCAGTTCAAGGACCTCATCAAGCGATGCCGAGTCACTGCCTGAAGGCGAACAAATCGGGAAGAGGCGAGATAGCTCGCCCTCAAAGGCATCGGTAGCCAACTGGGACTCGCGAGTCTTCATCCAGTTCCGATTGCCCTTTACGGTATTGATTTCACCGTTGTGTGCCATGAAGCGGTAAGGGTGAGCTAGAGGCCAGGACGGGAAAGTGTTGGTTGAGAAGCGGCTGTGGACTAGACCAAGCGCGCTTGCAAAGAGTTCATCAGTCAAATCCGGGAAGAACACTTCAAGCTGAGTTGTCGTGAGCATGCCCTTGTAGACAGTTGTGCGAGCTGAAAGTGAAGCAAAGTAGACCGTTGCTTCGTGTTCTGAACGCTTACGCGCAATAAACGCGCGACGATCAAGAGCAATGCCAGTTTCACCTTTTGGTGAGGACACAAATAACTGCTCAAAGTGTGGCATGACAGCCAAGGCAGTTGGCCCAATTTCACTGGAATTGATTGGCACTTCACGCCAACCCAACACGGCAAGACCCTCTTCGACAGCAATCGCTTCAATCTTCGCCTTTGAAGTGGCGCGCGAGGCTGAATCAGCAGGAAGGAACGCCATGCCCACTGCGTAAGCTCCATCGGCAGGCAATTCAAATGACGTATTTGCACGCAAGAAAGCATCTGGAATCTGGGTCAAGATACCTGCGCCATCGCCTGAGTTAACCTCAGCGCCGCTGGCTCCACGATGATCCATGTTGACTAGGGCAGTTAACGCCTTTTCAACAATGTCATGGCGCTTTTCACCGGTCAGAGTTGCCACCCAGGCAACACCGCAAGCATCGTGTTCTTGTGCAGGATCGTAGAGACCCTGGGCAGGTGGAGTGGATGACCATAGTGATGATCCCATGCTGACTCCTGTCGTCTTAACCGAATAGTGATTTAACTAACGGGACGACATTGGCCCAAAGTAGTGAAAGTCTAGCCTAATAGGCGCTATGCGCGCCTGCCGGCAAGAAGATAACGCCTATTTCGGCTTAGCTCTGCGCCCACGCACTGGCTGCACAGGTGAGCCTGATTCTGCTGGTGTTTCAGCAGAATCAGCGATGAGCGAGCGCACAACTTGGGTCGCAGCAGTCTCTGTGACTTCAGCCACAATCTGCCCACCACTCACAGGATTTGCCCCAGCGACTGCATACTTGCCGGCCACAACGAGTTCACGTCCATGGGCAACTTCACTCACTTTCACCAGATAGAGCAGTGCGAGCAGCCCAACGATGATTGCAGTGAAGACATTGAGACGAATGCCCAAAATCGTATGGGCGTCATCGATTCGAATAGTCTCGATGACCCCACGCGCTGTGCAATACAGCGTCAGATACAGCGCAAACACTCGCCCATGGCTGAGCGCAAATTTGCGATCAGCCCACAGCAGCAGACCCGCAATAATCAAGCAAGAGATTGATTCATAGAGGAATGTTGGATGAAAAGTGGAGAAAGCGACGTAGCCTTCTGGGCGATGCGCCACATCAATTGCCAAACCCCAAGGTGCAGAAGTTGGACGACCAAAGAGTTCCTGATTGAACCAGTTACCCCAGCGCCCGATTGCTTGAGCCAAGACGATGGCGGGCGCAATTGCATCTGCAAAAGGTGCAAAAGCTAATCCGCTTCGGGCACATCCTATGAAGGCACCGAGAGCACCGAGAGCGACAGCGCCCCAGATGCCGAGGCCGCCTTCCCAAATCTGCAAGGACGCTACAAATCCACGACCGCCTGCGCCAAAATACGCCGACCAGTCAGTGAGGACGTGATACAGACGCCCACCCACAACACCAAAAGGTACAGCCCACATTGCTACATCGCCGACCTGATTAGGCAGTCCCCCGCGGTCAATCCAGCGCTTGTTGCCCAACCAAATGGCGGCAGCAATGCCCAAGAGAATCATCAAGGCATACGCACGGATGGGCACAGGACCAAGATTCCACACGCCATGACTTGGACTAGGAATTGACGTAACGATGTTGGTCATAGCGACAAGTCAACTATGGCTTAAGACTTTGCAGCGTCAGCTACAGCTTTCTTCAAAGCTGCGGGATCCATAACAATCCATTTCGGCTTTGAAGGAAGTTCCTTGCCATTGAGGTAAGCAGTTGGTGTTCCCGTGTTGCCCTCTTTAGCAAATAGGGTGTCCGAATTCGATGCCCAATCAAAGTACTTCTGTTCATTGAGGCACGTGGTGAAGGTGTTGAGTTTGTCACCAGCGATACCGGCAGCCTGTGCAGCTTGAAGCAATGTTGCACTGCTGTAGCCGTCACCTTCAGTGGCAGGCTGTCGGGCAAAGGTTGCACTGTGGAACTGCATGGCACGACCAGCGTCCGCTGCACACCCAAGAGCAACTGTGGCTCGAAGCGAAGAATTTGGATTGCCGGCCGCACTGTTTTGCGCTTCTAGACCAGAATCGAGGAATAGGGCTGGACGCCATTCGAGGCGAATCTTGCTCGCAGCAGCGAGTTCAAGAATGGTGGCTCCACTTGCCTTTTCCATCTCATTGCATACAGGACACTGGAAATCTTCCCAGATTTGAAGTTTTGGAATTGAGTCGGCATTTGGGGCATCCCATGCTGGACCAATGCGCAGGCCATAGGTTTCGCGAGACACACCTGCAGGAATGATTGCAGAATTCTTAATTCCGGCAATTTTACCCTTGCCCGTAATCAACGGGATCGCGATGAGCGTGGCCATTACGACGACAACGACAGATCCGCCAATGATGCGTACCTTACGCTCGCGCTGCTTTTCAGTAGCCTGAGCTTCAGCCCGTGCAGCCTGTGCTGCCTTGCGAGCTTCTTTTGCGCTGAGGTTTTCGCCTGCCATGAGATCTCCCGTAACTAAATGTCTGGTGTGTCTTCAGTAAAAGTATGCCCCACAACATTGGTTTCCAATGAAACCAGGGTGTGTGGCCAGCGGAAAAGCCAAAGCCCCATCATGGCCAGGAATCCGTCGCGCGCAATTTCAGTGGCGTACTTGCGACCGATGCCCTCTGAACTGATGTCTCCACCGCCGCCAAAGCAACCGCAGTCGATGCTATATCCGCGAATCCAGACGCTCGCAATGCCAATGATGAACAGCACCATGAGAATCGCACTGATTAGCCCAGCAAAACGCACAAAGAGGCCGACAAGGAGGACAGCTGCCAGACCAATTTCCACTACCGGCAGCACGTAGCCCAAAACCGGCGCTACCGAAGGAGGTAGAAGTCGATACGCCATGATGGCATCGCGAGCGCCGTGCGGCTCAATCATCTTGATGTAGCCAGCAAAGCCGAGTACCGCGGCCAGAATCAGACGGAAAATTGTGCCGACAACGGGATTCCCCCAAACCTTGTGCATGTGACTAAACCCGACCTAAACCACTCGCTAGCGTGCGGGCAAGTTCGCCTGCCGCCGCCGCCCCGCCCTGCTTGATTGCAGTTACGAATGCTGATCCGACGATGACCCCATCTGCATACTGAGCGATGTCATGTGCCTGTTCCGGGGTTGATACTCCAAGACCTACTGCAACCGGCAGCTCGGTATGAGTGCGCACACGAGCAACTAGACCGCGCACCTCATCTGACAGTGACGTGCGCGCACCTGTGACACCCATAACTGCACCGGCGTAAATGAAGCCAGTCGTCACTTCAGCCACTCGAGCAATCCGCTCATCAGAACTTGAGAGTGCTACAAGGAATACGCGATCCACTTCAGCTTTGTCAGTCGCGCCCACCCAATCGCAGGCTTCTTCTGGAGTGAGGTCAGGAGTAATGACTCCTACCCCATTGGCAGCATGCAGGTCAGTCGCGAACTTGTCGACACCGTAACGCTCAATTGGATTCCAGTAAGACATCACTAGAGATGGTGCACCGGTGGCACTCACCGCCTCAACAGTTGCCATCACATCGGTGGTCTTTGTTCCCGCAGCCAGTGAGATATCTACCGCATCCTGAATAGTCGGTCCATCCATAACTGGGTCGCTGTAAGGCAAACCGATTTCGACGATGTCCACGCCACCTTCAACCATGGCCTTAATACACTCAATGGCTCCCTCTTTTGAGGGATATCCAGCGGGCAAATAACCAATCAGTACCGCGCGATTTTCCGCTTTGGCCTGAGCAAATGTTTCGTGAATCGAACTCATAGTTGTGTTCCGTTCATTGCAAACCAGCGAGCGGCAGTTTCAACATCCTTGTCGCCGCGACCAGAACAGTTCAGCAAAATCAGTGCGCCAGCACCAAGTTCCTTACCCAGCTCAAGTGCGCCATGCAGAGCATGTGCAGTTTCGATCGCCGGAATGATGCCTTCGGTCTCACACAACAACTTGAATGCGTCCATTGCCTGGGTGTCAGTAACGGGACGATATTCCGCGCGGCCAATGTCTGCGAGGAATGCATGTTCTGGACCAACTCCCGGGTAATCCAATCCAGCACTGATTGAGTGCGACTCAATGGTCTGGCCATCTTCGTCCTGCAAGACATACGAACGCGTGCCATGCAGCACACCAACAGCTCCACCAGAGATCGTGGCAGCGTGACGACCAGTTTCAACACCATCGCCACCTGCTTCAAATCCAACAAGTCGAACATTCTCATCACCAACAAATGCGGTGAAAATACCAATGGCATTTGAGCCACCACCAACACATGCAACAACTGCATCAGGAAGGCGACCAAAACGGTCAAGCATCTGTCCACGTGCTTCATCACCGATGATGCGATGGAAGTCACGCACCATCTCGGGGAAAGGTGCAGGACCTGCAACAGTGCCAAGCAGGTAGTGAGTGTTCTCAACATTTGCAACCCAATCGCGCATTGCTTCGTTGATTGCATCCTTAAGTGTGCGACTACCTACAGTTACAGGAACAACAGTGGCACCCAGAAGCTTCATGCGAGCAACGTTCAGGGCCTGTCGCCGAGTATCTTCTTCGCCCATGTAAACCACACATTCGAGACCCAAGAGGGCCGCGGCCGTGGCAGTAGCAACACCGTGCTGACCAGCGCCGGTCTCAGCGATGACGCGCGTCTTGCCCATTCGCTTGGTGAGCAATGCTTGGCCCAGAACATTGTTGATCTTGTGTGAGCCTGTGTGATTGAGGTCCTCACGCTTGAGGAGAATTGTTGCACCACCGGCATGCTCGGAAAAACGAGCGGCAACAGTAATTGGGTTTGGACGACCTGTGTAGTTGGTTTGCAAGTCATGAAGTTCACGAATGAATTCAGGATCAGTCTTTGAGGCACGGAAGGCCGCATCAAGCTCATCAAGAGCAGCCATCAGTGCTTCAGGCACGAATCGTCCACCGAACTGGCCGAAATGCCCGCTGGCATCGGGGCTAGTAACTTCATTCAGAGTCGTCATGACTATCCGTCCTTTAAGGTCAGTTCGCGAATGCTTAAACCTGCATTGGTCCATTGTCGAACAGTTTCGCTCGGTTCACCATTCGTAACGAGGGCCTCGCCCACCAAGATGGCTCGAGCTCCTGCACTTGCCATACGTTGCACATCCCCTAGCGTTGCAATTCCAGATTCTGCTACACCCACAACGCCTTCAGGAATCAGGGGCAAGAGTCGTTCGCAAGTGGCTAAGTCGACGTCAAGAGTCTTTAGATTTCGGGCATTCACACCCAGTAGCACTGGGTTAAGTGCAAGACCGCGTTCGAGTTCTTCTTCATCATGGACCTCAACAAGTACCGACATGCCTAGACCAAGGGCAACATCATTAAGGTCGCGCATCAAGGCATCATCAAGTCCTGCAACGATGAGTAGGACAACATCAGCTCCGTGAGCACGAGCCTCAAACATTTGGTACTCGTCAACCATGAAGTCTTTGCGCAGGACCGGAATGGTCACATTGGCACGTACCGCATCCAAGTCAGCCAGTGTTCCACTGAAGCGACGCTGTTCGGTTAGCACGCTGATGACTTGTGCTCCACCTAGTTCATAGCTACCTGCGAGCTGCGCCGGCTCAGGAATGTCTGCGAGATGTCCCTTGCTTGGACTTGCACGCTTCACTTCGGCAATCACACTGAACTGACGGCCTTGCAGGATGCTGGCTGCGGGCAAGGCTGATGCTCGATGGCTCAGACGCTCCTGCAACTCGGCAAGCGATGTTGACTGTTTGCGCACGTCTAGATCAATGCGCACTCCCTCGATTATCGAGTTCAACACAGTTGTCACTGAAGCCACCTTGGATTGTCGGACTTCTAGTTTAGGGGAGTCTGACATTGGTGAAATCAATGCGGAAAGCAGCTCCGCCTTCAGGCGCCTGAGCAACACTGGCTGTCGCCCCAAGACGGGAAGCCAATCGACCGACCAGCGCCAGACCAAAGCCAGTGCCAACTTTACGGACGCCGCGGTACCGTTCAAAAAGTTCACCTGGCTGGAATGCCACAATCTCATCCTCACGTGTAAGCCCAGGACCGCTGTCGCGCACTTCTATGGCTGCATTCGCACCTACTGCGAACACGATTGTTTGTCCCTCTGGGGTGACTCGTAACGCATTTTCAGCAAGATTGTCGATGATTTGACGTATTCGCATCGCATCAGAGCGAACAAAAATGGATGCATCCGGGAGCAGAGATGAGAAGTGGACGTTCTCGCGTGCAGCACGATCAGCCCATACCTCGCTTGCTTGGCGCACAACATCAACTAGGTCAACAGATTCTTGAGCCAGCGGGAAGTCAACTGCTCCAGTGCGCGCCAAGTCGAGCAAATCGTTTACCAAGCGATCTAGGCGCACCGACTCAGACTCAATGATCTGCCCGACGTGGACCATTTCATTGCCAGCCACAATGCCATCAGACATTCCTTCGGCATAGCCACGAATCGCTGTTAGCGGAGTGCGCAGTTCATGCGAGACAGAGGTCAAGAACTCGCGTTGACGACCTTCGGATCTTTCCAATTCTTCAGCCAAGGAGTTCAAGGCTTCAGCAATTTCCGAAATCTCAGTAGGACCTTCAGGCACTAGTCGAATATCTCGCTCACCGGCAGCCAAACGGTGTGCCGCATCTGCAGCATCAGCAAGTGGCTTGGTGAGCCGTTTAGCAGCGGCCAGGCCAACGAATACAGCCACGATAAAACCTGCGATGAGTGCGAGGAAAATACGACCGATAGCAGTACCAGAAACACTCGAAGCGACGGATGTGGATTGAATCAGGACGATGCCTGTGCCAATTCCAACGGGTCGAGCCTCGATGAAGATGCAACTGCCTCGCTCACAGGACTTGGCACTGACATTGTTACCAGCGACGACCTGACTGATTTGCTCAGCGGTCAGAGCGTGAGGGACCACAGTACCCGGCATGATCGGTTGGACCTCAACGCCTTGTGAGCGTAAGTAGCCGACAAGTCCTAGCAATGTGCGCGCAGGGTTGCCCATGTCTTGGCCATTAGCCAAATCAGGGTGACCGAGATGGTCAGCTTCAAAATCATTCGGGTTTGTTGCCACATCTCGAACCAAGTCGGCTTGGCTCGACAGGCTCGCACGGACTTGCTGTTCAGCAGAATGGCGAATGAGTGGCAACGCTGCGAGGCCAGAAATCAGCACAGCAAGAGCAGCGATGGAGCCGGTCAGCAGTGCCGATCGCGACGCAAGAGAGTTAGTCACGTTCAATTTTATCGATTGCATAGCCCACGCCGCGAGATGTTCGAATAGGGTCTGGTTCGCCGAGTTTTGCTCGTAATTGCGCAACATGCACATCCACTGTGCGACTGGTGACTATCGACGAGTAACCCCACACGTGACTTAGAAGCTCATCGCGCGTGAAGACCCGACCTGGCTTGGACATCAGGTGCGCAAGGAGGTCAAACTCTTTCGTCGTGAGTACGACTTCTTCACCACGAATGTGAACGCGACGAGTGTCAGGATCGAGTTGCACCTCACCAACGGTCACTACTCCGCTACCTTGAGGAAGTCCACTCGTCCGACGCAGCACTGACTTGATGCGAGCAACAACTTCGCGTGGCCCAACGGTTTTAACGATGTAGTCATCGCCACCGATTTCAAGTCCGTGAATGCGGTCGAATGAATCATCACGTGCAGTGAGGAATAGCACCGGCGTCCAGTTACCTTCACCGCGCAGCGTGAGCACTACTTCTTTGCCATCCATGCCAGGAAGGCCAATGTCCATGATGATGGCCGAGGGGTGAAGCTTGCGTGCGGCCGCAAGCCCAGATGGACCATCTGATGCAATTTCCACCGCAAAGCCTTCATGCTTGAGGCGGTCACGCAGCGGCTCAGCAACATGCGGCTCATCTTCAACAATGAGGATTACTCCGCGCGAATCATTCATAGGTTTACTGTGTCACTAAAGTGAGCGATGCACATCAAGTAAGTGTTAGAGCAGTGTTAGGAAACCGGACGAGTTACTTAGCGCCAAAACCCATCAGAGCGAGAATCTTGCCAGCAATGCCTGCAACAGGAAGAAGTGCAACGCCAATCCAGAACACCGGTGGCTGTGCAAGTACTACACCGATACAGCCGACCAAAAAACCAAGAATTCCGATGCCGACCGCAGTCCAGGCGGCGACGGTGTGACCATGGTTATCGTGTTCAGTTGACATGTATTCCCCTTGAAACAGCGTGCGGTAAGTACGAAATCAGTCTAGTGGTCGAGTGTTGATGTGGGGTCAACACCTTGGTCGAGTGCCTGCCAAGGCGATAACTGCGCACCGTCAACGGAGGAACGCTCATACTTGGACGAACTGCGCGGGCGATTGACCCCCGACACCACTAATGCTCCACCAGACACGGCGACCAGCACGCCACAGGCAAGCGAAACGATCCACCACGGTGTGGCGGCCGTGACCGTTTGACCGATAGCAGTGCGACCAAGTGAAGCTTCAAGATGGTCGGTAATGCTGGCCAGGTGATCAAAATCAGCACCCGCTCGCCATGATGACACCGCAATGGCGACGCCTGAAAGTGAAATGACCATGGCCAACACACGGTGCGTGAAACCTCGTGAGACGGAGAGCGCAAGGACGGTCGACACAACCAAGATTGCAAGGCCGGCAGGAAGTGGATCTATATCACGACCGCTGAGGTCCAAGGCAATGGTCGGTAGTCCAGTTTCACGATAAGTCAGATGCACCCACTGTCGAGCGCTAGCGAAAAGAGTGACTGCTGTGCCAACAAGGACGATCACAAGTGCCGAGCGAAATGCACGCATGGCTAAAGCGAATCGACAGAATGTTGCGACGCATGAACGTTCGCGCTTGCCACTGCGCGCAGAACAGCCGCGGCTTTTGCCTGACATTCAGCGTCTTCACTTGCCGCAATCGAATCAGCCACAACGCCAGCGCCAGCTTGAACGAAGGCAACATCGTCCTTGATAACGGCAGTTCGGATCGAGATGGCAGTGTCTAAGTTGCCAGCAAAGTCGAAGTAGCCAACGCAACCGCCATAAACCCCGCGACGTGTCGGCTCAAGCTCTTCAATGATGGACATGGCCATCGGTTTGGGTGCCCCAGAAAGTGTGCCGGCCGGGAACGTTGCCGCGACTAGGTCAAAGGCGCTCAGGTCAGGATCGACATCTCCTGTCACTGTTGAGACGATGTGCATCACGTGGCTGTAGCGCTCGATGCTCATGAAGTCGACGACATCAACTGTTCCTGGCAGACACACGCGACCTAAGTCATTGCGACCAAGGTCAACGAGCATGAGGTGTTCGGCACGTTCCTTCAGATCAGCCATCAAATCATCGGCAAGGTCGACATCCTCTTGTGGCGTCGCACCACGTGGACGTGTGCCGGCAATTGGATGCAGCATCGCTTGGCCTTCAGTAAGTCGCACAAGTGCTTCTGGGCTTGAACCCACAATGTCGAAGGCAACTTGGTCGCTCAGTGGTTCACCTGCTGCACTCGCTTCTGGCACTCGGAATAGGAACATGTAGGGGCTCGGGTTGCTCACACGTAGAACGCGATACACATCAAGGGCACTTGCCTGACATGGAGTAGAGAAACGCTGCGAGAGAACGATTTGGAAAGCATCGCCAGCGCGGATGCGTTCTTGTGCAACAAGCACTGATGACTGGTACTCATCACTTGTGGTTTCGCGAGTGATGTCGGGTGACACGGCAAGATCAAACACTTCAGCATCAACAGGAACTTCACGACCTAGGTCAGCCTGCATGCGGTCAAGTCGGGCTACTGCATCTGCGAATGCTTCATCAACCCGAGCATCTGAATTGTCGTAGTTGATGGCATTAGCAATCAACGTGACTGTGCCTTCCAGATGATCAACTACCGCAAGATCTGTTGCCACCAACATGGCCAACTCGGGCAGTTCTAGGGAATCGGTTGCCAGATTGGGAAGGCGTTCAAAACGGCGAACAACGTCATAGCCCAAGTAGCCCACTACCCCACCGGTCAGTGGCGGAAGCGGTTTGCCAGCAAAGCCATCATTGACTCCTGGCGTGTGCAATACATCGAGCGTCGCCCGTAGAGCGGAGATCGGATCACCAGTCGTCGGCACACCTTCTGGAACATTGCCTGACCAGTGAACTTTGCCATCAACTTCAGAGAGCATTGCCGAACTTGCCACACCAATAAACGAATAGCGCGACCAGGTCATGCCATGTTCGGCAGACTCAAGCAAGAAAGTTCCTGCACGCTCATCAGCAAGTTTGCGATATACACCGAGTGCAGTTTGGTCATCGGCGTTCACAATACGAACTACTGGAATAACTCGACGGGTTTGTGCCAGTGTGCGGAAATCTTCAAGGTTAGGGACGACGGTCACAAAATCACCTCAGGGTGAACTGTGACGGCATCAAAACACGTGCGATCGCCGGTGTGACATGCCGCTCCAGTTTGATCAACAACCATCAAGAGTGCGTCGCTGTCACAGTCGTAGGAAAGAGAAATCACGCGCTGGGCGTTACCCGATGTGGCACCTTTAACCCACAGCTCATTGCGGCTGCGACTCCAATAGGTAGCCGCGGCGGTTTCTAACGTCAGCGCCACAGATTCAGCGTTCATCCACGCCATCATAAGAACCTCACGTGTATCAACCTGCTGAACAATGACTGGGATAAGACCCTGTTCATTGAAGACCAGGCGACTGGTGAAATCACTCGCGCTTTGAGACATGCCCCTATTCTGCCGTTACTACCCCAGAGAATAAAACGCGGATGCACCGATTCGGGCGTACTGTGAAGTCATGGCGAAGCATGCAAACTGGGCACAGCAAGAACGACACGAGTTATCTGACCTCTTGGACACTCTTGGACCGAACCATCCAACCCTGTGCGAAGGATGGACTACGGCTGATCTTGCAGCCCATCTGGTTGTTCGCGAGCGACGCCCCGATGCTGCGCTAGGCATCATGTTGTCAGCCTTTGCCAGCCATACTGCCAGCGTAATGGCATCCGTGAAGACTCTGCCGTGGAGTGAGTTGGTGGACCAAGTGCGCCAAGGACCGCCAAGTTGGAATCCACTCTCAGTGCCTGCGATAGATGCAGCCGCCAACACACTTGAATACTTTGTCCACCACGAAGATCTCCGTCGCACAGTAGATGGTTGGCAGCCTCGCGTTCTCGATGCGGACTTTGAGGCACTCTTATGGTCACGGCTAAAGGCCATGGCTCCGCTCATGTGGCGCAAGGCTCAAGTTGGAGTGACGCTGCACAACGGCGTGAATCACATCATTGCGAAGAGGGCACCACAAGAACCACGCGTAGTTGCGACGGGTGCGGTTGGAGAACTCGTGCTGAAGAGTTACGGTCGCAGTGCTTGCGTACTGGAACTACTAGGTGAGCCAGAAGCTATCGAGCTGTTCAACACAACACCACTTGGTCTGTGAGTTCTACAAGTCCACGTTCAACATTGAGCTAGTGTGCTCAGACCGCTGCACCTGCGTCTAACTCAATGTGACTAACGAACAGTAATACCCTGCGCCGTGAGTTCGGTCTTTACTTCTGGAATCGTCATCTGGCCAAAGTGGAAAACACTTGCTGCGAGCACAGCGTCCGCACCGGCCTGCACCGCAGGGGCGAAGTCGGTGAGCCTGCCTGCTCCGCCACTAGCAATCACTGGAATGTCCACAGCAGCACGCACCGCCGTGATGAGTTCCAGATCAAAACCTTGTTTGGTGCCATCGGCATCCATCGAGTTCAGTAGCACTTCACCAGCCCCACGCTCAGCCGCTTCGAGCACCCACTCGATGGCATCCCGACCGCTACTTTGACGACCACCATGTGTAGTTGCTTCGAATCCACTTGGTGCATTCTCGCTGCGGCGCACGTCGACTGAAAGAACAATGCACTGGTCACCGAAACGGCGCGAGGCATCGCTAATGAGAGAAGGATTGGCAAGCCCAGCAGTATTGATCCCGACCTTGTCTGCCCCACTGCGCAGTAAGCGATCAACGTCAGAAGTTGACCGAACCCCGCCACCGACAGTGAGCGGAATGAAGAT
>Ga0114962_10003053_pt1 | contig 13701 bp, 8 predicted proteins | sample C_130820_MF_Meta_FD_87017 | JGI IMG/M metagenome (GOLD analysis project Ga0114962, IMG submission 87017) | Freshwater microbial communities from Lake Croche, Canada to study carbon cycling - C_130820_MF_MetaG | ecosystem: Environmental > Aquatic > Freshwater > Lake | place: Lake Croche, Canada... | reverse complement strand
TTTATATTCCGGAGAACGACCGTATCCTACTTTTCGGGTAGGCTACGCCTACCCAAAAGTAAGAAGCAAAAGGGGGGTTTCACTGGGGGCTTCGCCCCCAATGAGGGAGTTCGTAGGAATATTCATATGAGCTCCTTACAGCCGTTTTCCGCAATATTCATACAAACTCTTTTCACTCGTTTTCCGGAATATTACACTAAACCAGTTTATATATAACCAAAGCCAGTGCCAATATTCCTATTCCTAAATTTGCAGTTTTTAATATTTCTGTATTGTAAAATCCTATCATATCACTATATCTACCATTAGACGCATAATGGGTGGTTTGTATTTCTTTCAATTTGCTATAGTTTTCATTATTTTTACATAACTCATTTAAAACCGCGCATTTTTGTTTGTTTTCACTGTCACTCTCAATAATATGAGTAACATTTTTACAATTATTATTGTTATAAAAACCTGTATCTTGTTTTTCGCAAAACGATTGTAGTGGTTTGTTTCCCAAATTGTCATTATCTATTTTAGTAAATACGTTCTTTACTAAACTGTACTGATTGCAATAGAAGTCTTCACTATTATAAGAAACCAAGTATTGTTCCGAAGGGTTTATTTCTCGGCTATTCATTGTATTCATTGTATTCATTATATTCTCGATAGATATAATTCACTATATACAATATTCCTACGAGCTCCCCCACTGGGGGCGAAGCCCCCAGTGAAACCCCCATTGGGGGCAAAGCCCCCAGTGAAACCCCTTTTGCTTCTTACTTTTGGCTAGGCATAGCCTACCCGAAAAGTAGGATTCAGTCGTTATCCGGAATATAAAAGAAATCCTACGAACTCCCTACGGTCGTTCTCCGGATTTTTCAATATTTATTCAATAAAATTGATTAAAGGGTTTAAAAATTGAAAGATATGATATAATAATACTATTTAATATATCATATCATCAATATAACACTATTTTCTCGTACAATGAGCACCAATAATAAGACTATTAGTATTTTCAAATCCAGAACAACTATCATAGAATTATTGGTTGAACAGGGGTATGATACTAAAGAATATGAGAATTTCAATGTGAATGAAGTAGATGCAATGGTTCTCACTGGCCAACTCGATATGATTGTTTCAAAGAACATTGAAAATACAACCACGGGGGCTAATACTCAGAAGGTGTATGTAAAATACTATTTAGACTCTAAACAATTGCGTTCCCCCGCATTAGATGACATAGTGGAGGACTTATTTGTATCTCAGTACGGGGTTGCAAGAGAAATGAGCCAAACCACAGAAGAAAATAGTCAAACTACCCTGTCTAAAAACGACACACTCGTAATTATCGTTGAGAATGAACCGAATGATTCTATTATTTCAAAAGTAGAATACTTGTACGAAAAGGATGGTATTTTTGTGGTAATTTTCAATATACGCCGACTACAATTTAATATATTGAAACACAGGCTCGTCCCCCCTATTCATATTCTTTCTTCGAAAGAAAAAGACGAATTTATGCATAAATACAATATTAATAGTCTGGGAAAAATACCCGAAATAGGAAGATTCGACCCACAGGCACAGGCGGTATTTTTACGACCGGGAGATATTTGTCGGTTTGAAAGAGAAAGTCTGTCTGCTCTGAAATACTATTATTATAGAGTATGTGTATAAGTCAACCCACCCTGACCTCTAGGATATAACATAAATCCTACTATCTCACCCCTCAATGGGGGGCGCTCGTAGGAATACTTTTATATTGTGGAGAGCGACCGAATCCTACTTTTCGGCTAGGCTATGCCTACCCAAAAGTAAGAAGCAAAAGTCCTACTTTTCGGCTAGGCTATGCCTAGCCAAAAGTAAGAAGCAAAAGGGGTTTCACTGGGGGCTTTGCCCCCAATGGGGGGTTCACTGGGGGCTTTGCCCCTAATGGGGGAGCTCGTAGGAATATTATATACTTATATTCTAAAAAGCATTCTTTCATAATGATAGACTTGATAAAAAAAATAACCAGTATTAAAAATAAAAATGTAACCTTGTTGCAATCTATCGGTCTAATTGTGGCGCTTTCGTTTGGTATTTCTTTCATTTCAAAATTTATTGAAATGAAAGCACCTTTTTATAAAAAACATTGCGGGGAAGAAGGAGGTCTCTGTCCAACGCCCCCCATTTTAGCCGTTCGGTTTTTACACTATCTAACCACATTTTTTTATTCTCTGTATTATTTCATATTTAACGAAAAATACGACCTTATATATCTATGTTTGTATGTGGGGTTGATATTACATTGGTTAATTATTAACGATTGTATTCTCTCCAGTTGGGAAATGTCCTTTTACGACAATCAAAAAAGTTTAGGAGATACTGGATTATTGCATCCACATTTGCGCGTTTTTGTCGGTGATTCGACGGACTATATTATATTCTTTCAAATAATATTAATGACGGTCAGTTTTATACTCGTCATTAATCGATTGAAAACCGCATATTATCCTTATTTATTTGGAATCACTGTTCTTATTTTACAAATGTATATGGTTCTGAAAGACCGCATACAAGTTGCGTTTGACTGGTCGAAAGCCGAAGGTAAAATACAGAAAAGTCCAGACTTGTCGTATAATATGGAAGGAGATTGAAAAAACCGGAAAACGACCGTAGGGAGTTTGTAGGATTTTTTTTATATTACTACGAGCTCCCCTATTGGGGGCGAAGCCCCCCAGTGAAACCCCCATTGGGGGCAAAGCCCCCAGTGAAACCCCTTTTGCTTCTTACTTTTGGCTAGGCATAGCCTAGCCGAAAAGTAAAACTTTTGCTTCTTACTTTTGGGTAGAGGATGGTTCGCTCTCCTGATTTTTCAATATCTCTACCAGCTCCTTGCACTCGCTCTCCGAAATATAAAAGAAATCCTACGAGCTCCTTGCAGTCGCTCTCCTGATTTTTCAATATCTCTACCAACTCCTTGCACTCGCTCTCCGAAATATAAAAGAAATCCTACGAGCTCCTTTCAGTCGCTCTCCTGATTTTTCAATAAGTATTATATAATACTTATTGAAAATGAATATTCATACAAACTCCCCCATTGGGGGCGAAGCCCCTTTTGCTTCTTACTTTTGGACAGGCTACACCTACCCGAAAAGTAGGATTTGGTCGCTGTCGGTAGTTTTCAATCCATACATGAAAATACTTATCATTACCATGCTCCTTACTATAATTTCATTTATTGTAGAATTTCAAAGAAATTCACCAATAAATAGCGTAGGAGGAGGAACAAACTATATCGGTGTTTTTATATCTCGATATATCCATTACGCAATGTTATTATATTTTGCCACCTTTCTATTATTCTTCAAAGAAAAGGGCAAAGACGCGGTTATATACATCTTATTTGCAGTCCTACTGTCTTTTTCATGGATACTCTTTGATTGTTGTATTGCGTCTTACCATGAATTATTGTTTTACGGTGCGAACCATCATGAATATACAACAAGCTTCCATCCCTGTTTATACATCATATTTAATAAATATCAGTGGATTCCGCTTACTATATCGGGAGGAATGATGTTTTTTACAGTGTTCTATTTACTTTGGAAAAATACTTCTATTTCTTTGATTTTACGTCTAGTAACGGGGGTGATTTTCTTTTGTTTGTATGTATATAACTTAGCAACCACTAGATACTACAATAATAAGTTGAAATATCCATTGGACATGGAACATAGGTTGTATAAATATTTTACTATATCCTCACAACCTCGGTGAGACCCTATGGCATTTTCTATATTGAAAAATCCGGAAAACGACCGTAGGGAGTTTGTAGGATTTTATTGAAAAATCCGGAAAACGACCGTAGGGAGTTTGTAGGATTTCTTTTATATTCCGAAAGAGTGGTCGAAGACCACGACGTAGGAATATTGAAAAATCCGGAGAGCGACCCATCCTACTTATGAGTAGGCTACGTATACCAAAAGTAGGAGCAGTTGTTCTCGGTATTTTCGAATGACTACTCTACTTTCTTTACAAGAATATTTCCACCAAACACACTCCCACCGCTTCCTCCCCCAACTACTGCATCATTCCCACTCCCATTCATTGAACTGGGTTTATTGCCTCCCATCACGACAGGTAGTCCACTACTCAAAGAAGAAGCAACAGAAGACGAACTAGCAAACATTTTATTTGCCGTTTCTCCCCCTCCAATAGATACCCCTCCCCCACCATTAAAGTTAATTACAGGGGTTACATTCAGATTCTCAAACATATGCCCACCACCGTTCCCACCATTGATGGTATGATATTTGTATGGGGTTGGTGGGTATTGTGGGTATTGTGTATTTGGTGAGTTTGATGTATTGTAAGAATTTTCCCCACCCCATAGATTGAGGTCTGTGTCACCACCGAAAAAAGCAGCGGGTATTTTATTGGCATATGGATTACTCCCTGAAATATACTGCCCTCTGCCATCTACCCCCGCCCCCCCGTTCATTTCACGTATAATAGGATATAGGTATGTATTCGAATCCTTTGTCTCTATTACTTCTTTCACCGATGGGTCTTCATTGTCAATGATAGTGATAAAACTGGGCGACACTGATGATATACGGTATATTCTACTCGGGTCTTTTAAATTACCCCTATAATAGACCAAGTCGTCTATATCAAATGTATTTATGGACGGGGTTTCATCTGTATTAGTATTTGCAACTGTCAGTGTATCAGGTACTACATCTACAGGATTACCGGTAGGATAAGGAGGACTACTCGTCGGGTAAGGCGGAGATTCGGCATTTACTTCTGTCGGGGGAGAGTTTTCAGAGAATATTGAAAGGGGTATAAACTGGGGCGACTCAAACATATTCTCTTGGTCTTTATTTTCCACACCGGCGTCTTCATTGTAAAATTTGTAGGGAGCAAACGGCGCTGGTTCCTCCTCCGGTTTCTCAAATCTCTCAGTTACATAACTCGAATAGTTTTTAAACGACACTGGTAATGTATTATTATTTGCTTCTTTGAAAGACATGTGTTCAAACTGATTTATATTATCGTCTGTAATTAGTCGCAGCTGTACATTCATAGCCGCCAGTTCTTGAATGAGCAGCTTGAATGCATACGGCACGGCAACTATACTGAAATTCCGCCCAAATCGGGTGACGGTTTCCAAGTGCATTTTATTTTCTAAGTCGGTGGTAAAGTGGATAGGCCCATCAATCATCGGGCTTAAAAACTGATTCTTAGAAGAGTTATATATCGCAATCATCCCAGACTGGTTACAAATCGCCATATAATACTTATCTCCCTTCTCCATCATCGCGTCTTTCAAAAAGGCTGACATACCATGAGAGAGAATAGAGTCCTTCTCCATTTCACCTATACGAAGCCCCCCGTCATTCGCTCTTCCACTTACGGGCTGTCTCGTTAGATTGGACCGAGGCCCCAGTGCTCTATAGTTTATTTTGTCTTTGACCATATGCTTTAGTCTCATATAATACGTCGGTCCTATGAAAATCTCACATTCGATTTGTTCTCCTGTCATCCCATTATACATTATTTCATTCCCACTGGAGTGGAATCCGTTCTTTAAAAGGTCATTCGTCGTTGTTCTACCACCCTCGCTAGTTGCACGTGACAACTGTTCCCCGTAAAAATGGACTTTTGTGCCCCTTTGGTTGAACGCCGTACAATCCCCGAAACCACCATATATAACACACGCCTTCCCAGTTATACATGAGATGAGCTGTCCAATAGTCATACGGGACGGCAACGCATGCGGGTTGATAATCATATCTGGACGTGTCCCGTTGATGGTGAAAGGCATATCGCATTCGGGTATTACCATTCCAATCGTTCCTTTTTGTCCAACGGTCGACGCGAATTTATCGCCCAATGTAGGAGTCCGCTGTTCACAGATACGGACCTTTGCGATTCTTTCTCCCGTCTCTTCTTCCGTAATGAATGTTTTATCGACCACCCCTAGCTGCCCTTTTTTCGGTTTCTTTGAACTGTCTGTGCGTTTGCCATCTCCCGTTCCACTGTTTGTAGTAAGCCCTATTAGAATCGTTTTATCATTCACATAGGTACCTTCTTGTATAATTCCGAAAGAGTCTAATTTACTATAATCATACCCAGCTTTCGTTCCCACAACAGATGGGTCTTTTTCTATATTTGAAAACTGTTTTTCTATCACGACTTCTCCATTCTTTGATTTTTCTTCATGGGCTTCATAAGTCGAATAATAGGTCGTTCTGAAAAGTCCGCGTTTGATAGATGCCTCATTTATCAAAATCGCGTCTTCTACATTATATCCGGTATAACACATAATCGCTACGATTGCATTGACGCCGTAGGGATTTTCTTCGTTATTGATGTGTTTCATATATTGACTCTTAATGAGTGGGCGTTGACCGTAGTTTAACACAACCGCCGTCTTATCCATACGGACCTGATAATTCGTGTGATACAAAGAACACGCCTGTTTGCTCTGTCCGCTGGAGAATAGGTCGCGCGGGAGTGGATTGTTTTCAGGGAAAGCGATTTGATTGCACATCACGCCTAGTAGGAGCGATTCATGTATTTCACAATGGGTATATTTCATGAGTGTTTTACTTTTCAGGTCGTGATAATTTACCGCAATCATTGTATTTTCCGTTTCACTGCTATCTATAATATCTATAATTGCGCCTTTTTCGTCCACCATCGAATTGTCTTTCAAACCGTATAGTTCCTCAGTGGTGTATATTTCCCCGTTAAATATATTGAAATTTTTGTCGGTTTTGGTCTGAAACCCCGAGACCAGTTCGTTCCAGGTGAACTCGCCTTCTTTCAAAGACCGTAATATTGCGGGATGTTTCTCGAAACTCGCAAGGGGGGGGGGGATGGACTTGTTATGTTTGTTGTTTTTTATGGGGGGCGAAACGTAGTAAATCGGGCGACAGAGCCGCCCGTCGTCCGTGTAAATGAATATAGTATTGCTCTTTATGTCGAATGTCACACTGGTATAAATTGGTATTAAAGAATGCCGTCGATACATTTTTATCTTATCGACCGCCACAAAAGGCTCTACCACGCATCCCGCCCAATATCCATTTACAAACACTTTTGTCATATGAGATACCTCCAATGGTTTACACGACTCTAACAAATACATATTGATATGTTCCCTCAACCAGCCCAACAACGGTTCTCTGGAGAATCCTCGCGTGACCTGTGCTGTTATTGCCAGACTTTTATGGAGACCTATATTTCCACCATCGGGGGTGTCTATGGGGTCTATAAATCCCCACTGAGAATTATGGAGAAGCCGTGGGCCGACTATTTTCAGACTCGAGTCGATGGGTAAACTGATTTTACGTAAATGGCTTATATATGTATTGAAAGAAAGTCGATTAAGGTCTTGGACGATACCGACCCGTTTCGTATGTGAGAATGCACCCCAGTTTCCTTTGAACGCCTTTTTAAATCCGACTTCCAGAGTTCTTTCTCCCAAAACATTGCGATAGGTATTTGTTATCAGCGCTTTCAAGTCGGTTTCATAGAGGTTCTTGTGATAGTATAGTATTTGTTCAAAGTTGACGTATATTTCTTTCAATTGAATATTATAGTATTCTCGAAAAAGGTCGTAGATAAGCGACCCTACCAGTTCTATACGTTTATATTTGAAGTTATCGCGGTCAGTCTTGGGTTCGACTCCCATTCGTACGGACAGAAGACGGAATACCATATATCCCAAATAATAGGCTTTTTGTACATAGTTGGTCTCGCCAATATGAGGGAGAACATAGTCCGTCAAAATTTCAATTGCATGAGTGACGGTTTTCCCTTTTGTAAGAGAGGCGATGTATTTCAACGCAGTGGTTTGGGAAAGAATCGCCCCCGCATCATGCACGGAAGGGACAAATAGGTCGGTCATATATTCGTATTTTTCCAAGTCGAGGAGACACATTTCGATTATTTCTTTATCACTTACGAATCCGAGTGCACGGAATAGGATGAAAAGGGGGATTGGTTTGCGGACGTTCGGGATTGCAACAACTATATTTTCATTTGTATATTTCGTAGAGGGGGATACTAGCCGGATGGAAAATGTGCGTATGGGTTTTGAAGAATTTTCGCTGACGGAGCGTATTTCGGCGCTATAGGTGTATTTCAGGTCGCCATGTTCTATGTCTTCCGTCCTGTATTCTTCTTCGTCCTCTTCGCTCAAATAAGAACGAATATATAGCATATTATTTGCGAATTTCTCTTGGGGTATAACAACCTTTTCTTTGCCGCCGATAATAAAATATCCACCCAAATCGTTTTTACATTCACCCATATTGAATTTGACTTCTTTCGGTAGTCCATGTAATATACAGAAACTAGATTGAACCATAATCGGAAATTTACCCAAATAGATTTTGGAAAGGCTCATATGTCGACGCTGGACGTTGTTTACGACCGAGCGGGCAGTCGCTTCGAGTATAATAGACGCCATATTTGGGTCAACGTCGAGCACATTGATGGTTTTCTTTTTACGCGACTTTGTTCCGAAGGCATCGGGCGCGCCTTTTTTTTGCGCTCCCTGTGGTTGGGGGGCACCTCCCGATACAACGTATTCACCCTCGTTGAGACAGGTGCCACAAACGGCTTTAAAGTTCGGTGCATCTCCTACTGGCAATGTATCCTCGCCCCCTACCAATATATTTGCCATATCTATCCCGCCTCCACCGACTGGGGTAGGCATTTCTCCTTCTTTCAAAATGTCTATAAATTCCACGTCCACGTCGTAATGAATCGTCATTGAGTAATCCATATTTCGCAGTCTCGCTTCATTTGGGTACATATAATGCTCATTCGATTTATCGTATATGTTCGGTTTTCCAAAATAGATTTTATCCCCGTTTTTACCACCGAAATATAGTTCACATTGGTAGCGGTAATCTTGGATAGAATCGTCATATCCCGAATACAATGTGACTGGGTTTTTCTCTTGGAAAATTTTATATATCCCATTTTTGAAAAAATCGTCGTATGATTCTAAATGATGGGCGACCAAAGACTGTGGGTTGTCTTCGAAATATTTGTTTATGATGTTCCAAGTGACGGCATTTAACGATTCGAAACTGTGAGTTTGATTGGATGGGGTGGGGGGGGTGGATGGGGCGGGTCGGGAAGGGGTATCGAAGGAAGAGGCAATATCTTCGAATTCTTCATTCGGGTCTTCTCTTGATTCTCCAGTTGGTTCAATATATTCATCGGCTTTTCCTTCGAGGGGGAAATCGGTGGGAGCGGTTCTATCCTCGTTTTTGGTTTTATTGCTTTTTCTATAATCAAATTTAATAGGGTTTGACTCTTTATTGGTTTCATTATTCATTATCCAGTTTATTACTTATAAAATAAGATTATATTTTTATGCAGATGTAGATGTATGAAGACGGACTCGCTATTTGAGCAACTGGTAGTTTATATATTCCTACGAGCTCCTCCATTAGGGGGTTTCACTGGGGGCTTCGCCCCCCTCCCCGATGGGGGAGCTCGTAGGAATATTACCCTCCATATATATCGTACAATCCTTTCGCAAAACTAAACAGCTGACATATACACACTATTACATATACTGAAATAGTGTATATAACTAGTATTGCTATTTTCATACGCCACGATTTGATGTATTTGAAGTAGATGAGTATATAAATAAACACCAACGAGATTACAATTATACAAAGGGGACTTTGATTAAGCGTGTCAAACCAGTTCTCTACTTTTGTCATAGTATAGACTACCACCCCGTGTTTTATACACAGGTCGTCCAAACATTTTTTTGCGGCGACTTTCCCCGTTTCACATGCCGACTCCATGGTTCGTATATCAATCGAGTTTTCCACATCGTGTCCGGCAAAATAAATATTTGGTAAATGTTTGTACTGTTTTTTTATTGAATTGTCCCCCTTTGTAATAAAAAAACCGTTGTCATATTTGGTATGTGCTTCTATGCCGTCAAATACCACGTCTTCACTGACGGACATATATTCTATTTTCCGTATTTTGATACCGTTTTTTTCACATAACAGAGTCAAATAGTGTTTCATTTCTTGTTTGAATTCCTCTTCGGTGAGTTGGCTCGTGGTTTTACTTGGAAATAGCAGCGCCGGTTCTTTGTTGACAAGGCAATGTATATTAAATAATATCTGGCATTTACCGACAGGGACTTCAACGGAGTTTTCGAAAATACGGTTGATTATTTGGTAAGAAAAAGAGACAGGGGAGTCCAAAAACACGCTGTAAGGTTCTTTGAGGGGCGAACAGGTTTCAATGAGACAAGTAGTTGAGACGGATATATTTAGGCTTTCATATAGCGTTTCATCTACGATTTTAAAATTATTTCTAGGGGTGTAGTTGTACTTTTCAAAGAGTTTGTATATAGATTGGAACCCACAAGCAATAACTATTTTTTTGCAATATATGACCTTACGTGAATGTCCGATGTCGAGGACGAGAGAGTACCCCTTATCGCCCGCGGCAGAGATACCTACAACGGTGGTCTCCATGTATATAACCACCCCGTCATTTACCAGTTTATTTTTCCATTGGGAGAACCACCCTTCGTCGGTGGACTTGGTGAACGCCTGATAACTGATTGTATTTGTCCGTAATTCAAAGAACACCTCATTTGAAATATAATATCGATTATTGTGTTTTTGTAGAATAGTATATGTCCCGCTTACAGGCTTCACATTCCATACCACATTCTCATATTCGAAATTTATTAACAGGTCCGACTTTATATTTCCGGAGGGGTCGACATAGATTCTTTGAAATGGTTGAAAATGATTGAACTGTAGTAGAAAGAGACACTTTACCAAATCCGTTATAGACGATATAGAAGGGTCAAGCCCTAGCCCAGTATACCCTATAAGATTATAGAAGTTGCGGCTCAAAACGGCTTTCAATGTCAAAGAAGAATGGTATGTCCCCCTCGATAAGATATGTATCAAAGAAAACAACAATACCACCGTTGAATCGGTCCAAGTATAGTAGTTGGTGCCTTTATTTTTTTCAAAGAGAAACTTATAATTGAAAAAAATATCGTTGTAAGTCAAATTACCGAGGCAGGTAGAATTTCCATGCGGGTGAGTACTATTCTTATATGGAATTTGGGATAATATAGAACGGACGTTTTTATAAACAATCGGGAAACCTCTCCATGAATGTTCTATAAAGACATTTTCTTTGGTTTTCCACGACCGAGCCACACCACCTAAAGTGGTGTTTCTTTCAATAACCGCTACTTTCAAATAGGGGGATAACTCATGAGCAGAGGTGAGACCCGATATACCTCCTCCTACTACACATACATCGTAAACATCTTCGTGATTGGGCATATATAATTGGTTATATTTTTATATTCCGGAGAGCGACTGAAAGGAGCTCGTAGGAATATTGAAAAAACCGGAGAGCGATTGAATCCTACTTTTCGGGCAGGCTATGCCTACTCAAAAGTAAGAAGCAAAAGGGGGCTCACTGGGGGCTTCACTGGGGGGCTTCGCCCCCAATGGAGGATATCGTAGAAAGAGCTCCCTTCGGTCGCTCTATCGGCTGTTTTCTCGTTTTATTTTTACAATTATATTTTCATAAATCATATAGTAGTTTTGTATTAGACATAATACATCGAATGGACCATCTTTACTATTCTACAAACTGTAATTTTTCTCAACGCGTCATACAACACATTGCTAAAACCGGATTAGTTGATAAGATTTCGTGTATTTGTATTGACCGTCGTCAAAGAGACCATAACAACAATCATACTATTATTTTATTGGAAAATGGTAAAAAACTCGTTCTTCCACCGAATGTTCATAGTGTACCGGCTCTTTTACGTGTTAATAAAAACTATACAGTTATTTTAGGTGATTCGCAAATTATTGAGTATTTAAATGCTCAGTACGGAAAACAACAACTCGCCAGTCCCATATTAAACACAAACGGAGAACCGATTTCATATACATTTGACAGTTTAGGTGGAGGTGGAGGTGGAGGAGGTGCGTTTGTAACAAACATATTGTCCGAAAAATATACAGATTATAATCTCTCGCCAGAGGAACTTTATGCGAAAGGAAGTTCAACGGCGAGGAATCTATATAACTATGTTCCAGCTACGCATGAGATTTCCGCCATTCAAGCCCCACCTGAAACGTACAAACCGGATAAAATACCACGGAATTTGACATTGGAAGTTTTAGAACAAAAACGGGCGGCGGATATACCTATGAATCCGTCTTTTGCAAACAGTGGGGTAGGTGGGGGTGGTTCAAAGAATGATTATGTTCTTTGATTGAAAAATCCGGAGAACGACCGTAGGGAGTTCGTAGGATTTCTTTTATATTGCGGAGAGCGACCGAAGGGAGCTCGTAGAAATATTGAAAAATCCGGAGAACGACCGTAGGGAGTTCGTAGGATTTCTTTTATATTGCGGAGAGCGACCGAAGGGAGCTCGTAGAAATATTGAAAAATCCGGAGGAGTGGCCGAAGGCCATGACATAGGAATATTGATGAATGTATAATGTATATAGTCTCAACGTTGAAATAAAGACTAATATAAATAGTATCAAATCTGCAATAGTATATTCATTTGTAAACACTCGTATTACTTTATAGTTCGTTATATAACTCATATTTGACAACGGATTATACCAGTTCACAGTTTGATTATTCGACCCATTTTGTTTGTTCCATATTTGTTCGAAAACGATTGTTGGATTGTTATATACTATTATATCTTTGAACCATACTTCGATGTCTGCGTGGTAACATACTACGGAATTCTTGTATTTCAATGCTCCCTTCCGATTTATCAAATACGCGGTGAACAAAGTAGTGGGTATTTTATTGTAAGTATTGAATGAGAATTTGGGCAGATAGTCCAGTTTTATTATTTCCCAGTCTGGTGGTGCATTCTTCACAGCTGTTTCTATTTCTTTCATATATTCGGGTCTTATGGGTGTTGCGTCATCTTCCAATATGAGTCCGATTATATTATCTTTGCTGTTTATACAGGTATTTTCAGTATTGGAAAATTCGGAAAGCGAACGGAGGGAGAGTGTAGGAATATTGTACATACTTGCATCACTGTGATTATCGATATTTCTACGAGCTCCCCCAGTGAAACCCCTTTTGCTTCTTACTTTTGGGTAGGCTGCGCCTGCCCGAACAGTAGGATTCGGTCGCTCTTCGGAATATAAAAGAAATTCTGCGTCGTGGCCTTCGGCCACTCCTCCGGATTTTTCAATGTCTTTCAAATATGTTTCTATTGCTTTTTTATGACTCAGTCCAGTGGCTAAAACTGTCTTGGGTGTGAGAAAATGACTCGATGGAAAAATATTCTCATATTTTTTCATATCGTCGGTATTTCCATATATTCCTGGAACTCGCGTAAATTTATTGGGGGATAGTTTTGACTCCATTTCTTTCAACCTTTTCACATCTTTGTCTAAATTTATAACATAGGTTAATATTTCGAAGTTATTTTCCGAGTGATACATGTTGTTACTATCTTTCGTAGTAGTTTCGGAATTGCTGGTATCCGTAGTGTCCATTTTACAATATTACTATAAATAATATTATATTGAAAAATCTGGAAAACGACCGTATCCTACTTTTCGGGTAGGCGTAGCCTACCCAAAAGTAAGAAGCAAAAGGGGGGGTTTCACTGGGGGCTTCGCCCCCAATGAG
>Ga0114962_10003050_pt1 | contig 13704 bp, 7 predicted proteins | sample C_130820_MF_Meta_FD_87017 | JGI IMG/M metagenome (GOLD analysis project Ga0114962, IMG submission 87017) | Freshwater microbial communities from Lake Croche, Canada to study carbon cycling - C_130820_MF_MetaG | ecosystem: Environmental > Aquatic > Freshwater > Lake | place: Lake Croche, Canada... | reverse complement strand
GGATGGAAGAAGCCCAGTCCCTATTTCTGCAAAACCTCCGTCGCTTTACACAGGCGGCGATTTCACGATCAGCATGTGGATCTATGTAGATGATTGGAACTATAAGGTTGCGAGCCCGAAGTTCCTGTTTTCGATTGAGAACCCTGTTACGGGTAAGATGCCGATTGCAGCGATCCTGAATCCCTACAAGAATAATATGACAGTGGGCGTGAATACGCAAGGAAACGGGGAAGCCCCGTCCCTCACCAACTATCAGACTCTCTCTGATCTCATGAGCAACAAGATCAGTATGAGCATGTTTGAGTCAGGGATTACAGCATCTGCAGCAGGACCAGGCGCGGAACCTTGGCCCGTCCCTACACCAGGTCCCGGTAATAGCAGCGTTGAAGTCAAGGAGATTCCTCTCCAGCGTTGGACGTGCCTCACGTTTGTCAGCAATGGCAGCAGCAAGTTACTTGATATTTATATGGATGGCAAGTTGACCCGCAGCACGGTATTCAGCGGTGTCCTGACTGTGCCCCATGGCCATGGACCTCTTCAGTTCAACCTCGGCAAATACGGTGGCTTTGGCGGTCGCTACTCCTCTGTCCAGATGTGGAATCAACAGCTTACCCCCGATACCATCTATGGCATCTACATGATGGGGCCGACACAGAGCCAGCACAATATCCTGACGGATATTTCCAAGTATCTGAACCTGAATGTGAGTTTTACGGGCTCCGCGCCCGGTCAGCCCATTCAGACCGTTGCTCCCTCCAATCCCTTTGGCCAGATTAGCTCTACTGCATCGCAGGGGTATGCGGGTCTTGCTTCTGATGCAACGCAGGGCTATTCCTCCATCATGCAGCGGTTATAAGGACGGTGCTCTATCGAGTAAAAACTCTATCGAGTAAAAACTCTATCGAGTAAAAACTCTATCGAGTAAAAACTCTATCGAGTAAAAACTCTATCGAGTAAAAACCCGCAGCTACTCTTAGAGAATGGATGGTGTTCTAACGACCATACAGAGCTTTGTGACAGGGACATCACTCCTCGCCCAGATTATCCAGTTTATCCTACTCACAATGATTGTCTATTTCCTTCTGCTAGGCGGTAGCAGCCTAGCCACGATGATTGAGACCTACAGCGAGTCCACGACAAGCCTGCTCCCGCTCCTCTACGATGGCCCCAAGGTCATCTACCAGGATCCGAACCAGCAGGGTGCCATCACGATTAATCCTTCTGTAAATGCCCCAGCAGGGCTCGAGTTCTCCTATTCCTGCTTCCTCTTTCTAAAGGGCACTACCTTCCAGGGCACCTCCAGCGGTCTTCGCCATATTTTCCACAAAGGCTCCCCGGTCTACAAGCCGCTGATGTGCCCCGGTGTCTTTGTCCGCAATAATGACAATGTATTGGTTGTCTACATGAACAATGCCAGTGCATGGAACACCTACTGTGAGATCCCGAATCTGCCAGTCAATAAATGGTTTCACTTGGCCATCGTGGTGCGCAACATGAATGTTGATATTTATTTGAACGGCAATGTGGCACATCGTATGCAGCTGCCGGCAGTTCCCTCTCAGAACTTCGGCGACCTCTACACCTTCAAATCAGAGGCCTTCAGTGACAGGGGTTCTGCTCCTGCAGAGGATGTATTTGAGGTCGTCGGGGCTGCATCGGGCCTCATCAGTTCCCTTCTGTATTCTGCCTATGCCCTCAACTATGAACAGATCGATCGTATGTTACGGTCCGGCCCATCGACACAGCTGGAATCAGCATCCAATGATCTGCCTCCCTACCTCACAGACTCGTGGTGGGTAACCTATTACGGCGAAAAGTAATCTATTACGGCGAAAAGTAATCTATTACGGCGAAAAGTAATCTATTACGGCGAAAAGTAATCATCATAATAGTTGATATATTCATTCTATTATTTCTGAAATGATAGAATGATCGTCATCATAGAGTCTAAAAAAGCACGTCAGACCTTAGAGTAATGCCGGGCGGCGGAGAACTGACACTTGTGGCCTTTGGAAATCAAAACGGCATTGTGAGTGCCAATCCCGAAATCACCTTCTTCTACAAGGTCTTTAAACGCTACACCCACTTTAGTCAGGAATCCATCACAATCCCCATGGATGGGCCCAACGAACTGACGATGGACAATGCCATCCGCATCCGTGCCAAGATCCCACGCTCTGCCGATCTCCTCTCTGATCTGACCTTTGTGTTTGATGTCCCGCCCATCTACAGTAAAGTGGCTCCCGACGGACTGAATCGCAATTTCAGATGGATCCGAATGCTCGGTGCCAATATCATCGACACGGTGGCCATCTATGTGGGCGGCTCCAAACTACAGGAGTTTCCGGGTGAATGGCTCGCCGTTCGTGCACAGCTCGATCTGCCTGCTGACAAATATTTAAAGTGGCGCTCCATGGTCGGCGATGTGCCCGAACTCAATGACCCCGAGTGGGGAGCCTACGGTCGCGCGCCCAACTATCCCTATGAGAAGGGAACGTATCCGGCATGTGTTGCAGATGCCAGTGGAAATACTGCCGGCCCTTCACTTCCAACACGCCAGATCCGTGTCCCACTCCCCTTTTGGTTCTCGGAAGCATGGGGCCGCGCCCTGCCGCTGATTGCCCTACAGCTCCATGAAGTGGAAGTTCAGATTACCCTCCGAACGCTGCGGGAGCTCTATCGCCTCTATGATCTGACCTTCCACCAGGAACCGTTAATCTATGGTCGCGCACTCAACTACGATTCTGGAAAGCCGACCTCGAATAATCCTGCGAACCCCTTTGATCCTAGCGGCACGGATAATCTCACCCTCCAAACGCAATATGCAGGCTTCGTAGATCCGTATGGACTGATTAATCAGTTCTATGCGACGATCGGCACACAGGTGTCACAGCTCGGTTTCAATATGAATGCGCATTTGGAAGGAAACTATATTTTCGTCACCACGAAGGAACAGGTTATGTTTGCGGAACGAGAGCTCAATGAGCTCGTGCATCAGGTGCAGATCTTTCAGTTCCCGGGCATTGCGGCTGCACGTAAACTGGATCTGGACGCGCATGGACTTCTGAGTCGCATTGTCTTCTTTGGTCGTCGATCTGATGCACTTGATGTTCGCAATGATTACACAAATCTGAGCAACTGGAAGAGTCTCAGTCAGCCGACCTACTGGCCCTGCACGGATGCCTCTGGAGCATTTACAAATAACTCTGGAATCGCCCTGCAAGGGGCCCAGCGCGATATCCTGCAATCGGCCCAACTCGTCTGTGCGGGCAATGATCTATTTGAAGTGAAACCGGCATCCTATTTTGAGCTACAAAATCCCTATTCGTGCACGACGGGGTCTGGTCTCTCTGGCTTGCACCCTGGCGCTCTAAGACCAGAGGATGTGATGGGCCCGATCTACCAGATTGATTTTGCGCTGAATGCATCGGATCATGAGCAGCCATCGGGCTCCTTTAATGCCAGTCGCGTGCGTGAGATTCAGTTGGCGGTGACCCCCTGGCCCCTCGCGGTCGATTCCACGTATACCTATGATATTACGGTCTATGTGGAGAATATGAACATGGTCAAGATACTTAATGGAATGGCGGGATTATCGTTTGCTATTTAGACCTACCGGTGGCAAGCAGCGAAGTTGCAAGCGCCAAAGGTCCAGATTCTAAATATATACATTAAATAGATATGCTAGCGGATAAGTCTCGAAAGGTAAGGCGGCATAACAAGAAAATGAAAATGAAAATGAAAATAACGAGAAAGCAACAACATGGCAAAAAGCAACAAGGTGGTGGTGGTGGTGGTGGTTCCTTTCGAAAACCAGTTGCACCATATAATAGGGGTAGTAATGTTGAACTTACAGTTATGAACCCTTCTATACCTCCCGCTGTGGCAGCTGCTCCACCCCCGTTAGTAGCGAGTCCCGTGAACTCTTCGAACCCTTCTATACCTCCCGCTGTTAAAGCAGCTGTTGATGCTGGTATGTCAGCAGCTGCTATCAACTCTGATCAAATGAGTAAGACCCCCGTGTTAGGTAAAACTCTAGGATACTTTCTTAGTGGTTTTTTTAATAAATCATCTACACCGATAAACTCTCTATGGGTGTTACTGTTAGATGATGCAGATGCACATGCGGTGCACCATATATTTGAGTTTTCTTTCAAAAATGATGAAAACCTAAAGGGGTTAACAAAGTTGCGTTTCACAGGAAGTGACATAAGAAACAAAGAGATAAGGGAGACTATAATCTTTATTTTATCCAATCTAACTACACTTGAGAAACTCGATTTATCAAACATTACGATTGAATCAGAAAACCATACGATTGAATCAGAAAACCAACTAATCGAGCTCTTACAGAAGATCCCCAGTAATCTCTCTGAACTAAACCTTGGTAATGTCCCATTACAGGATTGGTCTGTTATGAACCCTTTATTTGCCCTTAAAAACCTTACGCACCTAACTCTAAACAACTGTCATATTGCACCGGCTATATTAAAATTTATCATGCTATCATTTAAAAACCTACAGACTCTTGATGTGGGAAACAATAATCTAAAGGATAATGCGACTACCATGATACCACTACTCCCTTTTGGAACACTTACATCACTATCTCTATCAAAATGCAATTTATCGGACACTGATATAGGCACTCTTACAACCAATCTGCCACGATTTTCAAAACTAACGACACTCCGTCTAGATGATACTAAGATTTATACCACGCTATTACAAGCACTTCCTTACTCTCTGAGGGAGCTTACTCTCAATAATTCTACTATTGTTGGCGAGGTTGATGAAAAAATAATAAGTAAACTCCGTAGTATACCAACTCTTGATATGACTAACATACATCCAGAAGAGACACTGCGTGATTATTTGAAGACCAAATTATTTAATGATAGCAACATATTTAAGTTAACCCCAGCAAAGGAGGACATCTAACAACTATTCGGACAGAGACCGTTATGGTAGCTGTTTTCCATCTAAATACGAAACCAACTACAGTAGTATGTCGTTCACATTCCAGTATGGAATCCTAGACTATTCAACTCCTGAAAACTCTCTCCTAGCATCTTATTCTGATGATAGCCGATGGTTCCTCTATGGCCCCCATATAACAAATCAGATAAACACTCAATCATCCATCTACTATTGGATTGATAACTGGAATAATCTCTGGGAGCAGATATGTAATCCCGTACTGGGTCTTACTATGCGGCAGATAGTAAAGGGATTTTCCACACCATTATCAGATCAATGCATTGATTATATAGTATCTAACAAGTTGATACTCGGGAGTGCTCTTCCTCACTATGTGCAACAGTTAACTCACCAGTATATTACTATGATTCGAGAAAATGAACTGCTAAAAGAAACAATAAGTAATCTTGAAATAAATCATACACTGGAACTGGAAGCAGCGGGGCAGTTGATAGATGCCCTTACTGCAGAGTGTGAGAAAGAACAACCAGTGCAATATGCTGAGAACGAACCCCTATATAGAAGCTTAGACGCAGAGAACCCTAGATGCACCTGTGAGTCTAACCTATTGATAATGGAGCCCGACCTACTGATATTTGAGACCTAATGGTCTGCGTAGTTGGTCTCATAAGGAAATCCACTTCCTCCGAGTAGAGGACATGCAGAACGGACGCATTAATATAACAGGTTCTCACCGATCATCTGCATCAGGATCCGCATCCGCCGATGCCCTGCCCGGCTTCGGCCATCGCACAGACGTAGCGGCCTCCGAAGCAGACGATATGATCCGCGGAAACATGTCCACGAATCCCCTGAACAGAGCATTTTTTAGCCCAGCGAATGTGCAGATCGTGCAGAACAAACTGCGCAGAGATGTCTATGATCGCAGTGGAGGAGAGTTCTTGATCGATGAACAGTCTGTTGATGAGCTCATGATTGTAATGCGCTCCATGTATCTTCAATATGGCAAAAATCAGCCCACGAATATTGCGGAACAGATTGTAGAACTCAATCAACTGGTCGCTGATTGGTGTGTCCCCAAGATCCTAGCTGAATGCAGCATGCACAAGACCTATCTCCACGATATCCAACATCTTCCTGTTCCGATGGCACATCCGATTCTCTTGACCAAAACGGGCACAAAGTCTGCAACATTTGACCGCTTTTTCTAATGGGACAGTAGATATGTCGCGCCTACTTGGACTTCTGGTGCTCTTTATAATGATTCTTATCGTGCAAGCCATTGCCCTCACAGAGGCGTTTGGATCCAGCCAGGGCGGTGCTCAGATTCAACTGGCCGCCAGTCATCCGATCGCCTACTTGGCCGCGTCCGATGCTATTCCACGCCCTCCCTCTCGACTTGTGACCTCTATGGCACCAGGGTCATTACAGATCCCGTTGTTCCAGCAAGCATCGGTTTCTTCTTGGCTGTCACCTTACTAGATGCAGTTACTGCTTTCTTAGCCTTTGTCTTACCCGGTGCTCCTTTTCCAACGGCTGTGCGTCGATCCACACGGGCCATATGAAACGATTCGTAGGCCGCATGGAAGACATCCAGATCCGAGAGCCAGAGATCCTCCGGTCTCTTGGACTCCAGACTCGTCCTCTCCACTCGGAGGGCCGCTAGTTCCGATTCCAGTTCCGCAACCGCTGACGCCTTTAGTCGATCCACGCGCATACGAAGCAGATATTCGTAGGCTCGCAGATCAGGCGATCCCGCATCAGGAGCAGAGAGTGGCGGTAACTCGTGTGCCTGCAAGCTAGCCAACAACTCCTCATCTGATGCATTTGTAATCACAAGTGTCTTGGCGACAACTGCTTGCACAAAGCGAACCCGTGCATCCTTTTCCACAATCTCCGTATCCAGCCGCGCCAACTCATTGGCCTTGCGCGCCACATAGCCTCCGATGCGTGCCAGATAGAACGTTTCCAGAATCTCCCCCGGGCCGCTGAAGCGACGAATATGACCATCCAGATCAAAGGCCACCAAGTTTGACAGCTTCTCCGTCTTGATGAGCTTGAATGTCTTCTCGAACTTGGCCGGAAATGCCTGCGCCTCCCCGAACGTGTCCGCATCCAACTGAATCGTGAACTCGACATCCACATCATTGTAAGCCTCCTGAAAGCCCTTGATGGGAGCAGGATCCTGTTTGAGCAGTTCCTCCAGAAACGCCTTGTAGTCTTTTGTCCAGACACCAACCGGCAACTCTGTGATACGGACCTGTAGCGTTTCGGAAAGAAACGAATACAGACCCGCGGTCTTCATAGTGGATCCATCGGGCGTCAATGAGATGGCTCCCCGAAAGCCATCCCACCACGGCACGAGGCGTGTCTCTGTCAGATCGGCCACCTCGCCGCGCAAACGAGACCGCAGTGAAACAACCAGATCCTTCGGATTATAGCAAGGGATTGACGTGCTGTAGCCCGTGCCAATGCCCTTGGAGCCATTTACGAGCAGGAGTGGCAACACGGGAATGTAGAACTCTGGCTCAACCTGCTGTCCATCATCCTCTAGCCAGGTCAAGGCCGGATCATCCGCCTTACTAAGTATTGTGGCCTGAATGGGATCGAGTGCCGTAAAGATATACCTCGGGCTCGCGGAATCCTTACCACCCTGGAGCCGCGTGCCAAACTGCCCATTCGGCGCCATCAGATTAATGTTGCTCGCGCCGACATAATCCTGTGCCATGCCAACGATCGTCATCGTGAGAGATGCTTCCCCATGGTGATACGCCGCCGTTTCGCTCACATAGCCCGCCAGCTGTGCTACCTTGATTTCCGCTGTCAGACCGCGCTTTCGTGCAGCCCATAGCACCTTTCTCTGAGATGGCTTGAAGCCATCCATTACATGGGGCAGTGATCGGAGATTGTCGGCATTGCTGAAATGGATGAGCTCGTCGTTGATAAAGGACGTGTAGGTGATGTCGGCCCCTCCGGCTGGCACATCAATGTGACGTTCGCGGTCATAGGTTGTCAGCCACTCTTTGCGATCATCGGCGCGGTCCGCATTAAAGGCCAGATCGATGTGCGCATCAGACCCCTCATCCCACGTGAAGCGCACTGTATTCATGGTCGTAAAGTAGTCGCGGGCCTCTGCGGCCGTTGAGGTGCCAAGCCCCTTGTAATACTTGATATGCCAGCCTTTGCCACTTTCTGGCATCCACTTCTCATACTCCGACTGAGAGTAGAAACAGACTGTCTGCGCGCCTTTGGTCGCCTTGAGCAGTGGCGTCATGAGACAGCAGACAAAGCCAAGCTGCAGAAGTTCCGGCCACTCGGTATGAAACAGATTAATGAGCAGTCCCTTGATGTGAGATCCGTCCACATCCTGATCCGTCATCACCATGACGCGCCCGTAGCGGAGAGACTTAAGATCCTTGTATTTTCGCCCATGCTCCAGACCGAGCAGGAGCTTGATGCGCGTGATTTCTTCATTGTCGGTCTTTTGCTTGATTGATGCCTCTTTGACGTTGAGGATCTTTCCCTTGAGCGGAAAGACACCGTAGAGATCACGGCCCACGACGGCCAGGCCGGAGATAGCTGTGCTAGCGGCGGAATCCCCCTCGGTCAGAATCAGCGTGCATTCGGATGAACGCGCCTTGCCAGCATGAATCGCATCCTCCGCCTTGGGAATGCCACGCACAGAGGCCGTCTTGCGCCCATCAGACTTCTTGGCATCCCGACTTAAGCGGGCGTCGAGCACCGCCTGAGCCTCCTCGAGCAGGCCGCCATCCTTTGCCAGTCGCAGGACAAAGGCTTCAGAGATCTTGAAGGCCGAGCCGAACTTGGCGGCAGGGGTGGTCAGTGTTTCCTTGGTCTGGCTGTCAAAGGAGGGATTCACAATGGTGGCATTGACGAAGAAGGTCACCGCATCCTTGAGCTGCGCGGGTTTGAGATCAAGCTTCTTGCCGGGTCCGTCACAGAACGCGCCGAGGATTGCACGGGTCACGGCATCCACGTGCTTACCCCCCCGTCGTGTAAAGATACCATTGACAAAGGAGATGTGGCGATCATCCGGAATGCCGCCCATGGCATCGGTATGCAGATGGCGGGTCAGGACCGCGGCAACCTCCCACCGACGTCCGGCCCGCTCGTAGAATAAGGGCACCTTGGATCCAAGGAAGAGACGGACATAGGATTCGAAGGATTTAACCGGCACGGGCTTATCATCTAACGTGACTGTGACACCGGCTGCTGCTACGAGTGCTGCTGCATCAATGACACGTGTGCGGAGAACATCGAGCATATCGGTTGGCATGGCGGTTGCATCAGATCCAAAGAACCGCACCAAATCCGGCACAGAGGTGATTTCCGTGTAGGGCGCCGTAGCCCCGAGCTTCTTGAAGGTCGGCTTCCCGATGGTCGCCATATTCTCCGAGAAGATCTGCTCATAGATCATCTTGGCCCCAGCATCCGCTGTGCGCAGCGTGAAGGTCTTGCTGTAGATATTCGTGAGTTTGGCACCATAGCCGTTCTTTCCCCCGACCACCTTCTCCTCGGCCTCATCATAGTTGGAGGAGGTGAGGAGATGACCAAAGATAAGCTCCGGAATCATAACCTTGTATTCGGGATGGATTACAACAGGGATGCCTTCCCCGTCATTCCAGACAGTAAAGGACGTGGGAGTGATGGTGATCCGGAGCCTTGTAACTTTGCCACCTCCGGCACCCTTGGTCGCCGTGCGCGTCACGTGATCAATGGCATTCACCACGACTTCGTCAAAGATCTTGTAGAACCCCGGATTAAAATCGATCGTCCGCCAGACCATTTGGCTTGTCGTCATATCGTAGATCCAGCGGCTCTCTTTGTGCGAGTCACGACTACCGATGTAGGTATCGGGCAGTTGAAGAATATGCTCCCGCTGTGTGAGCTTCTTATAGGCAGAGGCATCAACCTTTTCTTTTACTGCAGCAGTAGTTGAGGTCATTGTAGAGGTCATCGTAGAGGTCATCGTAGAGGTCATCGTAGAGTTCATCGTAGAGGTCATCGTGATGCAAGGGTGGGGGTCACGGCACCGGGGTCACCTTTTGATCTTTCTTTTATTCCACCATTAGTAGAGATGTCGTCTGGTCCAGTTCGAGCTCCACCGTTGGTTCCAGTTCCGGTTCCAGTTCCAGCTTCACCGTTGGTTGCAGTTCCAGTTCGAGCTCAACCGTTGGTTACAGTTCCAGTTCGAGCTCAACCGTTGGTTCCAGTAGGCCCTGTCGGTGGCGATCAATCTACCAAAGAACCGATCCTTGTCGTCGGCAACTCATTGGATCAGCAAGGCGCCATGTCCATAACTAAAAGGGGCACATTAAATGGAAAATCCATTATAATTAAGCAAATCAGCCTAGAAAATATAACAGAGGATTGGAGAAAAGGACAATGGCGCCAACTTAAAAATGAAATAAACATTTCCACCATAGTAAAGAATACACTAAATGCCTGCAGCCCAGAATCCAATATTATTTGTTATTTAGGGTATGCTGCAAATATATTCTATGATCCAGTTGATATTATTGAACAACCACTCATTAGACGGGAGGATATTCCAATGAATACTATATGGATCTTCTATCGCGATGTGGGTGGGACTGATCTATATAATATGATAATCGCAAAGCCCTCATTGTTATCCGATAAGCTAAAAGCACAAGATATACTAACAAAGATACTACGGGCTATCAAGAAACTTCATACTATAAACATTGTTCATCATGATATTAAACCTGAAAATGTAATGATAACTCCTGAAGGAAACCCCGTGATAATTGATTTAGGATTTGCCTGCAGTGTTGCAGCAGGACAATCTTATAGCTGTATCCCTGATATAAAGTCGGGCTCAAAAGGATATTTCGCACCAGAAATGACGGGACCGACTAGTGTAGAACTTTCAAATCGTAAAAAGACAGATATTTATTCATTAGGTGTGCTTTTATATGTGACTCTATCTGGATACGTATTTATTAGATATGATGAAAAAGGCCTCCCTTACAGCGATCCAGCTGGCGATGTTAATTTTCCTGATGCAATAAGGAAATTAGTAAATGATATGGTGGCTATAAATCCTGATAGGAGACCTACTATAGAGGAAGCTCTCATCAGATGGAAAGCTGCCATCAATGATACCACACCAGAAATGATTCGAATTGCATTTGTGCGCCATGCAATTTCCTGTAGTAATGCCCTGCGCATGCGGCAGGACCGTTTTGGCGCGGGTCTCTATCTTACCTCCCTAAGTAATAAAATTAAGGATTCCCCGTTATCCGTTAACGGGGAGCGCCTTGCAACGGCCTATAGTCCTGCGATTCAGAGAACTCTACAGGAAAATGGATTCGATCAAGCAACTACAACCTACGCAGCCTCTTCACTACGGCGAGCTCAACAAACCCTGCGATTATTGTTTGCACCAAGGACTCCCTACATTCTTCCCCATTTGAAAGAGACGGGCGATGTGCTGGAAAATCAGCCGACGGAACCCTCTGGCTTGCCAGGATTTACGGATAAACGGCAGAGGATTGAAACGGCTGCTGCAGCGGAATCTAAAATTCAAGATCACGGAGATTGGCGGGCATTTACTACATGGTTGAAGGCGAATCTAGCAGATCCTATCTTTACACAAGATGCAAATGGAGATCTGAATGTAGTGATTGTAGGCCACGGATCCTATTTACGGGAAGTATATGCATTATTGAAAAAAACAAACAAGAGAGGTATTGATATGAATAATATGGACTGTTTTATTGTTGAAAGTCCTGTTACAGGGCCTGCATTCAATTTCACGGTGGTCGGCACAATGATCCTTGCGCCGCTAGTTTCGGACGAAGATGTTCGGAATAATAAGTGCCCTGCGGGCGGTGCTAAGTATCCGCCTCTCCTTATTCCAGAAACTCCACTTATAACTCCTGAAATGCGGGCTGCATTAAATAAATTAAATATTGATTTTTTAACTGGGCTGGATATCCCACCCTCAATTCCTCTAAATTCATTAGTAGATGAATTGGGAAATTCCTATACACTCTATGACGATCTAGAATCCTATAACTCTGATGTTACAATAAGAACACTATTCATTAAACTGTATGACTGCGCCAAACGCATGAAACAATGGCCTCCCGCAGGCTATACGGGTCCTCCCACGTATTTAATTAAAGGTTACTTTACTGAGCCCTTTAATGATTATGCTTTACGAATTCTAGAAACATTGGGACAAGCTGCAGCACCGTCTAGAACAGTAAAGGATGTGTATCAATACATTAAAGATGCAGATGATAAAAATCAGGCCATTAGGAAATTATTGGGTCTAGTATCTGGCAGCAAATCAACAACATTTCCAGATTATGTTATACGTAAAGGAGAAAATGTAAACGGTAAAATACTATATGATAAAGATCCGCCATACGATCGATTTCTGAGTCCTATTACTAATTCAAATAATTATAATGATTATTTAGTAAATTTAGATAGAGAAGGTAATACAGTGGAATACCAAGATCTATTTTATGGAATGGACCACTTATTAAGTCGACTTGATCAACAACTAACAGATTATAATGCACAATTTTTTACAGTTATTGGCAAACTACAAACACCAGATCATTTTATCCAGGGTAAAATGTTTGAAGTGACACTTTCAAAGGGTAAAACTGTTATAACACAATTTGTAACAGATGCTACTAATGGTGATTTAGCTTCATTTGATAATCCTTTACAGCTTGCAATTCCAAAAAAGAAAATAGTAAACGATACAGCGTATATAAAGTTTAAATATACGTTTATCTCTAATTTACAGTTTGCAAATAGAGTAGGCATTATCCAAGGCTTCAAGCTCCACGAATATCCTGATATCGCCGCGGCTCTTTTCCTGGGCCCCCCGATTGATATGTCGGAACATGCACGTAAACTCTTAGGGGCAGCATGGGGGTCCGCAGAGAAAACAAAGGCATGGATTCTGGAAAAGACAGGGCTCACAGAAGAACAATTTCGCGAAAAATACGCATTGCTTCTGCAAAATTTTGAGAGGCAAGATACGGAAAGAGGGGCAACTGTTACACCTGCTATGACGAATACACTCAATATGCTGGAAGTCCGGTCGCATATCTCTCCTCGCACAGTCTGCAGCGAAATTTTAAAAGCTGCTGCGGGCGATGAGACCGCCCGTCAGTTGAAGGAGAAGCTCGGTAAGCTCGGTGCTCAAATAACAACAGGCACGTTTAGCAATACATGCCCCACGAAAGAGCAGTTCCAGGCTGCTTTTGACCAGGTGAGAGTAGAAAACGGCCTCTATAAAATGACATTTATCGATGATGTGGTCGCCATACGGGAGATTGCTCTCACCGAAAAAGAAAAAACTGTAGATCTCTATGATGAGTTTAAGCAATGGCTCCTTGCGTATAATAACACCAAACGAACTGCAAATACCTCTCTTTTCATTCCAGAGATTGTGGAACTCGGATCTAGCCTTAATAAATATTCCTCATGGAATCCATTCAATAATAAATTTCGAAAAGAGTTAGTGGTTACACTAAAACGAATCATCGATTTATTAACAGGGCATCTCCCGACGAATCTACCAGCCCGCCTCAGCAATAAGGCAGCTACAAACAGAAAAATAAACGTCATTGAGAAAATGCCTGTTGAGGAGCAAAATGCAGCACTGAAAGCACTATTACCAGAAACACCGACACCGACACCGACACAACAAGCTGTCATGAATCTGCCATATAACTTGGATGTTGTCGC
>Ga0114962_10003049_pt1 | contig 13706 bp, 7 predicted proteins | sample C_130820_MF_Meta_FD_87017 | JGI IMG/M metagenome (GOLD analysis project Ga0114962, IMG submission 87017) | Freshwater microbial communities from Lake Croche, Canada to study carbon cycling - C_130820_MF_MetaG | ecosystem: Environmental > Aquatic > Freshwater > Lake | place: Lake Croche, Canada... | reverse complement strand
AGGATTTCTTTTATATTCTGGAGAGCGACCGAATCCTACTTTTCGGGTAGGCTAGGCCTACCCAAAAGTAAGAAGCAAAAGGGGTTTCACTGGGGGCTTCGCCCCCAATGGGGGAGCTCGTAGTAATATTGAAAAATCAGGAGAAGTGGCCGAAGACCACGACGTAGGATTTCTTTTATATTCCGAAAAACAAATAAACCCTACTTTTGGATAGCTTATGCCTACCCAAAAGTAAGAAGCAAAAGTCCTACTTTTCGGGTAGAATTGAAAAATCCGGAGAGCGACTGAAAGGAGCTCGTAGGATTTCTTTTATATTCCGGAGAACGACCGCAGGGAGTTCGTAGGAATATTATGTCTACCCAAAAGTAAGAAGCAAAAGGGGTTTCACTGGGGGGCTTCGCCCCCAATGGAGGAGTTTGTAGAAATATTGGGTGGGGCGGGTGCGAAGCCACCCCTTCGCCCCCTTTGGTGAAGGGTTAACCATTGCAACTATTTAACTCAGATATACCACTCCATTGAATACCGTATTTCTTTGCCCATGTGTGTTGTGCACATATAGTACTTACCCCTGTATTTGCCCATCGACTATCACTCGGATTTATAGTCGTAGAATTAGTATTTGAAGTTCCGCCATTTGTAAAGAAAGGCGCTGTACTACCTTTGTAACTGTTGTCGTATAATGTATTGCCTTCTTTCAAATAGTTTGCACTCACCCCATACGCACCTGAGTTCGCCCCGTTAAAATGACAGTAACTAGTGTCAGGTATCCATCTATCTGGACACAGTTCGATATTTGGAGGAAATTGTTGAGTTTTCTTTGTATTTTTCATCATTATACCTACAGCCGTCAGTCCCAATATCAAAATAACTATCATTACTACACTGACAATTATGTAAAACATTTCCATTTTAATATTATATTATACTATATATAATGTCGTTACAACTATTAGGAACGCCTGTAGATTATTACAACAAAGAACCGGTTCTTACGAATAAAACGATAAACTACAATGGAAGAGTTAATATTTTAGAACCTGAGAACAAAAATGCGCGATTTCAAATGTTTGAAAGAATTGCTGTAAAGAACAAGTCGACGGAGTACAGAGATTCTTTGGTAAATGTATGGGAATACAATGTCCTTGCACAAGTCTACTTCTCCGCCGAAAATATACAGATTATTCAAAACGCATTGCGTAAAGGCGTATATGACTTGTCTAAAGGTAAATATATTGTACCTAATCAAAACATAGATGCACTCAAAATAATTATGCGGTCTACGTATTTAACCTATGCGGAACATCATCCCGACAATATTACAGGACAAGTAGAGAGGCTGAATAAGCTCGTTTTAGACTATTGTGTGCCATTTGTTTATAACGAGACCAAGTTTTATCTTAAATACTTGGAAGACCAGTCCACTATTGCAATGCCTTTTGATAAGAGCAAAAAGCATGACCGTGACTATAAGCAGCTGGAACCGCGATTTTGGTTTTAACCATTATTGAAAAATCCGGAGGAGTGGCCGAAGGCCACCACGTAGGATTTCTTTTATATTTCGGAGAGCGATTGCAAGGAGCTTGTAAAAATATTGAAAAATTCGGAGGAGTGGCCGAAGGCCACCACGTAGGAATATTGAAAAATCCGGAGAACGACCGTAGGGAGTTCGTAGGATTTCTTTTATATTCCGGAGAACGACTGTAAGGAGTTCGTAGGAATATTGAAATATGATATATATGGTTGAAATACACCAGTGATGAAAAAGGGTTATGTATTGAATCGTATTACCTTGGGTTCTTCTATCATATTCACAAATTTATCCAATCTATGTTCATTCTGAACGAGGAAACACTTCGGTGGCAATGAGACACCATCTTCTTTCGCTTTTTCCACTGAATTGCATATTACATACATCTCTTCATATTTGAGTTTTCTCAGTTCTACTAATTCTTTCACTAAATCGGTCTGTTGTCTCTGAATGGCTTCTCTCAGTAGTTCAGTATTTGTAGGGGTTTTTCGATATTCAACTATACTCCCATTTATCTCACTCATTATGTCATTAATACGTTCGTTCTTAATACGAATGAGTTCCCTCTTAGCCGGGTTTTCGTAAATTTCCTTGTATTTATCATATAGAATCATATACCCATCATTATAATCTGTGTATTTCTTCAATGTTTCTTCGAACTTCTTTGATACGCGCGTTTCGTCGGTATAATTGAATAGTATATCCATCTTCTGTTTTATTATTTCTTCCACGCTCTTTTCTGTATATTCTTTGAAGTAATGCATGTCATCAAAGAAGTTATAATAAACTCCGTTGAAAATATTTATATTTAACCTACATGGACTTTTACCAATGTCACCACATAATGCTATATAATAATTATTCTTTTTCTCAAAGATTGAACCGACATTTCTTTTACATATTATACAATTCCCTCTGAAAGAAGCCAGTAACATACGGCGTCTTTGTACATTATATTTGGTGCGTTGTTTTATCGCTGCAATCTTTTTTTTCATTTCCTTTTCATAACTGCTTTTTAGTTTGAAGTATTTCACTATGGCTTCGCGATAAGTAAGTTCTTCTTCTTCCTCTTCCGCGTTGTCGACCACGACCTCCTCTGGGTCTTGTAAATACTCCCCGTCTAATTCTCCGTATTTCTTATTCACCACAGTGGAAGTGACACTACCAGGCAGCGGTCCTGTTCTTTTAGTGCCTCCATTTTCATCATATATCGCTAAACCCGGTGTATTTTCCAATACATTTATTTCTTTCAATGGGTTATTATAGTACGAAACGTGTTTCAAAGACTTTTCGGGTATATTTAATACACTCACTATTTTATTATTATGGGCGTAAAGTTCTATGAGTCCGTCTACCCCCTCCAAGTCTAAGAAACGGATATTATTATATGAGCATTTCAGAATTTTGAGTCTGCTTGGTAATTCGCGCAGTTCTTGAAAATTATTATATGATATATTTAACTTTGTCAACTGGGGTAACTTTGTAAAATCCAAACTATCCAGTTGGTTGTCTTCTAAGTCGAGTTCTTTTATATTTTGCCCGAGTGGCTGGATAAATGTCAGACGGTTACCTTTACAAACTAACTTTTCGACCGTCTCGGGTATATTCAGTATTTCAGTCAATCCTGTTTTCGCTTTTATACCCGGCTCATTATTTGCGCTCTTGAATGTGATTTCTTTGATTTTTTCATAACCTTCTTCTTTCAATACGGACAAATCGACCACCCCATTCAATATAACGTCTATACGTATCGATTGGGCAAACTTAGGTATAGGAGGGAATACACTAGTCACTATACCGTTCCCGTTTTTAATTACCCTTTCACCTAACTGTTCTTTGAAAATGGCGGTGGCATCCGTAGATACATTCCCTACCTCAGTACCATCGGGCTCTTTCTCTTTTACCATATCTTCGGTATTTTCTTGCAATTCATATTCATCGTCGGTTCGTTTTTCTTCAATCATCCGTCTTCTATTTCTATAGTATAATCAATTGTTATTTTTTATTTGAAAGTGCCACACATCTTATAAATGGACCCTCCCAAATTGATTGAACCCAGTGTGAAAAACTATCTATATTTTTCACTACAGAAGTGTCATCAAAACCGTATACAAATTTATAATATTGTATTGAATATATTAGTATTTCTTTTTTTTGTATTTGTATTCGGGTATACTCTTTATCATTGTTGGAAAGAAAAACCGAATAAGGTAGATTTAGAAAGAAAAAGATTAAAAGACCAAGAATTGATTTTATCGAAAATAAGATATTACCAACAAGTGAAACAACATCAAAAAGATACCATGAATAATATCACGAATTTACCGGTTAGTGAAAATATGGTAGACTCATTGCGTGATTTTGTGTGACATGGATTGAAAAATCCAGAGGAGTGGCCGAAGGCCACGACGTAGGGTTTCTTTTATAATCCGGAAAGCGACCGAATCCTACTTTTCGGGTAGGCTTATGTCTACCCAAAAGTAAGAAGCAAAAGGGGTTTCACTGGGGGCTTCGTCCCCAATGGAGGAGCTCGTAGGAATATTGAAAAATCCGGAAAACGACCATAGGGAGTTTGTAGGATTTCTTTTATATTGCGGAGAGCGACCGAAGGGAGCTCGTAGGAATATTGAAAAATCCTGAGGAGTGGCCGAAGGCCACGACGTAGGGGTTCTTTTATAATCCGGAGAGCGACTGAATCTTATTTTTGGGTAGGCGCATTCTACCCAAAAATAAAAAGTAAAAGTCCTACTTTTCGGCTAGGCTATGCCTGGTCAAAATTAAGAAGCAAAATGGTTTTCATTGGGGGATTCGCCACCCCCATAGGGGTTTTACTGGGGGGGGCTTCGCCCCCAATGGAGGAGCTCGTAGGAATATTAAAAAATCCGGAGGAGTGGCCGAAGGCCACGACGTAGGGGTTCTTTTATATTCAGGAGAACGACTGTAAGGAGTTCGTATGAATATTATATCACTTGTTCATGAATACAATATTCCTACGAACTCCCTGCGGTCGTTCTCCGGAATATAAAAGAAATCCTACGAGCTCCTTTCAGTCGCTCTCCGGATTTTTCAATATTCCTACGAGCTCCTTTCAGTCGCTCTCCGTAATATAAAAGAAATCCTACAATCTCCCTTTGGTCGATTTTCGGATTTTTCAATTCTGTTATATATGTTATATCTATATTACACTTGTATAAAATGGCGGATGATGATGCTTCTATCTATTTTATACCTCTCATATATGGTATTTTACTACTAGGCGGAGTATTTATAATTTTGACAATACTTTCTGTATGTGTACTTCATAATTACAATGTAGTACTTAAAATAGTTATTATTACTATTTTTGTAATTGTTTCTTTGTTTACTGTCATTTATTTTTTTATTTACATGTTGTTAATTGGCGGTAAAAATTACAATACAGTGATTCCATATATATTATCGATTTCTATTATACCAACTGTATTTATTTCGATTATACTGGTTTCAAGTTATAAGTTCGTAGGTATATTCGAAAATACAATTGGTTACCTTTTTTCCAAAGCGTATTATGGAAAAAAAATAAACGAAACTATTATATTGAATAAAGTCCTTATTGATAATTCATACGATGAATATTATGAAAAAAATAAGCATGGTTTAATAACATTGTTTGAATATGTAAGTAATTTTAATAAAGTATATAAAATATATGAAATAGTCACGGTTAATGGTACACCCCAATCCGGTAGTGAAAACATAAATAATAGTCTAGAACATAATTTACAAAATGTTGTTGTAGGAGATGTTAATGTAATAGATAATAATAATAAAAATCATTATAACTTCAGCATAAAAGAGTTAAACGACCTAAAACTAATAGTGGATTTTAAACACACAATTGGTGTTTTAAGTTGGTTTTTTATAAACTCATTATTTGTAAGTATATTAAGTATCAAGATGTTGTCTCGTTTATAAGTGAAGGGGCTTCGCCCCCAATGGAGGAGTGGTCTAAGACCACGCCGTAGGAATATTGAAAAATCCGGAGAACGACCGTAGGGAGTTCGTAGGATTTCTTTTATATTGCGGAGAGCGACCGAAGGGAGCTCGTAGAAATATTGTATCTATTTTTTATAATATGTAAATATATGGATATTCAGACATTTATACACTCGAATAAGGTCTCTTTTAGTATTTTCCTCTTCGTTATTGCAATATCTATAATACATTTCATACTTCGACCATCCATCATTTATAACAAAAACGGCAGCTTCAAAGAATTTGGAATAGGATACATGAATAAAACCGTTACACCTATATGGTTTGTTTGTATTATTTTAGGAATATTTTCATATCTATTTATATGTTGGATTACAAGAATCGGGTTGTAATAATTATATGAGCTCCTCCATTGGGGCGAAGCCCCCAGTGAAACCCCATTTTGCTTCTTACTTTGGGTAGGCTGTGCCTTCCTACGAGCTCCTTACAGTCGTTGTCCGGAATATAAAAGAAATCCTACGTCGTGGCCTTCGGCCACTCCTCCGGATTTTTCAATATTTCTACGAGCTCCCTTCGGTCGCTCTCCGCAATATAAAAGAAATCCTACAAACTCCCTATGGTCGTTTTCCGGATTTTTCAATTATCATTAAAATCGCGGTCGTCTTCTATATCATCCTCCCCGTAATAATTTCCATCCATATAATCTTCCCCCAAATGACGTATTTCATACTGTTCATTCTCGTACTCATTCTCCGCATTTTTCGCATCATCTCTTTCTATATCCATCACCCCTCTTGCCTTTTCACTCGGTTGAATTACATAGTCATTCAATACATTCTCCCCTGCACCTGCCGCAGATAACATGTCCACAATATCCGTATGTTCTTTATCATATACCGCCCTGTCGTATTCAAATACCCCTTTTTGCATACCGAGATTCCAACGCCCCAGTTTTAACATTTTCATTGTATACTCCACTTTCCTTGCGTCGTCCGACATATTCTTGAAATAGTCTGTAATCGTTTTCTTCTCATCTAGTTTACTCCTTACGACTCTCTCGCTCACAGTTTTATAGGATTTATTAATAGACTTCTTCGTCTCTTCTTCTATTGCCAAAAATGCCACTAATAGTTCTACCGTCTTTTTCTTGATATTCTCCATACCACCTTCCAATAGTTGTATTTCATTGAGTCTTTCATTTTCACTCATATAAGTATCTCCTATGAACCGGTCTCCTACCTCTACCCCTCGTGTATCCTCCGTCGAATCCAGATTTCTTTCATTCGTCGCCATTCTCTCTTTGCGAATATTCATTTTATCAGCGGTCATTACATCCGGGTCGTTGCTTTTCTGGATATACTCGTATAACACCGAATTGAAGAGATAGTTGAATAATAAATATATAGTTTCCTTGTCGAACACTGAGTAAAATGTATGTTCTTGAACGCGGCCTTTTTCATCTCTGCCCCCTTTCTTAAGCAAAGGGGTGATTACAGGTATGTAGTTCGCGAATGCAATCAGTACTTTCAAAGAATCCATAGTGTGAGACAGCAATTTTTTTATAGAATCGTCCCCCATAAATTTCAAAATAGGATTATAGTAAGATTCGATTATTTTTTCTATGTCGGCTCGATGAAACATCGATAATTCCCAGTGGGTCGGTATTGACTTTAATACAGGTTTATTAGAATATATCATTGTAGGTAAAATACTCGACATTTCATGTATCACATTCTTTGAGTATTTTACCATCGTTTGCATCCTTTCGTTGTTGTCGTCCTCCCAAACAGTAAACTCGTAAATGTATTTCTTTGCCGTTTCGATTCGTTTCGAGTCTATACTACCTCGGTATTCATCCAAAAAATCAAATATAGAAGTTGTCATTTGGGTATTTGAGTAAATAAGGTAGTTTTTCAGGGTGGAAATTTCTTCGTTGTCGGTCATTGTCATCGTGTTGGGTTGATATTTCGAAAGAACTGCTCGCAAGTGACGCTTTAGAGGGTCTTCAATTACTCCCATATACCCAGTTGCGTCGTCCAAAAAGTCCAAGTATTCTGTCAATGCAGCTACATTCGGGGGAGGATTCAATTGATATATAGATTCCGAATCGGTGTCATATACGGGGTGTTTTAAAGAAAGGGTGGTTCGAGATGGGTCGGACGGGGGATGGCTTCCTCCAATCTTCTCTATAGTATTGTAGTTGTTCACCGCCTCCAGTAATGTATTGAGGTCATTAATACTATAATTCTTTCCATTTTCTTTCAAATATTTAATTTTCTCCATAATACTCCATTCGTGGTTGTATTCAATCGGTGGTTTTGATATAATTATATCCCTCAAATACTCCGGAATAGGAGCGGTTTCTATATCAAATTTCCCATAATGAATGAAAGACTGATATATATTTTCTATAGAATGACCCGACTTGGGTATAATCGTAGACTGACGGAGAGTATCTAATGCATGAACGAATATATTCGCCAGAGAAAGTGCGTTATTTAAACTCAAAGAGAGCGACAGTTTAGATACTATATTTGCATATACAACTACATTTGGTTCTTTGCTCGCGAAATATGTCAACACTGTACTTTTGCGACGCAAACTCTTTCTTAACTCCATTGAGTCGGTCAAGTCAGTGGATGGTATATCATTACAACAAGAGTTTTGTAAAAACGGGGTCAAACTGACCGTGTTCAATATAGGGTCGCTCTTCTTTACAATTTGGTTTATATAATCTATTATTGAAAAGGAATATTGCATTGTCTTCGACTGTACCGTACCGACTTCTTCCCATTGCAAAGAGTCCCCCTTCGAAAGCGACCTTTTCAGTTTTTGAAAGAAATCACTCGGGAGGGCGGTGACAGAAACCTTGAACGGGACTATCGGTGGCAAAAAACTCATCCATCGTTTTATAGAATGAGTTTCGGGTATTTTAATACCCCCCCTCGGGTTCAATGTTATATATTCCCTCTTCTTTGCAAACATCGACAATACGTCTTCCCTCTGAATGACATATTTTGCGATGGTTTTTATCATAACATCCATAAAGGTCTGTATAGGATTCTTGATAGACTGTATAGCCGCCCATACTCCAATCGAACTCTTCGATACGTTCAAAACACATGCCAAATATCGCAGTCCATCTGTATTGCCTTCTTCCCCCCCTTCAAACGGGAACCCGTCGTATGAAAATACACATCCCGCTACGTTGGTGGTGGGTTGAAATGGAGGTATTGCAGATTGTATGGCAACCAGTGTCACGAATCCTACTATTAATATTATATTTTGATTTTTATATTGAATATATGGCTTCGGTTTCTCCACTTTCTTCATCTTGGCCTCATATTTACTCTTCTCGACTACTATTTTTTGTATCGTTTCGTTCGATATTCGCAATACATCGTCTTCTATCCCTTCCGATGAAATACCCATATTTCTACAAAGAGTATTCAAAATATTATGTATAACTTCATTCGTCTCGTTTTCAAAGACCCGTTCTTTCTTTCGGTGGCCCGTCTTGGTGGTGGGGGTGGTGGCGGTTGCGGTGGCAGCAGTGATAGACCCGATTGCTTCCCCTACAATATCTTCCAATTCCTTTTCAATCGCCGTTTTTGTTTTTATTTTGAATCCCGCGTCGTCGTACAGCTCTTCTTCTACAAACTCGATTTTCTGTATAACCCGCCCACTCCCCCCTATACCATCCACTATTGAATCGCCGTCTTCGCTCAATGTACCATACTTGCGAATGACTTCTTTCATTTTTGAATCATATTCACTCGACCCTCCCATTACATACGCCTTCGCCAATTCATATATGTAAATTGGAAGAAGTTTCAAGTTCGTCTCCCGACAGTAAAACCAGTAGGGGGATTCATTCAAATTTTCTACCATGGGTTCACGTGTAAATCTGTCTGTGAATATTAATATATCTTTCTGTTTTTTCGTAAAATCAGTCTGAGAAAGTATCTTGTCGAGCAAATCTTCCCACTTTGAATGATGGTGGCCTGACGTTCCACCTTCCTCATTGTCCGTTTTGTAAATCGCACCCAAGTCATAGGCGTATTTATTGTATCTCTGGGTCTGTATTTCTTTCATACGTTGTATCTTTTTACATTCATTTGTAGTCAATTTAAGATTCTTCTCTAGGTTTGACATCATGGATTCGACGGATTCTTCCATCCTCTCATCGAATTCTTTATAAAGAGTAGCCCTCGTTCTTGCCAAAATCTCGCGTCTGGCTTCCTCCGTTTCTTGGCATACGTCTGTTTTGGACCTTTTAACACAGCTATCATTCTGGGTTAGACTACAAAATAGTGTATTGTCGTCCATAAATATGTCACCGTTTTCAATCGTTTCGTCTTTTCTCCATACATTCCGGGTCCTTATATAATAGGTTTTTACCATTCCTGGTTGTGTCATTTGTGGATTGTTGCCGGTCTTTTCAGTATTCCCGTCATTGCTTACATTCCCTGCATTTTTCTCCTCACCTTTCTCGGCGTCCTCCTCCTCCTCCTCCTCCAAAAGACGACGAGAAGAAGAACCAGGTGCATTTGAAACTATTGGATACGTTTCTAGTATTGCATATTCACCGTCAACCACTGGCTTTTTTCCACGTACAATATTGTTTGCCATTTCAATCGACTGACTTCGAGGAACACCCGACTTCTGCACCAATACTTCCGCAAAGTATTCTATAAACTTATCGGCGGACATAGTGTCCTTCTTTAACTTCAACTCTTTCGTCAAAAGACTATACGGTGTTTTATCGAAGTTCTTGTCATAGTATATTTCTTTATGATTGTCCGTTTGCAGTTCGCGGAGGGATTTGTATATTTTGGTCAAATACCGGCGTGAACAACTCGACGGTTTTGTATTCTCCATTTCTTCTGGAGTCATTTCGCCCCGAATGGTAGTGTCTTCTATTCTCTTTGTTAACTCTTCTGGAATTGTCAAAGAATTCAGTAGAATACGGAGCAATAAAATGAGTGTATTCCCGCTGTCTAATTCTATGATAGATTTTAGTACTTCACTCGTTCTTTGACCGATTACCTGGGGGGGGTAAATAGTATTTCCCGTCGTGTCGCGAAATAACTGTGCCCCCGCTCCGTCGGGAGCGGTTGCATTTTTTACGTATTTCCCGAAAGAAGAGTTATATATAGAATAATACTCATTCTGGAAACTGCCGTTTTCTTTGAAAAGCTCGAATAAAATCTCGCTACTTGGGTTGTTGTCCTCACCTTGATACAGTTTACGTCCCAACCTTTTTTCCCATTCTGTTTCGCGAATCAGTCTATACTCCTTCTGTTTCTCGGCGTATTGCCTTTTCCACTCCAATATTGCATTTTTCACGAAATAGCGTATACGAACGTAAGAGTTGTATGTAATGTTTCTTGTATAAATGGCAAACGGTTCTAACATACGGACCATTTCCAACATTGAATACCCATTTATTTCATTCTTATGTAAATATCTTTGTAACATGGATATTAGAGAGTATGTACTCGGAACCATTTTATGTAAGAATGTCTCATATTTCCTTTCACGCTGGTTACTGACCGGTCGTTGTGTTATTTCGTCGTCCTCCTGGTCGAAGTCATTCTCAATAGTAAAATGTTTTATATTTGAAAGAAACGGGATATTTGTGTTGGATTCGAGCTTCTCATGGTCAAAATCGGGGTTGGTTTCCTTGGTCTTGCCTCTTTTAAGGAGAGGTATTTCAACCTTTTCTATCATGTCCTCCGTGCTCTTGTTAAATACCTTGTGCATCATTGGATAGTTCTGGGAGTAATTTGACCGCGTCAGGATGTTAGTGGTGGGTAAGTCTATTTTAGAGAAACGCATCAGTTCGTTCGGCATCATCAAGAACGACTTTATATGCATGGTTTCATTCTCCGTCAGTTGGCTGGTTTTTTTCTTCTTCTTGTCTTCCATCCATGTCAAAGACGTGCCCAGATTGTATTTTTGAATCACGTATTTTTGCATCGACATATACCGGTTTCTATAGACAATTGACTTGAACTCGGTAAAATTGTCTATAATTGATTCTATATCGGCGTTTACTTGTGTCACACTGATAACGGATGGGACAGGTGGTTCGGTATTTTTATACGGTGATATGTAACTTTCAACCGACTTTATCATTTTAGGGTACTTGGCCATTATACCCTCGTTACTCGAGTTTTTGAAATAGTCGTTTTGAATATTTTGTATTTCTCTTACATTGTCCATTATATCTGTCCTCTTAGGATAGAGCCGACTATTCCTTTCGTCGAGCATGTCTTCCTCGCCATCCTCCGCCGCATCTCCTCTTTTCTCTTCCTCTCCTTCGTCTCCTTCATAATCGTCGTCATTCTTATCAGAGTAAATAATCTTATTTGACGAAACGACAGGAATAATCCATTTCAGATTGGAGGAGAGTTTATGTATTTTATTTACGAGTGGCTTATCCTTTATACCTAATACCAGAGCAGATTCTATATTGCCGTATTCGTCTATCTTTGAAAACTCCCTTCGTAAATGTTTGAAATGAGATATAATGCGTTGAATATTTTCCATTACTGACTTTGTTCTCGCGTAGTTCGGTATATCGGACAGCATTTCATCGAGTAAATTTGTCACTTGTTCATCCAAACTATATATCTTTTTGCGCGTGTCCATCTCCACTATCTGGTTTACGACTTCCGCTTCGCCTGTGTCGAAAATAATGTCATTCGAGTCAATATACATGTTGTGTAACAGGTCCGTTATATTTTCATCGACTGTATAGTTTTCGGGTATTATTAATATAGACTCATTCGTATCAGTGTATTTGATAACCGGTTCATCCGGTTTCTCGGGTAGGTGTAATTCTTCCTCTTCGCTGGTACGCTCCAATACCTCAGTGTTGGTTTCGTCTGGATTTTCTTTTATATATTTTGGTTTAGAACGAACCACAATCTTTTCAATGTCTTTGTCTTCGGGCAGTCCTTTGTATTCGAAATCGATATATATTACTTCTAAACTGGGATATAGAGTTACTTCTATTTGGTCATTCTGGATTTCAGTTATTTCGCCTGTGAAAATAATCGGAAAGTCTCCGCCAAAATAAATATCTATCCATTTGTGGATTTCCAGTCCATTTTGTGAAACATAGCCTTTGGACTGGGACTTCCAGACAATCTGGATTTCTTCTATAGACTCATCTCTCAACTTGGTCGGTTGTTCGCTATTGTAATATAACGTATATGGCTGTAGGGTAGAGGTATTTATAAGACTTATTTTATTAGTTGAATCTATATACTTGATAAAAAATGTTTGTTCATGTAGGTCTCTATTCGATGATGCGTATATTTTTATTATATCGCCATATTCCAAATAAACTTCTTCTTCTTGAGCCTTTTCCTCCATGTATCTTATAATATATATTAGTTATTGTTTATTTTTTTATTAGAGAAATATCCCATAAACACTGTAACATTCCTACGAGGTCACTCATTGAAAAATCCGGAAAACGACCATATCCTACTTTTCGGGTAGGCTACGCCTACCCAAAAGTAAGAAGCAAAAGGGGGGTTTCACTGGGGGCTTCGCCCCCAATGAGGGAGTTTGTAGGATTTCTTTTATATTGCGGAGAACGACTGTAAGGAGTTCGTAGGAATATTGGATGTTGTACCACTCTCTTTGTAAACCCATTTGTTCCATATTTTTTCAAGAAACGAGAGCGACAATGTGGATATATAGAACCCACATGCGGGTATTACCGCATTATAGTATGGTTGGTTTACTCCTATAATGGTCATATAACTACCAATTGTTATATAAGTTATTATTGATATTGCTATTATTCTGGTCCACGAGGAATGAAAACGTTGACGCTTTTTTTCTTCTTTCATTGCGGTTCGTAGTGTTTTAACTTCAACTCGTAGTTGATGTATATCAATAATATGTATAGGGGGTAACGTTGTAAATGACATTGTTATGAGCTCCCTTCGGTTGCTCTCTTGATTTTTCAATATTACTACAAGCTCTTTGTGGTTGCTCTTTGCAATTGCTCTTTCAGATTTTTCAATTTTCTTACGAGCTCCTTGCAGTCGCTCTCCTGATTTTTCAATATTTCTACGAGCTCCCTTCGGTCGCTCTCCGCAATATAAAAGAAATCCTACAAACTCCCTCATTGGGGGCGAAGCCCCCAGTGAAACCCCCCTTTTGCTTCTTACTTTTGGGT
>Ga0114962_10003048_pt1 | contig 13709 bp, 14 predicted proteins | sample C_130820_MF_Meta_FD_87017 | JGI IMG/M metagenome (GOLD analysis project Ga0114962, IMG submission 87017) | Freshwater microbial communities from Lake Croche, Canada to study carbon cycling - C_130820_MF_MetaG | ecosystem: Environmental > Aquatic > Freshwater > Lake | place: Lake Croche, Canada... | reverse complement strand
TTTTATTTGTTTTAGCTCTTTTACTTCTTTATTTTTTCTTAGTTGATAAGATGGCTCCCCGCGCGTCATTGCTTCGGCAGCGATGAGGTCATCTTCCAGTTGTTCTTTCGCCACGGTCTTCTGACCGCGAGGCGCTTTAGCCGCAACTAGATCGGCCAAATCTGTGAACTTAACTTCGCATGCGGAGCTGAACTCCTCAGGAGTAAGTTTATTCTTAACCAAATTCCAAGTCTTTTCGGAGTCCTTAATCTCTCTACGACCTTGAATCTCTTTGAGACCATAGCCAGGAATCTCCCCGCCCTCCTTGGCAAATTCTAAATTGTATTTCCGAACACTAGAACACCAGGCCTCCATAACCATCGCGATCTTTTGAGCTTGCGCCCTTCGCTCTGGTGTAGCTAGCTGTCCTGGGTTAAAGAGTTCCGGTAGTTGAGCCTCGTGGGCCATGTCATATGCTTTAACAATTTGCATAGTAGCTCCATGAATTGCTGGGCAATCCGGAAGTTTGTGGCAATAGATACATTGCTCTCCCGGAGTATAATCCGCTTCGGTGTGATTTTTGCATTTGTTTATGATTCCTTTTATTCGTTTGTGTATTCTTTCGTAGTCCCCCTCGCGGGTAAACTCATGGGTGAAGATAAGGTCAAGCCTTGGCTGCAAAATATGAACAGTGACTTGCTTGATATAATCATGCTTGTCGAATACCCCTAAAGTGTAAGCCCACATTTGAGCGTTGTGCTCGGCATCATCAACTGGATTGAATCCAAATTTGTAATCTATTAGATGGGCCTTATCCCCACGAATCATCAATCGATCAACAAAACCCCATTGATCAAAAACCTCTAGCTTAATTTCTTTTAGATCAAGCATCGACGGTTAACTCCGCTCTTAGACGTTCGATATAGTCCAAGCATTTCATAACCAATTTAGTTTCGTCCGCATTGAGTTTCGAGAAGTCGGAAGTTTCGCAGGAGTGATGCATAGCGGTTCCGCGTTGAGTTACAATATGAACTTCACCGCCGCGTTTTGGCTCGTATCCTGGGCATAGTTCTCTGCTCTTTAGAGTGCTTGGGCTATACCTTGCGTGTTGAGTTTCCATCTGCGTGGGAAGGAGTGTGCCAACAGAATTAAAATCGTCAAGCGCTAATTATGAGTCATCAAATCACCGTCATTTAGTAAATCAATATTCTTTAGTTTAATTTTTACGGACTTACTTACTTCTTCTTCAACGGAGTTCGCTGCAAATAAAATATATTGTAGCGCTGGAGATTTTGCGCCGTCACGATGAATACGACCCAATGCCTGTTTTAAATCTATGGCAGAGTATGTTGGGTTTATCAATGATACTCTAGGCCGACCGTGAAGATCGTGAAGACTTACCCCCACGCCACCAGCAGCAATTTGGCAGATGATTACAAAGGATTTATTCGACTGGAAAGAAGCAATAGCTGATTCTCTTTCTTCCGCAGTTTGATCCCCCAAAATATAAACTGGATTATGTTTTTTCAACCTCTGCCCAATTGCATCAAGTGTCTGCCTAAAGTTTACAAAACAAACAACACTCTTTCCTTCCTCAATAAATTCTTCAGCCATGTCAACAAGCACGGGGACTCGAAGTAGTTCGACCTCTTGCCTCATTCGAAGCCGCTTGGTAAGCGGGTTCTCGGGATTGACATCAGACTGAGCTTTATCCTTCAGCTCGGCTATCTCCTCCTCTACCTTCTGATAGAGTTCTCCAATTTTCGGGGATATATCCAGAGCTTCCGCAATAACTTGGTTGGAAGGAAAGGCATCCCCAAGGTCACTTATCTTTACCCTAACACCCTTACTTGGGAATATTTTAGTATGTATATCTACTAATACTTTTTTACCGCCGAAGAAAGCTAATCCACCCCACGGAGCTTTTACAATACCGTTCTTATAAAGCCATTTAAAAAAGTCCACCCCATTATGAAGGCCTAGAAGCCTACCCGTAAACCTCATATCTAAAGGGCTTCCAGCAGCAGTAGCCGACAGCATAAGAACATTCGATCCAACTGCCGCTTCTAACATAGCCCCGTTTTGTGATTTGTAACTCTTGCAACGATGAACTTCATCAAAAATATACAAGAAGTCTTTCCCTTTGTGCTTCCAGCTCCATTGTTTATTTGCGAGTTTCTTTATGTGTTCAGTATTCCCAGTTCGTAGCTTTTCGTAGTTAAGTATAAACTTAGGTTTAATTCCAAAAGTAGCACAACAAGCTTTCCAAGCTGGGAGAACAATCTTTGGGGCTATGATAGCAAATTCTAGTTTAAGCTCTTTAGCTACCGCGCAAGCCGTATAGGTTTTACCCGTACCCGTATCCGAAGAATCAAGAGCTACTGAGTGGTTCTGAATTGCCAGAAGTAAAGTGCTTTTGGACTGCTCCTGCCATGGGCGCAGTTGCACATGCGTCTGCGTGTTTTTCACGTACTAGTTCAAGCCAGTCTTTTGCAGCCATCGTAACAAGCCATTCGCACTTGTTTTTTCTATGGGCCACCACTGGCACACTCTTGCCACTGTCTCTCTTGGCCTGCTCCATAGCTTTATTAATGTTGAGGGCCTCAACCCGCTTGACCTCAAAGTGAAAAGGGAGGTTCGAGATAACGTCCGGCGACTCGGGACTCCCCGAGAATTGCCTTCCGCGCCTCGCCTCGTAGCCTTCCGCTTTGAGGACATCTCGCCATTCACGCTCTCCAACTTTTCCTTTTGTACAGCTGTTCATATTTTGATTTTCCTATCTGTCTTTTCATCGTGGCGATTAGAGTGAACTTAAATTGACATCTGTCAATCGAATATGCAGATTAGAACCTTGCCTATAGAAAAATATGGAAAGTCTTGGCCTGAGGGGGCTGGAGATCTCGATATAGAATTATTAGCCTTTAAGACCGGGCTAAAGCCGGAGGACGGAGGATTGGGAAAAGCCCAGCATTTCAAGAATGTTGTAAATATCCTGTGGCCTTACCATAAAACAAAACATAAGAATGGTTTTCATTGGCATCCTTGGGCTGAATGGATGATTGAAAAGGCTTGTGAAGAAACTTATCTGGCTATTTCTGGGCCCAAGTCTTCTGCAAAAACATCAACGATGGCCATGTGGGGCCTAGTTAATTGGCTTTGCGCCCCCCACGAAACGCTAGTCTTAGTTACAACAACAAGTGTTCGAGAGGCCAGAAAACGATTATGGGGGTCTGTACGCGAGCGTTACATGCAAGTCCCGGGACTACCAGGAAAATTGGTAGACTCAATGGGTAAGATCGTTCTCGATATATCAGAATCCAGTGAAGCCTCGGATCGTTCCTCTATAACCCTTGTTCCCTCAAGCCCAGACAAGGAGAAGGAAGCTACTGCAAAATTGATTGGTTTGAAGAACAAGCGAGTATTCTTAATCATCGACGAAGCTACCGATGTGACCAATTCCGTGTTTGAAGCCATCAATAATCTTAATTCTAACCCTCAGTTCCAATGTGTTGCCCTGGGTAATTTTAACTCTCAATACGATCCTTTCGGAGTTTTTTCTACGCCTAAGGACGGGTGGAACTCTATCAATGTTGACGCTAGCGAGTGGGAGACAAAGACCGGTAAGTGTATCCACTTAGACGGGTTAAAGACCCCCAACATCGAGCATGATGACAAGTGGCCTTTTTTATTAACCTCAAAGCAAGTTAAGTACGCTATGGATAACGAGGGAGAGAACTCTCTTTCTTTTTGGCGCTTTATCCGGAGTTTCCCAGCCCCAGTCGGATCTGAAGAGGGGATTTACTCCGAAGCTGATTTCCGAAAGTACGATGTAACTAAAGAACCAAGGTGGTCATCTCCCCCGTTGTACTTAGCCGGATTTGATCCTGCGTTTACAAATGGGGGAGATAGATCCGTGTTAGCTATAATTAAGTACGGCCAAAGTGAAGAGTCCGGCCCCGCGGTAGCTTTGCATAAGTTCCACTACGTGCGCGAGGACGTTACTAAGGCAGAACCTAGAAACTTTCAGATTGCCAAAGAAGTGATGCGAATTTGCCAAGAGGCAGGAGTACCGCCAGAGAGATTAGCTATTGATGCTACTGGGGCCGGGGATCCTTTTTGCGACATCTTATCCGAGACTTGGTCTCCCAGAATACTCCGCATTAAGTTCGGGGAGAGAGCATCAACCCTACCCGTTAGTGTTACTAACCCCATTAAAGGGTCAGATAAGTACACAAACAGGGTTACCGAACTTTGGTTTTCTGGTGTCGAGTACATGAGAGCAGGCCAGCTTAAGGGGGTGGTTCCAGATCTAGCTAAAGAGATGACCGGGAGAAAGTACACCACTACCGCGGGCGGTAAAGTAACCGTTGAGCCCAAAAGAGACTATAAGCTCCGATTAGGAAGATCACCGGATTTAGCGGATGCTTTCTTTTTAGGTTTAGACTTAGCTAGGCAGAAGCTTGGTATACATGCAGGATCCCTTATAGGAGGAAAAATGCGATCTTCCTTTGTCGACCAAGCAAGAAAGCTAGATCAAGCCATTCCCGATTCTTCTTTTTTGTCCACTTAAAAAGGTTTATTGACATAGATAGGGCGCTCACCCATACTAGTCAGACTTGTGGAACCGAAATACAATAACAATACTGTTCCAGATTCGGAACTTTTAACTATAAGTGAGGATGGAACACCACCAAAAACCCGAATAAGCGACCATAATGGATTATATAGTCTTTACAAAAATCTATTTTTAGCAGATGAAGCAGCCGCTAGGGACCGCACTCGTATTATGGATATGTTTGACGGGGCTGCTCCTTATGACCCAGTTGCCCTTCGTCGGCTAGGACAAGCATATAGAGCTAATTTAAATTTCGGAGAAGCTGGTGCAGATTTAGAAAAAGCGTTAACTTCTTATAATGATCTTGTAACTTCGGTCGATAGGTTGATAAATGTTAGGACTCGTTTTGGCGATGATAGCCAGAAAGAAGAGTACGGGGCAATTATTGCGGAAGAATTTACCCGACTACTTACTAAAGATTGGTCTAGTTTCTACTTCAAGCAACAGCTTTTATCCTACTATTTTGTATCACAAGGACTAGGAATTGCCTATTTTGAAGACGAGCGGAGCTGGCATTGGAATGTTTGCCCTATTGGTGATTTCTTTATTCCAAGGGGAACATCCGCAACAGAAGATAAAGTAGAAATTGCTTGTGTTCGCAGGATTTATTTAACCCACGAACTTTTTCAATATATTGAGAACCCTAAAATTGCAGAGCAGGCTGGGTGGGATGTAGAAGAAACTAGGAAGGCAATCCGTGACGCAACCACAACTTTCCCTTCGGACGGATTTAATTGGGAGGAGTTACAAAAACAACTAAAGAGCAATGATCTATACTTTGCCCATGTAAGAAGCCGCGAAGTTCATGTAGTACATTATTATGTTAGAGAGTTTGATGGGTCATATTCTCATGCAATAGGAAGGCGAGACGGGGGCGGAGAATTTCTCTTTAAAAGACTGCATCGATTTAAAAGTGCCGCTGAAGCTTTTCATATCTTTACCTACGGAATTGGTAATGGGCAGTATCATTCTATTCGCGGACTTGGGTACAAGATTTTCCCACATATTCAAATGACAAATCGTTTGCGTTGCGCAATGGCTGACGGAGCGATGCTACAGACTTCAGTACTTTTACAACCCACAACCTCGGAAGACGTATCAAAAATGACGATGGCATATTCTGGTCCTCTATCTTTCCTGCCCCCAGGATTGAATATTGTACCAACTAGTTTTCCTAATTTAGCGGCTAATGTTCAGCCCATAGTTAACGAGATGGCTATGGTGCGCCAAAGTAATACTGGTTCTTACCGAACCACCATGAATGCCCCCTCTGGCAATCCACGTACCGCCACCGAGGTAGAAGCGCAACTAGCTAATGAAGCGATTCTCACGACCAACTCGATGAATCTATTTTATGTCCCTTGGGGAAGATTACTACGAGAACAGTTCCGAAGGCTACAACGAGACACATGGATTCCCGGAGAAGTTGGCGGGGAAGAAGCCAAGAAGTTTAGGTCTAGGCTTGAAGAGAGAGGGGTTCCGTGGGAAGCGGTTAAAGGTGTCTATGACGTTAGCGCAGTTAAAGCAGTTGGTCTTGGCTCACCCGCAGCTAGATTAGCCACTTTCAACGAATTCATGCAGATGCTTCCTAAGTTTGACGAACTAGGCCAGACAAATGCTATTCGCGATCGAATTGCCGCTCGAGTTGGCTACGACCAAGTCGATAGATATCTACCTAATCCTAATGTTAAAAATCGTATCCCAGCCGACGCTAAAATTGCGGAGTTAGAGAATGGGGCAATGCAGGCGGGTAGGTCAGTAACCGTTCTTCCCAATGAGAATCATACTATTCATTTAGCCGTACACTTAAGAGAAGCACAACCAATCGTACAGGCCGCTCAAAATGGTCAAATCGAGAATAAGCAAGGCGCCCTGTCGTTTCTCAGTATACTATTCCAGCACGTTAATGATCACTTCGTCCACATTGCGCAAGATCAAAGTAAAAAACAAGAGCTTGGGCAAATTAAGATGGCCATGAATTTGATGCGGGAATCTCTAGTAAATCTGCAACGAGATGTTGAAGAGGATATGCGAAAGGCTAATGAGCAGCAGCAACAAGCCGCTCTCCAGCAAGGGCAAATTCCTTCAATTACTCCAGAGATGCAAATGAAAATGCAATCTCACCAGTTGGATATGCAACTTAAACAAGAGAAAGCCAATATGGACAATCAGTTTAAAGAAGCGGAAATGAAACAAAAATTAGCTTTACAAGATGCGCAAGCCGCAGCTAATCTACGTACCGCGATGAATACCTCCTCCGCTACCACGGCATGACATTAAACGATTGGAATAAAAGAGAAGATTTTAAATTGGCTTTAAAAGCCTTTTCTAAGTCAGAAGCGGGTCGAGCAGTTAAGGAAGTATTGTTATCGATAGGTATACCAACCCCCACAATGCCCCCAGTCGGAATAGATTTTATTGATTGGAACGCCACCCTCAACTCCCGCAGGGAAGGCTACTATGAAGCCATTCGTTTGCTAGGAACCTTATCCGAAAGTCTGTCAGAACCAAGCGAGCTTCCCGCACCGTGGGAAGGAACAACCGAAGAAACAACCACCAACACCACACAATAAGGAAATATAAACCATGAGTGAAACTACAGTAGCCACCCCAGAACCAGCCGTCAAAGGATCCAGCGGAGCAGATAATTTAAGCTTCTCAGACGCTTTTGACGCCGGATATGAAGCCTTGTCTAACGCGCCCTCAACCGAGGCTCCAGTTGAATTGGCACCCGAGAAAACCTCTACCCCGGTGGAATCTAAAGTTTCAACTCCAGTAGAGACAAAAATTTCTGCTGATAGCGCAAACCCGCTGGATATTCTAACTAAACGAATGATTGGGGGAGAAGATAATAAAACCCCAGCGGTTTCAGAGGATCTAGATATTAAAGCCCCGGATAATCTTAAGCCCGAAGCACAGACCGCTTGGGCCCGGCTGACAAAAGATTTGCGGGAAGCCCGAACACAGATCAAAGAATTTGAAGCTAAGGCCTCAGAAGCTCCGGTAAATTCAGTCGAGCAGATCGATCTACAGAACCAGCTTAAAGCCTTAAAGACTGAACGGGACGAATATGAGGGTGAGTTGAGATTGTCCCGCCTCGAGTCTACCCGCGAGTACAAGCAGGCCGTTACTACTCCTTTGCAAGAGATCCAGAAAGAAGTGTCCGAAATTTCTGACCTATATAAAGCAGACCCTAGGGGCGTTTACTCTGCCATGGTAGAACCAGATCCAGCTACAAGAAGGGCCCTACTTAAGGAAGCTACCTCAACATTTGACCCCGTAGACGCTCTAGCTGTCAGGGCGCGGGCAGAAGATTTACATAAAGTATTTGCCCGAAGAGACCTCTTAACAAAAGATGTGCAAACCGTTTTGCAAATGCTGGATACAGAGCAAAAGCAAGAGCGCGACAACATCTTTAAAAGAACCCAGGAACAGGTCGACTCAGCGTATAAAAGTGAATGGGAGAACCTTCAAAAAGAGAATGCTCTATTACGTCCGATCGAAGGAAATGAAGCTTGGAATAATACCATCAACAGCATCCAACAACAGGCTTTAGAGATCGAGAATACTGAACTTGACCCGAGAGCCAAAGCCAAGCTGACCTTTAATGCTGCTGCTATGCCAGTAGTAATGAATGTATTTCAAGACTATGTTTCTAAGACTCAGTCTCGCATTACAGAATTAGAAGCTTTGACCAAAGAACTTAGGGCCACACTACCATCCTCAGGCGGTTCTAGGGATAGTGGGCCAGAGGTTCCAACCGATTTAAGTTTTGTAGAAGCTCTAGAGCGGGGCATGAAACGATAAATTTGTTAAAAGGTATTGACACGTTCTAACCGGTTGATACATTTAGCTCGTTCAGGGCAGGTATAAAGATTGAGATCCTACTTGAACAAGACCTATAAAGATTGAGATGGTCTAGCAGAAATCGGGCATTAAAAGCTCTGGGATGCCGCCAGGGAAAAGTTTTGAGAACATAGTAAGACTGGATAGCCCCGATAGGGACTAGCAGGATTATTATAAATCACAACCGACCCTTTGCGTGAGTGAGGGGGAGGATGAAAGGAAATCACTAATATGGCTAATACTTATAATATCGAGCAGCTTCTCGTTAAAGAAGCTGGTCGTATCGGACCGGAGATTTATCGCCGGACGATCGACACTTCAGCTTGGCTTAAACTAACTCAACAGGAACAATTCCCCGAGGAGATGGGCGACGTAATCAGTTCAGTCACTTTTGAACGTTACTACCCTTCCTTGACTATTACCAGTGCCGCGACGGCTACCGGGTATAACTCCGGTGAAATTACCGCAGACGCTGGCTCGGGCTGGCGCAAACTCGGTTCGAATCCTGTAGATCAAACCTACACGGGTTTCAATCCTTATACCCAGACCTTGTCTGGTGGTTCGACACCCCCCGTGTCATCTACCTCCACTGCGGGTAACGCTCTTCCCGTGCAACTCAGCGGAGTTACATTTGGGCAGAAGCTCCGTCAGTACAGTCTAGAATGGGCTTCGATTGAATCCCCTGACATTGCTCTCGAAGATTTGCGTTTCGCAGTGAAGCGTAAAGAGCAATTGACCAACATCATGGATGTCTTGACTGAATCGACTTCCTTGATCTGGCAGGATCGTTATCGCAATCTATTCACCAAACAAGTCGCAGATGCCGGTAACTTAGTTTACCCCGCAGCCTCCTCGATTGTTGCCTCACCCTCTGGCGCAGCAGCAGCAGGAGATTTGACTGCTGTATACAACGCAGCTATTAGTAATATTGCCACGGCTTATGCCTCTGGTGCGATTACTGCCGCCGCGTTGCCTCAGAGTCAGCTGACGCAGGGAATTCTCAAACGGCTCTACATGAAGCTTGTCCGCGACGGCGCAGGCAGCAAAGCCATGGGCCGTGAAAACGGAGCCCCGGTGTTTATGTTGATCTGCGGTGCCGAAACAAGTGAGAGCTTGATTCGCTTGAATGCGGATATCCGTCAGGACTTCCGATATGCCAAGCCGAATGAGTTGCTTACTCCTCTCGGTATTGATCGTTCTTATGGTGGTTTCTACCATTCGATCGATGCGTATCCACCCCGGTTCCGTATTTATGACGTCGCCTCTGGAGACTATAAAGATACCCTCATCCGAACATTCCCATTCATTAAGAGCAACACTACTAAGGGAACTTCGTATGATATCAACCCTGCCTACGAGACGGCTGACTATGAAATTAGCTACATCTTCCATCAAGATGTAATGCGTTCTGTGGTCCCTAGCCCTATCAATACGGCCAACAAGATGGCGTTTAACCCCCAGAACTATCGCGGTGAGTTCAAATGGGTTAACATCTTGGATCGTACTACGAATCCAGACGGAAATGTCGGTTATTTCCGCGGAATCTGTGCGAGTGGTGCCCGGCCCGTGTTCCCGCAGTATGGCTACGCCATCATGCATAAACGGTCCAGCATCAGCCTTGACTACGTTAGCTAATTAAAGAAAGGAGAACTCTAAAAAATGAGCTTCCCCCTTCAAGTAGCGACGCAGAATAAGGTTCTTGCGGCACAAGTTCGCGGCGTTCTGAACGCGGGCCCCGAATGGGGTACCGTTGGTTCAACCGTGGCGGCCATCAATGATACAACCGCTAATAGCCTATCGGCAATTACTGGTGCGACTGGTACTGCAAGTGCCACGTCAGCCATTAGTGACGCTACCTATTCTGCGGCTGCTAACGCAACAATTGTTGCTAAGGTCAATAAGATCTTGGCAGTGCTGCGTAATCTGAATCTGCCCTCGGATCTGTAATATTGAATCGATCCCCCCAAGGTTCTACCCCTTGGGGGGATCACACTATTTTCTAAAGAAAGATATCTAATATGAAAAACATATCGTTTCCCATACCTAAAGGCTTTACACCCCCTGAAGGTGTCAAAGAAGGCGAATCGTTTGACTTCATGGCTAGCGGATACTTTAAAGGTCCGACCATGTACATCACAGCAGTTGAAGGTTCAGAAGTTGACGAATCTGCTTCTGAAGCCAAAACGGAAAAATCTGCCGAACAAACTTCCGGAAAACCAGAAGTTGAAATGGGCATGGTTGACGCAGTTGAAAAGGGCATGGCCTAAAGACGTGGAAAAGCTCATCCTGGCCGTAGTTAAGCAGGCCTGGAATGACATCCAGGATCTTAAGGCTGGGAAGAAACATGGCAGGCCAAAAGCCTGCTTTGAGCGGGAGTCGTTTGAGATGTGTTTCGAGCTATTCTTGCCTTTGCTTGGTGTCCCGAGCTATACTGCCAATAAGATGAAATCACGCCTATACCCTACTCTGGATAAAATATATGGCACAAAATGACATGATGTACGAACTTGTCGAGCGTACTGCTCGCATGGACGGCAAGTTAGATATCTTAGTTGGTGCCATTGAAAAGCATGATAGCCGGCTTGAATCTGTTGAAAAACATGTAAATCGTGGTTATGGAATCATAGCCGCAATTACATTCTTCGTTACCGCTTTTTCCCAATACATATGGGAGAAGATAATCGGTAAGACTAGTTGACAAACAAAAATAAGTACACACAATAGGAGAACCATATGTCATTTTTAGACGAAAATATTTCACCCTCAGTAACTGGAGAAGTTGACGCCGCGCTCGTGGCCCTCGGCCAGCGTGGTTGCGTGTGTATTAGTGACGAGGGTAGTGCTACAGGAAATTTTGCAGCTATTCAGTGCATTACAGATAATGTTTTTACTACACTAAATACGGTTGAAGGTTCAGGATCAAATTCTCCTTTTTATCCACTTGTTTACAATACTATAACAATTCCAGCGGGTACAATTATTTACGGACCATTTACTTCAGTTGCCAGTCAAGCAAGTCAAACCGCAATCTGCTACAAGGCATAAACCGCCATGCCGAAACTCGGCTTAAGCTTAACAGTGGCGGTTACTAGGATTGGTGGTGGTGCTGCACCAACAACCCTTCCATTTGGTGCGGCTACGCCCACATTATATTTTTCTGGGTTAGTTATGCCAGATGGTGGAGGATGGACTGGAATGTATTATGATAATTCATGGTCGTGGTTTGCTGGTTTTAGTCAATACTTAAGCAATAGTGGTGCAGGTTTATTTTATTGGGATAATAATGGAGGAAGTAAATGGACTTACTACGCTAGAGGTATGTACACGGATTATGGAATTGAATTGATGAGACCTGTATGTACAAATCCCGCTCCATCTGGAGATATTCCACTAATCGGATGGGTAAACGAAGCTGGGATAACAGGGTCGTTAATAATTAAAACAAGCCCATAACATTTTAATTATATGCCAAGATTATCTTTAGGCTTATCGTTACCGCGGACTAGGTCTGCTGGAGGATTTACCCCGAAGAGGCTTTCCGGTCTTTCTTTATGGCTCAAGGCCGATGCTGGGGTGACAGTACCCACATCTGGGCCTTATACTTATGTTTCACAAATAGTTATATCTGGCTCCAATACACCAAACGTTAACGGAACTTACACCGCAACAAGCGTTCCCACGTTTGATGAGTCAGGGAATCCAAATGATTATAACTTAGTAGGTCCATCCTATACTATTGAATGGAACCACGGCCCAAGTTATTTCTACCTCCAAACTGGAGGATTTAGCGAATACTGGACTTCTAGTGATGGCGTAAATTGGGCAGTTGTTGAATCAATTACAGATACAATTACTATCTCTGGTTCGGAAACTCCAAACGTAAATGGAGTATACACATATAGTGAGCCAAATTATTATGGTCCGACTTATGTTATAGAAAATTATAATGGTTTTCAGCTTCTCGATCAGGGCGAAAATATTACATATTATACAGCTAGTTCAGCCAATGGCCCTTGGACAATAGTCAATGGAAGCGGAGCGATTACCAGTACAACCACTCTTGCCCCAAGAGGAAGCATTACAGCAACTAAAGTAGTTTCTTCTTCAGCCGTAACAGCTTGGGCAGATCAAAGTGGGAATGGCAGAAATGTGTATGCAGACGGTGCAACTATTCCGTCTTATGAAGTTATTTCTGGAAAACAATTTATTAGTTTTGAAGGTTCCGATAGTTTGATTGGAAGTAATGGAATATGGCCAGACGGAAATGATATAGATAATGGAACAATTATTGCAGTTGTGCGTTTTCCATCTTCAAGTTCGGCTACTGGAGCTTCTAGTATATTTATACATGAATCAGCATTATATTTTCGAAGAGGTAAACCATATGGGGATGGATTATATGGAACTATAGATGATTCAAATATTGTGGAAGGAAATTCAAATTTAGGAAATAACACAAATTATCTTGTTGAAATGATATTTAATATCGGTGGTGGCTTTTGTAAGATATATTTGAATGGCTCAGAAAGTGGAAGTGTTGTAACTTACGGTGCTAATGGCGGTGCAAACTTTTTTATTGGACAAGGAGAAGACCCGTTTAGCATGGCCGAAATTATTGTTTACAACCGAGTCCTCACAACCCCAGAACGCCAGCAAGTCGAGGCGTATCTAAATACTAAATACGCGATATATTGACTACCATGAGACTCCTCACTATCTCCATGCTTTGCCTTGCTCTCGCATCCTGCGCTTCGACAAAGTATAGTTCGTCTGGTTCATTGACTCTTCAGGCTACGACTGCTTCCGTATTGAAGGCGCAGTCCATAGCTCGTTCTATCCCAGCTTGTAAAGATGTTGCGGATGAACTTGAGAATACTAAGGATCAGATTCTTAAACTACAGGCTCAAGTTGATACTAACTTTAAGGAACGCTCTGAAATGGCCGCCCGGTTGGAGTATCTAGAGGTTAAGTACAGCCAAGCCGTGGGGATGCTTTGGAAGTGGAGATTGATAGGCGCAGCCGGGGCCTTACTTCTCCCAGCCTTTATCGCTTTACGCACATTCTTCCCCATATTAAAGATTTTCTAAATGAAGAAGTGGTTCAAGGATAACCTCCAAGGACTAGCCGCACTCACTTGCGCGACCGGCCTATTTCTAGGCTTAGGTCCTATCCTACAAAAAATGGATCCAGGAGCCGGTATTGTTGATCTGGGGGCCCTGCATGTCATCATCTTCGCCTCGGTCAAACTGTTAGCCGGAGTATCGTTAGG
>Ga0114962_10003047_pt1 | contig 13709 bp, 10 predicted proteins | sample C_130820_MF_Meta_FD_87017 | JGI IMG/M metagenome (GOLD analysis project Ga0114962, IMG submission 87017) | Freshwater microbial communities from Lake Croche, Canada to study carbon cycling - C_130820_MF_MetaG | ecosystem: Environmental > Aquatic > Freshwater > Lake | place: Lake Croche, Canada... | reverse complement strand
GGCGTAGGGAAGTTATTAAGCGACCATGACATACTTTTAACACGATTTGTGTCTGATACAAAACGCTTCCATTGAGCAATTGTCGTAAGATTTTTACTTAGAAAGATACCACCAACATCAACAGTTGCGTGATTATTATTGTCTGTTTCACAAACTACCCGAAACCCAACTGTTGCAGATTTGCTGTATGGAGTAGCTGCGGTTTTTGTACTCTGTGTTTTAAGCGTGCTTTCGTCTCTGTCGAGATAACTCGACCCTTTAATGAACCGCATTGCACTGTTATTGATATCTATGTCTCCAACCCACTCAGATACATTACCCGCAAGGTCAAAAATGTTACGTACATTTGGAGGAAATGACCCAACCGGTGATGTTTTATTAAAACCATCAAATCCTAAAGTGTCGAAATTACCGTAAGTCGCTAATTGCTTTAAATCTGGTGTGTTTTCAGTTTTTGGGTATACGTCGCCCCATGTATATGTTGTCGCCCCTGCTGCTTTTTCCCATTCATTTATAGTAGGTAATCTCCAATTCTTACTTGTATGAGACGTAAGCCATTTGCAATATTCAATAGTGTCGTTCCATGAAATATTAACTACAGGGTGATTGTCAGTCTGCCATGCTTCTTGTGTATAACTACCATTACCCCAATTTACATCATCTACAAATTGCTTCCACTGATACACAGTTATTTCTGTTTGTGCAATAGATACTGTGCTCTGTGGCAAATCAACAACATTAGGAAAACTTATATTATCCTGTACTGCAATGTTTGTATCACCCCATATATACACGTTATTTAAACTATCTATAGCAGCTGTACATGCATAACCACATTTAACGCGCTTCCATATTGCATCAGGGTTTTCAGTATTAAAAACTTGAACGGGTATTGGCGACCCTGCAATATCACCGCTGCCGATAACCCCGTTTTTATCAATACCGCCCCATATAAACAATTCTTTATTTATAGTTAAAGCCGCAACGTGTGAATCTCCACATGATACGCTTTCCCATGTTTTATTACCGAATTCACCTGCTACAAAGCCAGGGATAGATCTTTTATCAGAAGTATTACCTGTACCAAGCTGACCATGTGTACTGCTACCCCATGTAAACAGCATTGATTGTGTGTCTATACCCACAATGAAATCAGGTCCACATTCAACTGTTTTCCATTTTTTTGTATTAAGTTGAACCGGGTTAGTGATATATTCATCATCACTGTTAATAAGTAATCTGTCCTTGTTTCTACCCCAACCGTATAGGTAGCCTTGATCATCAATAGCAAGAGCGAAATCTAGCCCTGCTGCTATTTTAGTCCAATTTTTTTCATTTATAATTCGTGGTAGATAATCATATTCTGAAGTATCTCTTGCTAATTGTCCATAGCAATTAATACCCCAAGACCACACCTTACCGCTTGTCGTTAAGGCAACTGTGAAATATTTACCACATTCAACTTGAGACCATATTTGTGTTGACGCTTCAATATCTAAATTTAAAAATTCGGATGAAAACACACATTTAAACGGTGATATACCTAATTGTCCATATGTATTATCACCTTTGCAGAAAAGTACACCATCTTGATTAATGTATACTGTATGTGATCTACCGCTGTTAATTTGTACATTATTTTCATCTAAATCAAAAACACCCCATGCATAGGGTGTGTATGTACCTGGGCCTTCAATTGCAGCACCTGTTAATTTTACATTTTTATTATTATCAAATAATAATTTAATATCACGATCTACAGGCACCCAGGTATTAAGTGTAGGTGACCACATTATTATTTGATTATCTAAAGCGCTACCTTGCTCTAAACAATCTATTAAAATATTACCTTTTAACACTCCCGAAGCTGATAAAACCGGTACAGTTAGTGTGTTTTTAAATTGCTGCGTTTGTGTTAGTGTTTCGAACAACATATGTATTAATATATTTAAGTTATAATTTATATACTACGATATTAGCTGTTAATATGCACGCGGCTGTAGTATACAACTCAAGATTATTATTATTTACAACACCCTGTATATCTACAGCTTGGTGTTCAGAATTGTATGCGTTAATATCAAATGTATATTGATTTGTAGGCGTTGCTGTTAACGGAACAATTAACGAATGCTTAAAATAAGTCCTACTGTTTTCAATGTGTATTGACGGGTTGTTTAAAAATGCCTCAACGCAAAACACAGGGGCGTTTTTAATATTTACAACAGGGTAATTTGCACGAATAGTTGTAATATGGCCTTGTAAGTTACTCGGGGCAATAATACCATCTTTAAAAACCGCAATTTTATTTTGCTCGCTGTCAATAGGCGGCATTAAGCAGCTTAATGCAATCTTTGTAGTAACGTTACTCGTGTTTATGTACACGTCACCCTTGGCTGCGAGTGTGTGAGTAAATACCTCTGGGGTTGTGTATGTTTCTTTTAGCATATATTATATACCGTATGTGAGTATTGTGGCTTTTTGCGGATCAAAATATATATAAGTACCTGTTGTGTGATCAAGCTTCATAAAACGTAACATTATTTGAGTGTCATTGATTACGTGGCTAAGATATTTAACGGTGTCAAATTTATTATCGAATATAATTTTATTATAAGAATCCTTAACCGGTGTTTGTAATGTCAAAACATATTCACCTGTTCTTACACGATACACACTTTTACAATTAACATTATTAAATGAACGAGTTAGATCAACCGCAGTGTTGACTATAGGCTTAAACTTTGTTCTTGATACAACGGAATCATTTACATCGTTACCAAACATAAAGATATTGTCCTCAATATCAACTGCAATTGTATGAGCGTACCCGCATGACACGTCTTTCCATCTTTTAATCTCAATACCAGTATCAATACGTGTAGGTATTTTAATAAAACCGCCTTTAACACCCGAACCACATTGTCCGTCGTAGTTATTACCCCACATGTACAGCGAACCACTATCATCAATAGCTGCTGCATGAGCGTTACCACATGATATTTTAATCCATGTTTTATCTGATACACTCGGGTGTATAGGCTGAGGGGATGTAAACTGTGGGCGCATTGAACTCAGACCTAGCTGAAAGCTTGTATTATCTCCCCAACAAAATATTTTACCGCTATCGTCAAGACCTACTGTAAAATCAGCTCCACATTTAATGTCTTTCCATACCGTAAGAGCAAATGAATTTGATAACCTTGTAGCTGTATTTAGATTGTTGTTTGTTCCATTACCAAGCTGTCCATATGTATTATCACCAAAAGAATGTACAATATTATCTGTATCAATTGCAATAGTATGGTTTTTACCGCAGCTTACGTATTTCCATGTTTTATTACTATATACAACTGTAGCAGTAGGTACAGTACTAGGTAAATCAAGTAATTGAGCGGATGTATTATCGCCCCACAGATACAATTTCATATTACTGTCAATAGCCGCGACATGACTATCTCCGCAATCAACTGTACTCCATAATGTATTGCGAGTTGGACCTATAACGCGCGCTGGTACTGAACGAGCCCGCACAGCACCAAGAGGAGCGTGATTAATATTTAAAGTACTGTAGTGATCACTGCCCCATGAATACATATAACCACTGAGATCAAGACCTATAGTAAAGCAATATTTACCGCTAAATTGACCACCTGTTTTGACTGTTTTCCATAAAACATCAACAACAGTGGGTATTTCCACGGGGTGATCCATAGACTCATTTACATAACCAAGCGAAAGATTGTTTTTAGCACCGTAGCTATACAGCTCATTATTTTCTGAAATAACAAATGTAGTGAACCACCCTGTATCAATTTTAAGCGGTATATAAGTTAGGTTTTTAGGCGTAAATGTAACCTTTGATTTTAATGTGTTTGCACTATCTTCAATAAGATTATTGTGCATATCAACAGTACTATTATTAATATACACGCCTTCAGTAGATGCGTTTGGTGATAACACCCATTTATTGAATGTACCACTCCATGTAACAACACTATTATCTATAGCAGAGTAATCTGTATAAAAATTTTTGAATTCTGTATTTACTATTAAATTAGTAGCCGACAAGCTACCATCAATAATAACATCACCATTGATTTGAACTTGTACGTTATTTGTTTCGCTTAACATATTAAATGCCTATATCAAACAATTTAATTGCTTTATTTACTCCATTTACTGTAATAATAAGATATTCACCATTGCTTGTTAATTGTGTTGTAAGTGTTGTAGCTGCTTGTGGGGGAAAATGCAGAGAGTCTGCACTGAGACTACCTACAGATGTAGGGTTATTTGGTGCAATACCTACAGAGCGTATAAATGCGGTGTTGGTAGTGCTATCAACAGTTGCTTGTATGGATTGCCCAGCAAACTTTAACGTATTTACATTACCTAACAACACACCTTCACTGTACACCGCTGTACCAGGTATAGACACACGTGCTGTATTTGTACCTAAAAGACCGTTATTGTCTCCTGCATAACCTACTCCTGCACCTTCAAACACAATACCGGTTATGGCGCCTTTATCGTTAATAACATGATCGTTAGTTGAAACACTAATACCAGTTATACCAAAACTATTACCTCCGTTATCAGTTACAGCAATAGTTACAACTGAACTATCTTGTGCATTAGACAATGTAATATTATTACCAGTGAAGTTAAGCGCTGTAGCTTTAGCTAAGATCTCCTGGCTGTTCTTCATAATATGAAGAGTGTTGGTATCTGTTATAGTTATATTTGCTACATTACCTTGTGGAGCAATACTTACTCCATTTCCCGTAAAATTGAGAATATTAGCTGATGTATTTGTGACGAAATCATTATACTTTATAACATTACCGTTGCCAGCGTTAACGGGTAATTGAAAAGCAAATACTACTAAAGTCTCTTCAGACGTCGGTGTAGGCTTTAATGTTATTGTCCTAAGACCAATTGTAAAATCATCTTCAGGTTGTTGCAGCGCACCTTGTAAAAACACAAGATAATTTTCAGTTGCGTTATTTGTATAACCTGTAATATCATATGTACTAACCCCACCAACAGTTGTTAATTTTGTTATAACAGGTGCTGTTATACCCTGCCCAAGCGGAGTGCCTGGTATATTAACAGATATAATATCTGTTCCTGCAGCAGTAACTGTAGTAACGCCAGTGCCTGTAAAATTAATGCCACTATAACGCGTAGGTAATGTATTACCTTCATCTTTAACTGTAATTGTGTTTGCGCGAGGAGCGTCAAGTGCAATTGTTACCGTATCATCAAGAGTTGTGGTTGTTAACCCATTTGCATTTATAACATTAACATTAGCAATATTACCATGACCGTTAATAGTTATTGTATTATTAGCTGCTGTATTTTGTATAGAATTATCATCGAATTGTACTGCACTTACTTGTAGTATAGTACCGCTTAAGTCTGTTGTTGGAAGTGTAGCCATATTTGTGTTATATTAAATAATTTGTTAAGTTTATTGGGCAAGACGGATATACATTTGTAACGGTACTATTTGACGTAATACCATCACCGTGCAACGCTTCAATAAACAAGTTACCGTATTTATCTTTTGATAACAAATAACCAATTTCATTATCTAAACCAGTACCAAACGACGCATCTGTAACATCTGGTACAGCAGTACGACGAAATGGATATGTCGTGTCAATTTGCAGCGGTTGATAATAAAGACCAAAATGCTGTGGACCAGCTACATATAATTGATTTGTAGATGTATGTACCGCAATTGACTGTTTAAAATTTAAACTCTCAGACCATATAATCTTATCAACGTTAGTAAGACTCGATAGACTCGGTACTAATGTCGGAGTATTGTTTGAAACAGCAGGTAAACCGAAATATCCAGCTCCCCAAGCGTATACATGCAACGGTTCGAGTTCAGCGTCACTTTGCGCAGCTATTGCTAAGACTGTTTTTGTTGTATTTTGATTTGCGGTTTGAGCATCTTGCACTTTGTATAGACCGCTAATAGAAGTAAAATAACTGTATACTGCAGCAGGGTCTGTATTTTGAGTACCAGTAGAAAGGTCTATGTTTATACCGCATACATTAAGACGACTTGCGCTATCAATGACAAAAACATTTTCAATATCCGTAGAATTGTCACATACAATTTTTTTACCTTCTAAGAAAGTAATAGCATCAGTCTTGCAACGTACAAATACATTAGTATCAACTAATCCTCCATTGCCTAGCGACCCAAACGCGCCAGTACCCGCGGCCCACACTCTATTTTCTTCTGTTAGTGCAATAGTGTAACCAAGGTTAATTGCGTTTCTATTTACATGCTTTACAACTACTTGTTTTACATTTGTTAATTGAGGTACTGGCTGAGGTACTAAATTTGCAACTTCAGACTGTGTACCTATTCCTAAATTACCGCTGTTATTAGTGCCCCATGTGTATAGCTGTTTATCTTCAGTTATTGCAGCAACAGTAAAAACCATATTAAAACTGTTGCTTGCGTCAGTTGAGCAAGCATCAAAGTCTGTTATTTTGATACCACTAAAGTATATTTGTGTAAAAATAGACTTGTACACTTGAGTACTGTTAACAACATTAACAACAGCATTATGACCAGAATGCCACAGTGTGCCGTTATCAAGAAGAATTAATATAAAATGATTTGTACATACTATTTTCTTGACACTTACATTTGTTGTATCAAGTAAATAATGCTCATTAAACACAGCTTGCTGTGGTGGCCATATATTTACCCCGCCATTAAACCATGAATTTTTACCCCAAATAACAACGCGTTTATTTGTAGTAGCAGCAACTATATAATTTTTAGCGCCTTTATTTTTACCTAAAATACTAATAGTGGGTTTAATAATATTACCAGTAGTTAGCGTTGAACCGTCATCAAACGTTATACCGTGATGAGCGTAAAGTGCGTCATTGAGTACAACCGCTCCGTTTATGACGCCACCTGTGTTATAAAACCCGTTTGTTACAGTAGTAGCAACTTGAGCATAAGAAGCAGATAAAGAGCTTAAAGAAGTGCCTTGAATATTAATAGGCCAATTATCAGAATAGTTGTTACTATCAACCTGAAGATATAGACTTTGTCTATTCCACCCAATATAAATTTTTGCGTTAGTTTGGCTCGCGCCCCCGCCTTGCTGAACCGGTACATACCCTGTGCCAGCTCCAGAGGCGCCGCCGGCTGTCACTTGAAAAGTGCCATCACTAAATTGTAATCTACGTGTAAATATTATATCTTGTGCAGAAAGATTATTTACATATGTTGTATCAGGGGCAGATGTATTGATGTTTGAACCAAGAACAAAGCTATTATTATGGGTACTATTTATAGTATTACTTCTACCGCCTAAAATACCAGAGTAATCACTGAGAATTATATTACTGTCTCCACCTAATACTGCGGAATTAATACCGTTTGCAGTATTACCTTGACCGCCAACAACAATAGCGCCGTCTGCATGAGCCATATTTAATACACCGCCTACAACAATACTATGCGCACCAGACGCAGTGTTACCTTGCCCGCCAGTAATAACTGAATGATCACCTGATGCGACTTTGTCAGATTGTGATGCAACACCAATTTGTAGATCTACAGCATTTGTACCTCTTGTTATACCAGTTCTACTACCTAATATAGCACCTACTCCTTTTGGCTCAATAACAAAATCTGACGATACACTTAATGTATTTGTAGAAACAACAACACGCGCTGGATCAAACATTGCTTCAGATTTAATGTTATTACTTAAAAATGTACCAGAAGAAAGTATTGTACTATCTGAAACAAATTGTATAGCACTCACGCTTAGGACAGAGCGTGTAAAATCAGAAATAGCAGGTGTAATACGTGTCGCCATATTTATTATTTAATTAAAATAACCAAAAACTTAGATAAATTCTAAATAGCTTGATTAATTATATTTATAGTTTTAGAACATATGACTTCAAACTTTAATACACTTTTCGCGCGGTATATGTCAATTGTTGAATCAAATGAACATATATCTAGTGCGCAGCAAGATATGCCAGATCCAGATACTCATAGTTTTGCACATGATGTTGTTACATCTTTGCAAGCTAACGGCGTACTTGAAGATTGGGTTGATATTGAGCACTTTATTACAAGCAATTCTACGCTTAATGGGGATGAAAGCAAGTTTAGCTGGACTGGTTATCAAGGTAAATACATTGTAAGAATACGTCAAATTAATAACGCTTTTAATGCTACTATTACATGTGATGATAAACCATTAAAAGCTCCTACAAATAACGGAAATGTTAATCTTGAAACGTACGCTCGTGATATTTCAGATTTTATTGCAAAACAAGAAAAAGCTGCAGAAGAAACACATAGTAAAGAAGAAGATATGTTTAAAGGCGAGGATGTCATACAACCTACAAGCAATCAACCTTCGGCGTTGCCGGGTGCGCCAGTTGCAGGAGCTGCAGCTCCTGCAGCTCCTCAATAAACAGTATTACTCTATGTAGTCCGTAAAATCTAGATCTTGAATAATTTTTTCGAGATATAAAAACGCATGCTCTACTAACTGCTCGTTAGTAGGATCAATTTCACACAAAAGCTCGTCAATTAACTGTTCTACCAGCGCCTCAACTACTTCTTCAACCTCGTTCTTTTTCATACTCATGCTTGTATGTTTATTTATTAAAACATAATTTATTAACTGTACTAATTTTGATAGTTAGATTAATTATTATTAATGTCTAAGAAAATTAGAAGTAGTGAAAATCTACTAGATAATGGATCGCCTCAAGCAGATAAATCACCGTATGTGTTTCAGCGCGAAAAAATCGGGTTTGACTTACAAGTAAAAGAACTGCCCTGGACTAATAAACAAAAAGAAATTATAGAGCTCTTTTTGAATAAAGACACAAAAGTGCTGTTTTTAAGTGGCCCGGCCGGTGCATCCAAAACAATACTTTCTATGTATTGCGGTTTACAATTATTAAAATCGAGACGTGTATCAGATATTGTTTTAATACGCTCAGCTGTTGAATCAAGTGATTCAAAGCTCGGTTTCTTACCTGGTGATGTTCTTGATAAATTTGGTGTGTATCTCGCGCCATTTAATGAGAAATTTGCAGAGTTACTTACTACAGCACAAATTAAAAAACTTGAAACAGATAATCGTATTGTTATTTGCCCTATTAATTTTGCGAGAGGTTTACACTTTAGTGTGAAATTTATTTGCTGCGATGAAGCTCAGAATTTAACAACAAAAGAACTACAAACACTACTCACAAGAACTGGCGAGTTTTGCAAAGTTATTATATGCGGCGACCCAGAGCAAAGTGATTTACCTCAAGGTAAATCAGGTTTTAAGAAAGTTTTTGACGCGTTTAATACTACAGAATCAAATGATTTGGGTATTAAGTGCGTTGAGCTTACAGAGCAAGATATTATGCGTAGTGAAATATGTCGCTATATTGTTAATAAGTTTAAAACCATTAATCCTCCCGTTTATGATTATAAGCATGATAACAAGCATGAAAAGAAAGTTGATGTTGCATTAGCAGCTAACGCAAATACTACTACCGATACATGGGCACCTACTAAAACATAGCTATTATGAACAGGCCTCTTATTGAGCAACTATACGATGCTAAAGATTGCGAGCATATTCGCAACTTGTACAATGAGGACTCGTCTGTTCGTAGTATTATACAAAAATCAATAAGCAATAAAATACAGTGCTCAGGTGATAAGATAATATGCAATCATTCACTTGACACTGTATTTTTAATTTGCTGCTCAAGCACATTTGCTACTCTTGATGAAAGTAATAAAGTAGCAATTATTGTTTATTCGTATATTGATGTTACTGACCCTTTTCCTAGTATTTTAGAATATAACGGTTCTGAACTAGCAGAACGCGCTTTTATTTCTTTGTCGTTTTTTTATAAACGTATGGAATATAAATGGAAATATAAAGGTGCTCCTTCGCCTGCGTTTTATCGTGGTGTGAGTAAACAGTTATTTAGAAATAATAACAACAGTGATATTGCAGATCATTTTGAGCAATGGGAAAACTTTTTAAGTGAACGTTTTATTTAATGAGAGTTTAGTAGATATTATATTGCTACATTTTAAATATTAATATGCCTGAGGATAATACATTTGGTGATATAGCACCTAACTATTTTAATGATCTTGATAACATTGATTGGAATCTATGGAATACAATGGCGATATCAGCGGCGTCTGCAACTATGGACGAGACACTTCTCGAACTTGATAGTTTAATTGCTGAGCTAACTGGTTATAATACTAATCCATATGATGCGCTTAAATCAGAGCTTTTTGGCCCTGATTATGTATTTCCGTCGTTATCAAGTATACAAATACCGTCTCTCGGGGACGCAGTGGCTGTGCTACCCCTTGTAGATAAGCATATACGCGACGTTAACAACGATGTTATAGACATATTAAACGCAAAAGAAATACTTGATATAGCTGATCTTGACTTTGTGGGGTTTAAGAAGAATGTCAATGGTGAAGCAGTCGTGAATGTAGCTAAACTAAAATCGTATATCGAGCTTCTTGAATTAGCTCGCGAAGCTAATACCGCACTTAACGATACTAACGTAAAGGAAATATCAAGAAAGCTAATATGCAAATGTGGTGAGTTTTGCAGATTGTAGTTACACTACTCTTGACGCTATACCGCCTATGACACCAGCTACCTTAAATGGTGATTGTATGTCTTCACTACCTGACGGATGTGGTTCTGCCTGTTGTTTACTACCACACATTGAACGCACGTCTTCGTCAGAGTCAGTGAGCTTAATGTTAGGTACTTCCATTTCATGAGCGTGTACTGAATCTTCAATTTGATGCACGTGAGGAAAATTATACACAATACCCACTCCACAGTATGGCACAATGCATATACCGGTGGGTCCTTCGATAGGTATACTTGTGTATATAAGAGCTTGCATCTTTTGCATGACTACCTGTTGTCCACGCGGTGTCATAATAAGCATTGATGGATCAGTGGTAAACATTGATGCTGTTCTTGAAAAATCTTGAGCGGCAGCCATAGCACCCATACCAGACCACATTGCTTTACCTGTAGATAAACCAGCGTTACTTGCAAATTTTGTACGTGCTATCTTACTAGGACAAGTACCGCTTGTAAATGATAGATCACCGTCTACATGCATCCCTCCAGCAACAACTGCATTAGACTGCACTCCTAACGTACCTTGTACAAGAACCTGTTTATTGCCGCCTGTGGGTGCAAGAGCAACAGTTTTACCTGTTATTTGCACGTGGTTGCCTTCAAGGTTTAGTGGGCCGGAGCTTGAACCAATTGTCATTTGAGGCGCTGTAATTTTTGTCACGCCGCCAAATATATTGATAGGGCCGTAAGTATTAATATCAAGACCTTGTGCACCCACTATAATTGACATTTTATTACTAACAACAATAGTATATGTACCACCAGGGGTCGACATTGGGTTGGTACCGTGCACGTAAGGTGAAGATGCATGGCCTGCGATACTGCCTTTTTCACCAATATGTACCTGAGAAGGTGCTTGTGCACCGTCGTTGACAATATTGTAACTTTTTGCTTTATTTACTACTAAACCAATCTGCAGCGTCTCGTTGCCCGCAATCATTGTAGTACGGTTTCCGCCAGGGGGCCCTAGCTCTGCTTCATGCTGTGTTATAATTTTTTGGGATTTAGCTGCTTCAGCGGCTGCAGCTTTAATGTTAGGTGTGAGATCCGATCCATCTTTTGCGGTGCCTTTACCTCCACAGTCAGGGCATTTACCACCTTGGAAAATACCCGCAGCAGATGACAGATCGGGCGTGGGTAATATTTTATTAAGTGGTGCACGCGGCACAAACGGCACTTTTGGGAAAGCTGTATCTAAGAGATTTGCTTCTTTCTTTTTAGTATTTTTTAATAACTGTTTGCCGTTGCCGCATGTGGGACATGGTACTGTTGCTGACATAATTGTATTTATGTTTCGTAATTTTAAATTCTACTTAACAACACATACGTTTAATTTGGTGAAACAACTTTTTTACCATCTACAATTGTAACAACCTTACCAGGACCGTTTTTGAACGTACCGTTTACCCTCGAGCCATCATCATTTACATACATCACTCCTCCATTCACTGGATCACGAGTACATTCACCACTAAATCTTGGCAGTGATGCAGTATCAACAGCTGGGGCATTGTTTGTATTTGAACCACTACTTGCAGTTTGTGATGGTGTATCTGTTGTTGCGTAAGTTGTAGAACCGTTTATGGGTACCGGTCCATTGTTATCCGCGCCTGCCGCTTTAGTAATAGTCACCCCACCACCGGTTGTAGTAACAGTTGTTTCAGATGTTTCGGTTGTGGTTGTTGTACCGGTTTCAGTTGTAGTTGTATTACTTGATGAATTATTAGTGTTTGTATCAGGGTAAGATGTAGGTACTGCATCTGCTCCTTTTTTGCCTGCATCAAGGTTAGCAATCATTTCTGATGACATTTCTCTTTCTGGTCCAGACGGCTGTGGGTTTTTTGTTGGGTTGGCATAATAATTATCCCATTCTTGCTGAGAGCTATTTTGCTCCGCAGGTGTAGTATTTGAGCTTTCGCTTGTTGATGTATTTGTAGCGCCCATATCTGCGTTATACCCATCATTATTCGTTGATGTATTTGTAGCGCCCATATCTGCGTTATACCCATCATTATTCGTTGATGTATTTGTAGCGCCCATATCTGCGTTATACCCATCGTTGCTATTTGCTTGTGTATCGCCATTGTAGTTAGTAGATGACTTAGCTGCGGGGTTTGGAGAATAGTCATCAAGACCCATCCCGGGCAGCTGCTCTACTTTATTACTATCTAAACCCCCCATTTGTTCCGCTAATTTATTATCTTCTGTGGGCTGGCCAGCTGTTGCGCTAGTAGGATTAGCTCCCTCAGCTGTTGTGTTTGTCGCCGTACCGCCTGATGCACCTGCATCTGCACCGCCACCTCCTCCGCCACCGCCACCTCCTCCGCCACCGCCACCACCTCCTCCGCCACCACCGCCACCCCCACCACCGGCCATCTTATCGTTAACACTATTAACAATATCATTAATATGATCCATTGCTTCTAAAGCACTCTTACTGATATTACCCACTTTAATAAATTGATCGCCTAATGTTACTGTGTTACTGTCACCCTTAGTGTATATTTCACGGTTACTCATGCATATATCAAACTTATGACCGTCTGCTTGATGATAGTCATCACGAGGTGCATAATATACGTTATGATTTTCTCCAAACTCTAAATGCGCGCCACTATAACCAAACATCTTTATACTGCGATTATTACCTTGTTGCTCGTTAATAGATTCAATAACTTGAAAACCGCCGCCTTTATTCGGCATAATGTGAGCACTGTCATTTTTACTATTAACTTTAGGGTCTGTACCTGGGTAATAAAGAGGTGGTGAACCCGCTGAATACGCCGCAGCCCATTCAGCTTCACCATAGCTTGCGGCAAAATACACAGGGAACATTGGGTCACCGTTTCTAAAAAACACCCACAACATAGCACCTACTTCGGGTATAAAGAATGTACCTGTGGGCATTCCGGATGTGCCTTTTGGTGAAGGTGTGATATTTGTAGGCGTGTGTATTATATTACTTTCTGCGCCAGCCTGTCCTTGTGTGCCGTG
>Ga0114962_10003045_pt1 | contig 13713 bp, 12 predicted proteins | sample C_130820_MF_Meta_FD_87017 | JGI IMG/M metagenome (GOLD analysis project Ga0114962, IMG submission 87017) | Freshwater microbial communities from Lake Croche, Canada to study carbon cycling - C_130820_MF_MetaG | ecosystem: Environmental > Aquatic > Freshwater > Lake | place: Lake Croche, Canada... | reverse complement strand
TGGCTCGCTCAATCACCATTTCGGCCACGTGCACATGACGCGCTGCGGGTTCGTCAAAGGTGGATGCGATCACTTCGCCGCGCACCGTGCGCTGCATCTCGGTCACTTCTTCAGGCCGCTCATCGACCAGCAACACCATCAGGTGCACGTCGGGGTAGTTGGCGGTGATGGCGTGGGCGATGTGCTGCATCATCACGGTTTTGCCCGACTTGGGTTGCGCCACGATCAAGGCGCGCTGGCCTTTGCCAATGGGGGCAATGATGTCGATCACGCGGCTGGTGATGTTCTCTTCACCTTTGATGTCACGCTCCAAACGCATCTGCTCTTTGGGGAACAGGGGCGTCAGGTTCTCGAACATGACTTTGTGTTTGTTGTTCTCGGGCAGGTCGCCGTTGACCTGGTCGAGCTTGGTCAGGGCAAAGTAGCGCTCGCCGTCTTTGGGGATGCGCACTTCGCCCTCGATCATGTCGCCGGTGTGCAGGTTGAAACGGCGCACCTGGCTCGGGCTGATGTAGATGTCGTCGGTGCTGGCGGTGTAGCTGGTGTCGGGGCTGCGCAAAAAACCAAAACCGTCGGGCAAGATTTCCAGCACACCATCGGCAAACACCTGTTCGCCTGCGCGGGCGCGCTTTTTGATGATGGCAAACATCAGCTCTTGCTTGCGCATGCGGCCTGTGTTTTCGATCTCCAGTGCGTCAGCCTGCTTGAGGACTTCAGACACATGCAGTGCCTTGAGTTCGTTTAAGTGCATGGATTTACCTGCGTGAAGGCAGTTCACGAGTGAACTGACATTAAAAATCTGGGGGTGTAATTCAAGGACCAAGCGGGTGAGCCGGATGTGTGGTGGCTCTCAATGGCTCTTGGGAAATCTATCAGCAGTGAGGTGTTCTCAAATCGCTGAGTAGGATTATGACAGCAAAAAAGAGGGTTTAAGAACGGGCGCTGAAGACGAGCCCAGAGAAAGAATCAGAGCGCCGCCAGATTCCATCGGAAACTGGCGGTATGAAAGCACTTATGCGAGTTGCTGGTCGATAAAAGCCGTTAATTGTGACTTGCTCATGGCACCCACTTTGGTGGCCGCCAGTTGGCCGCTTTTGAAAATCATCAGGGTGGGGATGCCGCGGATACCGAATTTGGCCGGAATGTCGCGGTTTTCATCGACATTCATTTTGGTGATTTGCAACTTACCTTCGTAACTGATGGCAACTTCGTCCAAAATCGGGGCAATCATCTTGCACGGACCGCACCATTCGGCCCAAAAGTCGACCACAACGGGTTTGTCCTCTTGGAGGACATCGGCTTCAAATGAGGCATCGGTAATGTGTTTGATCAATTCGCTGGCCATGGCCTGTTCCTTGTGTAGTTGCGACTGAGAGACTTTTATGAAACTTTCATGTATTTTGACAGAAACCAGTTTCAGCGGTCGGGCTTGGTGTGTCAAGGTTTGCACACAGTGCAGACAGATCCCTTGAGTCCGGCTTTGGTGTCTTGCGCCATTGGGGACGTTGATGTCGCTGTGATCGGCGGCGGGCCCTCTGGCCTGATGGCTGCTGAGGTGCTCTCGGCCCAAGGGGTTTCGGTGCATGTGTTCGATGGCATGCCCTCCGTGGGGCGCAAATTTTTGTTGGCGGGTCGCGGTGGATTAAATTTGACCCATGCGGAGCCATGGGATGCCTTTGTCGGGCGTTTTGGTGACAAGTCTGGTGCCGTAGGGGATTGGTTGAACCAGTTTGGCGCCGAGCAGGTGCGGATTTGGGCGCGAGCTCTGGGTGTGGAGACTTTTGTGGGCTCCAGTGGTCGCGTCTTTCCATCAGAGATGAAGGCTGCGCCTTTGTTGCGTGCTTGGATCCATCGCTTGCGTCATGCGCAGATGCCGGTGCAGTTTCACATGCGCCATCGTTGGGTGGGGTGGTCCGATGCAGGCTGGCTATTTGACACACCCCAAGGGTGTGTGCACGTCCAATCCAAAGCGGTTGTATTGGCCTTGGGTGGTGCAAGCTGGTCTCGGCTGGGCTCTGATGGGGCTTGGGTCCCCCAATTGAAGCAACGTGGTATCCAAGTGGAGTCATTGCAGCCAGCCAATTGCGGCTTTGATGTCATGGGGCGCAGTGGGCAGGGTTGGACGGCGCTCTTCAAGGAAAAATTTGCAGGACAAGCCTTCAAAACTGTGGCGATTCGGTGGGTTGATGAAAGAGGTCATTCGCACCACCAGCAAGGCGAATTTGTGGCCACCAGCACGGGCGTGGAAGGCAGCTTGATTTACAGCGCTGCCAGAGACCTGCGTGAAGCCGGTTTGCGCGGCGGACAAGCCCATTTTGAGTTGGACCTGTTGCCACACAGAACCCTTGAATTTGTTCAAGCTGCGGTGGCGCACCCCAAGGGGACCCGAAGTTTGTCATCCCACCTCAAGAGCCGATTGGGATTGGAGGGCATCAAAATGGCGCTGCTTTACGAATTGCTGGATGCCACTCAATTGCAAAATCCGCAAAGCTTGTCACACGCCATCAAGTCACTCCCAGTGCTGTTAGTGAGAGCACGCCCCCTGGATGAAGCCATCAGCACCGCCGGCGGGGTGGCCTTGTCAGAGATGGACGAACACTTGATGTTGCACAAAATACCAGGCGTTTTTTGTGCGGGAGAGATGTTGGACTGGGAGGCCCCAACGGGCGGCTATTTGCTCACTGCCTGCATGGCCAGTGGTTATCGGGTGGGGCATTCTGTAAGGCAATGGCTTGAATTACAAGAAACCCAACGATTTGAATTCGCGGTGCGAGGTGACGAGCCTTGACCCCGGCACTGGTTCTACAGTTAGAGCTGCTTGGTTCCCCACCTGACTCGGTTGGCCGCTTTACCATGCGGGAAGGCCCGTCGGGTTCCATTGTAGGGCATGACATGAAGTTGGGTGGGTTGAAGCCGATAGAATCAAGTGCATGTCTTACCTTGTTCTGGCCCGAAAATACCGTCCACGCAATTTCAACGAATTGGTAGGGCAAGAGCATGTCGTCCAGGCTTTAACCAATGCCTTGGTTCAGCAACGCTTGCATCACGCTTATTTATTCACCGGTACACGGGGCGTAGGCAAAACAACGGTTTCGCGTATTTTGGCCAAATCGCTCAACTGCCAAGGACCAGACGGGCAGGGGGGCATCACGGCCGAGCCTTGCGGCGTGTGTCAAGCCTGCCGCGACATTGATTCCGGTCGGTTTGTGGATTACACAGAGTTAGACGCTGCCTCCAACCGCGGGGTTGATGAAGTTCAAAGTTTGTTGGAACAAGCGGTTTACAAGCCGGTACAGGGGCGCTTTAAAGTCTTCATGATTGACGAAGTGCACATGCTGACGAACACCGCATTCAATGCGATGCTCAAAACCCTGGAAGAGCCGCCCGAATATCTCAAGTTTGTGCTGGCGACCACTGATCCTCAAAAAGTGCCTGTCACAGTCCTCTCGCGCTGCTTGCAATTCAATTTGCGGCCCATGGCACCTGAGACTGTTTTTGAGCATTTGACCCGTGTGTTGACGCAAGAAAATTTGCCCGCAGAACCTTTGGCATTGCGGATGCTGGCGCGCGCCGCAAGGGGCTCCATGCGGGACGCATTGAGCTTGACGGACCAGGCCATAGCTTTTGGCAACGGCCAATTGCAAGAAGCCACGGTGCGCCAAATGCTGGGCAGTGTGGATCGCGGGCACGTGCTGAGCTTGATCGATGCACTTTCGCGCGCCGATGGGGGTGAAATCGTCTCTTTGATTGACGCCCTGCGCCTCAACGGCCTGTCTGCTGCATCAACGCTTGAAGACATGTCCTTGGTACTTCAGCGCATGGCTGTGATTCAGGCAGTGCCCCATTCAATGGAGGATGAGAGCGATCCGGATTCAGCACAAATCAGCCGATTGGCCCAGGACATGGCCGCCGATGAAACGCAGTTGTTGTACAGCCTGTGCCTGCACGGTCGCGGCGAATTAGGCTTGGCACCCGATGAGTACGTGGCCTTGACCATGATTTTGTTGCGCTTGCTGGCCTTCAAGCCTGGTGCCACCACACACACGCCGGCTGAAAAAAAAAGTCCGCGAACATCTCCCTCAATAAAGCCTGAACCTCGGGCTCAGCATCGCGAAGTTTCTCAAGCCATTTCGCCTGTTTCACCTGCTCCGGTCGTCTACCAACCCAAGCTTCAACCCGACCATGCAGTGGATGGCCCTCCACCCTGGGTCGATCACGAAGAAGAATCCTATGCGTTAGAACCCTCCAGTGACTCTGAAGTACAGCCACCGCCTTTCCAACTCCTGAAAGTACGCGAAAGCAGCGAGCCGACAGAACGCACTTCACTTCGGCAAGAAACGGTCAGGTCGCAAGATCCGGTGGACTTGATTCCGACGCCCGAGGGGGATTTCTGGAATGCCGTGGTGAAGGATTTGGTCGACAAAGAGTTGATCAATGCTTTGGTTCGTGAATTGGCTTTGCAATCTCAACTGATAGCCAGAAATTCGGACCGTTGGCATCTCAAGCTCGAACGCGAGTCACTGAACCAAGCCTCTGCGCGTGAAAAGCTGAAGGCGGCACTTGCCATGCAAGGGCATGATGTGGAATTGGATTTTGAATTCGGTAAAGTAAACGACAGCCCTTTGCTGCGTCACACAATGGCGCAGAATGAGAAACAATGGGCCGCCCAAAACTGGATTGAAAACGACCCCATGGTTCAGGACTTGATACGCGATTTTGGCGCCAAAATCGTCCCCGGCAGCGTCAAGCCTCTCTAAAGCCACCCACCCCCTGATCATTTAAAGGAAGCAAACCATGTTCAACAAAGGTCAACTCGCCGGTCTCATGAAGCAAGCGCAAGCGATGCAGGACAACCTCAAAAAAGCGCAAGATGAATTGGCTTTCATTGATGTAGAGGGCGCATCGGGTGGCGGCTTGGTCAAGGTCTTGATGACCTGCAAACACAACGTCAAGCGCGTGACCATCGACCCCAGCCTGCTGACTGATGACAAAGACATGCTGGAGGACCTGGTGGCCGCCGCTATGAATGACGCGGTTCGTGTGGCCGAAGAAACTTCGCAGCAAAAGATGGGCAAATTGACCGCCGGTTTGCCTGCAGGCATGAAGCTGCCTTTCTGAACCATGTCTGATGCGCACACGCTCGACGCTTTAACGCAGGCGCTCAAGGTCTTGCCGGGTGTAGGTATCAAATCCGCAGCTCGCATGGCGTTCCATTTGATGCAGCGAGACCGCGCAGCTGCAACGCGTCTTTCACGCGCCCTGCAGGAGGCGGTCGAGCGGGTACGGCATTGCAGCAGGTGCCATACTTTCACCGAGTCGGAGATTTGCTCAACCTGCCAAGATGCGGGGCGTGATCACACGAAGCTGTGTGTTGTTGAAACGCCAGCGGACCAGTCCGCTATCGAGCGAACCGCCTCATTCAAGGGTTTGTACTTTGTGCTGATGGGAAAGCTCAGCCCTCTCGATGGCATTGGCCCCAAAGACATTGGACTGGCCAATTTGCTTGAACGTGCGGTGGACGGTGAAGTCCAAGAGGTGATTTTGGCCACCAATTTCACGGCCGAAGGAGAAGCCACTGCCCACGTCATTGCAGAAATGCTCAAAAGTAAAGGTCTGCGCGTGACTCGATTGGCCCGCGGCGTGCCCGCAGGCAGCGAACTGGAGTATGTGGATTTGGGCACCATTGCGCATGCCTTGGTCGACCGTCGTTGAGCCAGGCCAGGCACAGAATATGAAAACGCACCCTTGTCGTATTTATTTTTTAGCCACCTTGACGGATGGGGTGTGGCGCTTGTGAAGCTGCGGTGCGGCACTGGCTGATCTGACGGTGTGCGGATTGGCTTTGCTCGCGCTATAAACAGCATGGGTTGATGCGGGTTTATTTTGCAAGCCTTTGGCCAGGTAACGGCCTTGCGTAGTGGGAATCAGCAATGCAATGGATTGCCCTGCCTTCAAGGGGGCATTCATGTTGAGTTTGTTCCAGCTCGCTAAATTGGCGACACTGACGCCATTTTTACTGGCAAATCCTGCCAAAGTATCTCCCTTACGCGCTTTCAGAATGATCCGTTTTAGAACCACTTCGGGCGAGAAGGCCGCCTGGGCGTTGTCCGCCAAATGCTCGGTGACATCCGCATCCATTGCGCCTTTGCGCGGGACCAACAGGGTCGAGCCTGCTTGGATCAACATTTTTTGGGGAATGTTGTTCATGCTGCGTAACTGGTCTTCGGTCATGCCCACACGCTTTGCAGCTTCTGAGGTTTTCATGGTCTGTGGTGAGACCCACGCGGTCCAACTCGCCAAGCGGTTATGGGGGTGAACGTCCAGATTGCGTTGAAAAATGTCGGCATTATCCCAAGGCAGCAAAATCTCGGGTGTGCCCGCTGCCAAAATGACAGGGCGGCTCATCGAGGGGTTGAGTGCTTTGAAGTCTTCCGCGCTGATTTCAGCCAGACGTGCCGCCAAATTCACATCAATATCTCGGGTGATTTTGACGCTTTGAAAGTAAGGATGGTTCTGGATCAAAGGCAGTCTGGCCCCAAACTTGACTGGCTGGTCGATGATATTTTTGACCGCCTGCAACTTAGGGACGTAGTAACGCGTTTCGTTGGGCATATTCAGGTCGTTGTAACTCAAGCCCAAACCTGCCGCTTTGTTTTTGGCCAAGGCGCGGCTGACGCTGCCTTCTCCCCAGTTGTAGGCCGCCAAAGCCAAATGCCAATCACCAAACATGCCATAGAGTTTTTGCAAATAATCCAGCGCGGCTCGGGTGGATTCTTGAATGCTGCGTCGGTCGTCCCGGAAAATGTTTTGCTTTAATTCAAAATATTTACCCGTCGCAGGCATGAACTGCCACATGCCTGCGGCTTTGGCTGTGGACACGGCCTGAGGGTTAAATGCAGATTCGATGAAAGGCAGCAAAGCCAATTCGGTCGGCATGCGGCGGGTTTCCAGCTCCTCAACGATGTAGAAAAGATATTTGCGTGAGCGCTCGGTCATGCGCAAGATGTAATCTGGTTTGGAGGCATACCATTGCTCCCGATCTTGAACCAGATTCCCCTCCAGATTAGGCATGGCAAAGCCTGTCCGAATGCGTTCCCAAATATCTGCCGGGGGTTCTTGTTTGACTGTCGCAACGGGTATCGCTGTCGTGGCGGTTTGAGCCAGTGGAGCCGTTTTGACGGGCGCAGTCGGGGCGGCATCATTTGGAGAGGGCGTTTGAAATGGGGTTGGAGATTCGGGTTGAATTGTTGCTGAAGCCACTGTTGCCACCGCAGGTGCCAGGCTGGTACAGCCTCCTAAAATCCAGGCGACTGCGATCAGGCTGAGTCCGTATCGCAAGCGATTTGAAATGGAATTTGGATAGGTCATTTGAACTCGTTTTTCCACTGACGAAGTGCGGCGAAAACGGCAGCATCGTCCATAGCGGTGGGGTGGTTGTTTTGCACAGTAGCCTTCACATGGGCCTGTCTGCTGCGCAAAAAAGGATTGATTTTCAATTCGGTGTCAAGCCTGGAAGGCAATGTCGGAAGGCCTTGGGCTCGCAGAGACAGGCAATGGGTTTCATGGTCGATCAGTGCCTGATTCAGAGGCTCGACCTGCCTGGCAAATTTCAGATTGCTAAGGGTGTATTCGTGGGCGCAGCAAACTTGGGTTGAGCCGGGAAATGCGCAAAGCTTGTCCAAGGAATCGAGCATTTGGGCCGCTGTGCCCTCAAACAAGCGGCCACAACCACCCGAAAACAAGGTGTCCCCACAAAACAAGATGGGGTCCATGCCCTCGGGCTGCCCCCAATAAGCGATGTGACCGCTGGTGTGTCCAGGTACGTCCAGGACCTGAAAATCAACGCCACACCACGTAACCGATTCGCCTTGTGTCAAGGGAATCACGCTTGGCGGCATTGTCTCTTTGGCGGGTCCGTATATTTTGGCGTTGGTTGCCGCTGACAAAGCCGAAAGGCCACCAGTATGGTCGGCATGATGGTGCGTGATTAGAATAAGGTCCAACACCAGATCCAAGGTGGCCAGTGCGTCTAAAACGGGTTGTGAATCTCCGGGATCTACGACCAGAGCCTTGCCGTGGTGGTGCAGCAGCCAAATGTAGTTATCTGAAAAAGCGGGCAGCGGAATAAGGTTCATGAGTCATCCTATTATAGAAATACCATCCGAGCCCTCCAGTGGGCCCTGGAAGACATCCCGATTGTGGATGCAATGGCTCTCCACACCGCTGGGTCGTTATTTGAAAGCATGGGAGCAGCGCGAGTTGGATGCCGCTGTGGTGGATATTTTTGGTTATCACGCAGTGCAATTGGATGGCATTGAAATCCATGGTTTAACAAGCAACCGGATGCCGCATCGTTGGCATATTCTTTCATGTACCGATCCGAAGCTGTCCAGTGTCGATCTGAAGCTGCTGCCATGTGACCTTGTGGCCGACAGCGCGGCATTACCCTTTGCGGCGGCCAGCTTGGATTTGGTCGTTCTGCCCCATACCTTGGAGTTGTGCCAAGACCCGCATGCCGCCTTGCGTGAGGCAGAACGCGTCCTGGTGCCTGAGGGGCATCTGGTCATTACAGGAATGAATCCCGTCAGTCTCTGGGGCTGGCATCAACGGCGCACAGCACTTTACAAACGCTTCGGTTGGGGGCATGAAAACGGTGCAGTGGTCGGTCAATTGATTGGCTATTGGCGGATGCGCGATTGGCTGCGTTTATTGGGCTTTGAAGTTCAAGTCAGTCGATTTGGTTGTTGGCAACCCGCCGTTCAAAACACAAGGTGGTTGTCACGTTTTGCTTGGTTGGACCGATGGGGCGCCAGATGGTGGCCTATTTTGGGCGGGGCCTATATGTTGGTTGCGGTCAAACGAGTTCCTGGCACCCGATTGCTTGGACGCACTTGGAAAAAAGTTCCTGCCCAGGTGGGCGCAGCGATACCGGCAACACACCGACATCATTCCACGCACAAGACCGAAAAGAGTGTTCCTGTGAAAGAAGCAAGAAAGAAGTCATTTTGGATCATGTAGAAATTCACACCGACGGCGCCTGTAAAGGCAACCCTGGGCCTGGCGGGTGGGGCGTCTTGATGAAATCAGGCCGCCATGTGCGCGAGTTGTGTGGCGGCGAGCTCGGAACGACCAACAACCGCATGGAATTGATGGCTGTTATTCAGGCCTTGATCGCACTCAAGCGACCTTGCCACATCGTGCTGTATCTGGACAGTGAATATGTTCGTAAAGGCATCACCGAATGGATTCATGGCTGGAAAGCCAGAGGCTGGCGCACAGCAGCCAAGCAGCCTGTAAAAAATGTGGATTTGTGGATGCAACTCGATGATGCGGTGAGCACTTCAGCCCATGTCATTGAATGGCGTTGGGTCAAAGGCCATGCGGGTGACCCGGGCAATGAGCGGGCCGATGCTTTGGCTAATCTTGGGGTTGAAAAGGTGCTGGGGCAGGGCAGTTAAAGACGCTAGATAAAGCCGTCAAACATCATGACGTCAACCCAGTCGCCCTTTTGGATTGTTTCCTGTTCATGATGAAGCACGATCAACCCATTGGCTTGAACCATGGAACTGAGGACGCCCGAACCCTGGTTGCCTGTGGTTTTGACCTGTAACTCGCCGTGTGGGCTGGTACTCACGATGCCTCTTTGGTATTCGGTGCGTCCGGGTTTTTTGCGCAACACTTCTTGACTGCGGGCTTTGAGCAAGGGCAAAGGTTGCCGCTGCATGCCCATCATGCGTTCGAGCGCAGGACGGACAAAAGCCAAAAAAGTCACCATCACGGCCACCGGATTGCCCGGCAACCCAAACAAAACGCAGTCTCGCTTACCTTGGGGAATTCGGCCTACCGCCATAGGGCGTCCAGGACGCATCGCAATCCGCCAAAATGCCACGTCGCCTAATTTTTTCATCATGGCTTTGGTGTAGTCCGCTTCCCCCACGCTCACCCCCCCGCTGGTGATGATCACGCTGGCCTGCTGGGCTGCTTGGCGAAAGGCGGTTTCCAGCAAGGTGGGGTCGTCCTGCACCACGCCCATGTCAATGACTTCGCAACCCATGCGGGTCATCATCCCGTTTACGGTGTAGCGGTTGCTGTCGTAGACAGCGCCTTCGCGGGGGGCTTGCCCCAAACCCAAAATTTCGTTGCCGGTTGAAAAGTAGGCCACTTTCAAACGGGGTCTGACGCTGACTTGTTGCAGGCCTAAACTGGCCAACAGGCCGCAAGCGGCTGGCCCCAAACGGGTCCCGCTGGCCAAGGCGGCTTGCCCTGCCTGCAGGTCTTCTCCGCACAGTCGTCGGTTGTCGCCTCTTTGCAAAATGCCTGCTGCGATTTGGATGGTGTCACCTTTGAGATGCACCAGTTCTTGGGGGATCACGGTGTCTGATCCGACAGGCATGATGGCACCGGTCATTATTTTGACGCATTGGCCTTGCAGCAATTGTCCTGGCCAGGCTTTACCAGCAAACGCTGTCCCCATCACTTCAAGTGTCTGCATGCGAGGCAGATCTTGACCGTTGAAAGCGTACCCGTCCATCGCCGAGTTGTCATGCGGCGGGACATTGATGGGCGAAATGACGTCCTGGGCAAGGACCCTGTCAAGCGCTTGAAAAATGGCCACTGGTTCACTGCTGTTGGCAGTAGAGACCATTTTTTCTAAAAATGCCAAAACGGTATCTGCTGACAAGGCCTGAGGGTCATAGCCTGAAAGCTGCTCGCCAATGTCAGTCAGTGTGGTCATGGGCATTAAATCGCTTGTGGGGCCAGTCATGGGATCTGGTCTGTTCCAGGCGCTGCAACTGCTCAACTGTGTTGGCGTTGAAGAAGGCCCGGGGATCGTCTGTGGGGGTGTTGAAGGGCACCAGGACGGTTTTGAGCTCGGCAGTCCAAGCGTCAATTTTTCGACCTCCTTGTTGGGTAAAGGCCATCAGACTTTCGAGCACTTGAACGCGCATCAAACAAAACACCGGTTGTGCCCGCAGTCGGCCATCTTCTTCACAAGCCCCAACCGTGGCGATGTCTGCATTTTCGAAATAAAGTGCTTTTTGCAGTCGCTCAACCAAGTCCAGTGGAAAGAGGGGTGTGTCACAGGGCACGGTCAAAAGCAAGGGTGTTTGACAGCGCTCGAGACCGGTCAAAAAACCAGCCAGCGGCCCCGCAAAGCCCTCCAGGGTATCTGGGCAAACGGGTGCGCCAAAGGCTTCGTAGGCCGACAAGTTGCGGTTGGCGTTGATTAAAATTCCGGCCAGTGCCGGGCCTTGTTGCATTTGTAAACGCATTAAGGTGTGCAGCGCTAACGGCAGGCCTCTGAAGTTTTGCAAGCCTTTGTCAGCGCCGCCCATACGGGCCCCACGGCCACCCGCAAGTATCAATCCGGTTACGGTCAATGGTGTTTCGAGCTTGTCGGGCACAGCAATCAATAAGGCCATTGTCAGCCGCCTATGTAGCTCATTTCAACCCGTTTGCGTGCGGGAGTGTCGCTGCTGTTGGCAGGCATCTGGCTGCGCAGTTCAGAGTAGCGGTCATCCCGCCCCTGCCAGATGGCGGCCAATTTCTCGGTCAGCAAATGGGGTTGAATGTTGCTGCGGATGAGCGAACGCAGATCGTAGCCTTGGGAGGCAAAAAGACATAAATACAGCTGCCCCTCGGTTGACAAGCGCGCTCGGTTGCAGTCACCACAGAAGGCTTGGGTGACACTGCTGATCACACCGATTTCCCCCAGCGTGGGATCCGAATCCCCCTGCGCGTTCAGGTAACCCCAGCGCTGTGCTGTTTCTCCCGGTGTGCAAGCGGGCAAAGCCATCAAAGGCAATTCGGTTTTCAATAAGGCAATCACTTGTGCGCTGGGTAACACTTCGTCCATGCGCCAACCGTTTGTGGCGCCCACGTCCATGTATTCAATGAAGCGCAGGGTGACGCCTGTACCGCGAAAGTGTTTGGCCATGGGCAGTATTTCATGCTCGTTGGTGCCTTTTTTGACCACCATGTTCACTTTGATCTGCTTCAAACCGGCGGCTTGGGCCGCTTCAATGCCGGCCAAAACATCCGCCACCGGAAAGTCTGCGTCGTTCATTTTTCGAAAGACGGTGTCATCCAAACCGTCCAGACTGACTGTGACGCGTTGGAGTCCCGCGTCTTTCAGTGCTTGCGCTTTGCGCGCGAGTAAGGACCCGTTGGTGGTCAAGGTGATGTCCAGAGGCAGGCCTTCTGGTGTTCGCAATGCAGCCAGTTGTCCAATCAGAATCTCCATATTTTTGCGAAGCAGGGGCTCGCCCCCTGTCAGTCTGATTTTGCGTACGCCCAAAGCCACAAAGGATTGGGCGGCCCGGGTAATTTCTTCGAAAGTCAATAACGCACTGTGCGGCAGATAAGGGTAGTCTTTATGGAAGACTTCTTTGGGCATGCAATAGCTGCAGCGAAAGTTACAACGGTCGGTCACGCTGATGCGTAAATCCCGCAAGAGTCGTCCGCGCAGATCAGGCGTTTGTTGAGACCCTTTCAAAGGCTGTGAAATGGGTGGGATCGGCAAAGATTGATTGCGCAGATCCAACACCGGGATGGTTCGTTCGGACATGACACCATTGTGCATGACTCTCAAAGGCCGAGGCTTCTTGGCCTTAGCCGTGATGAATCGCCACGGTTTTGAGGGTGGTGAAACCCAGCAGGGCTTCGAAACCTTTTTCGCGGCCATAGCCGGACGACTTGACGCCGCCAAAGGGCAGTTCCACGCCGCCGCCTGCGCCGTAGTTGTTGATGAACACTTGGCCGCTGCGCACCCGGCGGGCCATGCGGAATTGGCGCGCACCATCGCGCGTCCAAATACCGGCCACCAAGCCAAAAGCGGTGGCATTGGCCAATTCGATCGCATGGTCTTCGTCTGTAAAGGCCATGGCCGAGAGCACTGGGCCAAACACTTCTTCTTGCGCCAATCGGTGCATCACCGGCACGTCACGCAGCAAAACCGGGGCCTGGTAAAAACCGCCAGCAGGCACGTCTGCGGCGATTTGGCCTTGCGCCACGGTGGCAATGCCATCGGCGCGGGCCTGGTCCAGAAAGCCGGTGACACGCTCCAACTGGCTAGCGCGAATGAGTGGCCCCAAATCAAGGTTCATGGTGGCCGAACCCACTTGCAGGCGGCTGAAAGCTTCGCCCAAGCGTTTCAAAAGCGGTTCGTAAATGCCTTGCTGAATCAACACCCGTGAGCCTGCGCTGCAGGTCTGCCCGGCGTTTTGCACGATGGCGTTGACCACCACTGGAATGGCCGCGTCCAGATCGGCGTCGGCAAAAATGATTTGTGGGCTTTTGCCGCCCAGCTCCAAGGTGACGGGGCAATGCCGCTCGGCGGCGACTTGCTGAATCAAGGTGCCCACGCCGGGGCTGCCGGTGAAGCTGATGTGGTCAATGCCCGGGTGGCGCGCCAGTGCATCGCCCACCTCATGGCCATAACCGGTGACGATGTTGATGGCCCCGGCAGGAAAGCCCACTTCGGCGGCCAATTGCGCGACGCGGATCAAACTCAAACAAGCGTCCTCGGCCGGCTTGACCACGCAGGCATTGCCCGCCGCCAGCGCGCCGCCTACGCTGCGGCCGAAAATTTGCATCGGGTAGTTCCACGGGATCACATGGCCGGTGACGCCATGCGGCTCGCGCCAGGTCAGCACGCTGTAGCCGTTTTGGTAGGGCAGGGTCTCGCCATGCAGTTTGTCGCAAGCACCGGCG
>Ga0114962_10003043_pt1 | contig 13719 bp, 13 predicted proteins | sample C_130820_MF_Meta_FD_87017 | JGI IMG/M metagenome (GOLD analysis project Ga0114962, IMG submission 87017) | Freshwater microbial communities from Lake Croche, Canada to study carbon cycling - C_130820_MF_MetaG | ecosystem: Environmental > Aquatic > Freshwater > Lake | place: Lake Croche, Canada... | reverse complement strand
GGATTTGTTCTCTTTCATAGATGCGAAAATGTACAATTATCGCCGCGAAGACAATACCGACAGCATAACAGGTCGTATTATGACCAAGGATAATGTGAACCTCAGGACACCTAATCCTCCGCCGATGGACAGCAATGAGATTGTCGATTACATTATGGAGTTCAACGATTATTTGCACAAGAACCTCGATATATACATGCACGACACGTTTTTGAGAACCGTGGTCGGTGTGAAATTCGAAGAAATATTACAGGCCGAATTTTTAGCGGATTATCCGTTGTTAGAGCACGTCGATGTCTGTCATACCGAAAAACTGCGAGTTTACCACGAACGATTACGAGAAGTCTGTATCTCAATATATGACGAGGCATTGACCTAGTTTATGCATTTTTTGTCTACAGATAAATAATTGAGAAAAGCCGCAAATATTATCCATACCAGATAAGGTGTTAAGATAGCAAAAACCCAACGAGGAAGCATAAAGTACGTATAATACAAAATGAACCCAGTGGTTACTATAATTATCAACAGGGTGTAAAATGCCCCCAATATATCACGGTTACCGAAGTAAAGGAATGACCACGCTACATTACACGATAAATTTACGAAATATAATAATAACAGTCTTGATTTATCCGGGGTTTCACCTAATAACAGTGTTTGTGCCAGCGCAATTCCGATAAAAATATAGAGCGTGGTCCACACAACAGGAAATACGTAATTCGGTGGAGATATCTCTGGGCGAATACAAGTATACCAAGGACTGTTTACTGCTTTCCTGGTAATACTATTAGGTACAAACATAACGAACAGCATTACGATAAAAGAAATGATATACGCTTCGTTTTTTTTCATCTCTATATACATAAGACATTTTCTCCGTGAAATATATTATCTATCAAAGATATATAGTATATGTCGCCGCCTTCTACAGGATACGTTGAGTTCAGTAACCCGGGCATTAAGAATTTCGTTCGTAGATTACCAACAATACAAACTTCGTATATGAGATCAGTGTTCTCGAACAATGCCCACGTATATTACAAGGCGAATTCTTTACCAACCGCCGGTGCCGGAACGGTCTCTAATTCTAGAGCCAAATCGAGACGCACTTAAGACCACCAAGAAACGCTCTTGTTTTTACGCGAAGTTCTCTTTTTCTTGTAAGTCTTGGACTTCTTGGCACCACCAGAAATAACCTTGAGACTTTTATTTTTTATATCATCAACGCTTCCTGTAATATCTTCCAAAACACTTCCTAAAGTATTTTTGGCACGAACAACCTCATCGGATACAGAAGAAGTTACGCTGCGAAGTTTATGCTCAAGTTTTCTCTTAACAGCATTCAAATCTTGTGTAAGAGTTAGGTTCTCTTTTTTGAGTTCACGGTTCTCTTTGGTTTTAGAGTTTAAAGATTTTCTGATTTTTGAAATAGCGGATTTCGAAGCCATTATATATTTACGCGATAATAAAATTTTTGTTCTAAAATTTATTTCCACCAAAAAATTGAAAATAAATTTAACGAAATGATGAAGTAATACAAAGAATGAATAGAATAATCCTTGCTCCCAAACGCGCGCGCTATGTTCTCGTATTTGATGTGGAGACCAATGGTCTTCTTCCTAAAAAACGAAAATTCGGCGACCCCCCCGCCGCTCTGGAGGAATACCCCCACATCCTTCAGCTGAGTTACGTGGTTTACGACTTAGAAAGCAACGAAATCAAGGAAACCTTCGACACCTATATAAAAGTTGCGGAAAACGTTGAAATAAACGAGTTAATCACGGGATTAACTGGTATTACCAGAGAACTATGCCAAACAAAAGGCATCCCCATCACAGATGCTCTCAACAATTTCTACGGCGCATACATGTTGTGCGAACGTATGGTTGCCCACAATATCGATTTCGACGAAAAAATGATTACTGTTGAAATACAGCGGAATTGGGATCATATAGTAGAATACGTACCTAGATGTGTGATGATCTTCAACCACATATACGAGGAAATTCAACAAATACAAAAATACTGTACTATGCGCAAAGGCACCAATATTTACAATACGACAGAAAAAAAACGCAAATTTCCTAAACTCTCTGAATTATATCTCACTTTATTCGAAAACGAAGAACTTCCAAAAAATTTACACAATTCGATGGTGGATGTTATGGTTTGTTTGCGCTGTTACCTTAAAATGCGCCACGGATACTCCAACACGTCATCTTACGTATCTTCTTCATCCAGTAACATCAACGCCATTGCCGCATAATTATGTAAATCCAACAGCGTATCTCTGATCCCTTCATCTTTCACCAAATTCACTCCATTACGCGTTATAGACATTGCCCTCTGCATTTTATCCTCTATTCTCATAAGAACCCCGATCACACCGTATTTAGCGAAGGCGTCTCCGTAGTCCGCATTTTTCCTAGTAAACAATTCAAGCGCCTCTTTCTGGACAGTTTTCATTTGCTCAACACGGTTCATTTTGTGTGTAATGTTATGTAAAAATTTTTTTATGTGATTTTTTACATAATAATAATTATTTATTCGTTCATCAAGCAGAACACATTTCACAGATTTCATCCTCCGTCTCATCGTACAATTGTCCCTCCGTGGACTGCTTCTTTTCAGGTTCAATCGTAAACTGTTGGGCCTGATGTTTTCCTCTACGCCTCAAATAATATATTCCGGTCTTCAATCCTTTCGACCAGGAATAAAAGTGCATCGACGTCAATGTAGAATAGTTCGGATCTTCGATCCACAAGTTCAAACTCTGGCTCTGACAGATATAAATTCCGCGATCCGCCGCCATATCAATCAAGTGTTTCATCGGGATCTCCCACACCGTTCTATATTTCTCTCGTATCTCTTCCGGTATAATATCAATGTGTTGAATACTGCCATTGTTCGCAATAATACTATTCTTGACACGTTCATCCCACAATCCCAGTCTGATAAGATCATTCATCAAATACTTGTTGGCCAATATGAATTCGCCCGCCAGAGTTCGCCGAGTATAGATGTTGCTCGTGATCGGCTCAATGCATTCATTGAAACCCAAAATCTGCGACGTCGACGCCGTTGGCATGGGCGCCAATAATAGAGAATTGCGCAGACCATATTGCCGTATCCGTTCCTTCAACAGATACCAATCATATCGCGACCCTTGAGCATCGGGAGAAAGACCCCACATATCAAACTGTAGAACTCCCCTGCTCGCCGGTGACCCGGCAAACGTCTCATAGTGTCCCTCCTTTTGGGCCATTTCACACGACTGTTCCAATGCGGCATGGTAAATGGTCTCGAAGATCTTCTTATTGATGTCTTTCGCGGTTTCGCTTTTGAACGCAACATTCATCATCATGAAAAGATCCGCCAATCCTTGAACCCCGATGCCAATTGGGCGATGTTTCATATTACTGACCCGCGTCTTATCGGTCGGATAGAAATTAACGTCGATGATGCGGTTCAGATTATATGTTACAATCTTGGTCACGGCATGAAGCTTTTCGTAATCTATAAAGGTAGTGTGGTTGGGTGTACATTCGACGAAAGAAGGGAGAGCGATACTCGCCAAATTACATACTGCCGTCTCATTGCTGTCGGAATACTCTATGATTTCAGTGCATTGTGACGTAAGAACACCGTTAAAAATCCCGGCGCTTCTTTTCGGTTCAGTGAAACAGTACGTGTCATCTTTTCTCCCATTATCAACAATACTCAATATGGTTACTGCGGCCGTTTCCACATCGTCAACAGGAATACTGGTAATCTTGGGAGAAAACCCGAATTTCGTCAATTTATGTAAATCGTTCGCCGTAATTTCCATGTTATATAGATCATTCATGTAAGCATTCAACGACGGGTCATACGTATGCGACTGTTCGGGCGTCGTATCGTACATCTTTTGCAAGAACGGATTTATTCCACAGGTCTGCAACATCATCTTCACGTTCATTAATAGCGGCCAGTTCGTGGAAAAAAACCGGAAATATCTCCCGTTTATATTAACAGCATCAACATCACAATAAAGCGAAAACCATTCCATTTTTTCACGCATTGAGACATTAGTCGCAGGAACTTGGGTAAGATCGACTGTAGTATTACCAGTGTCCACTCCGTCGATAATGGGATACTCGCACTTAATAATGGCGTCGCCGATATTCAAATCCTTCGCTTCAACCAACTGGGCAGTGGACCCGATGAAGAACTTGTGATACTTTGTACAGGTCAATTTACACCCATCACTGGTATAAACATCGATCAACTCTTGGTTTTCGCCCGTCTTGAAAACCGTTACACCGCTGAACTCCTGCCCATTCCACACATTTACTTCTTGTCCCACCACGCTGCGTATTTCAACATGTCCATTATCCGTCAAAATCTGGGTCTCCGGTGCAACACATAAATTACTCGACTTGATCGTACCCAAATTCTGCTGGTTCGACTTTTTATTACAGGCATCCTTATATAATAAATAGGGCGTACCCGTTTCCATCTGCGAATCCATGATCTGGAACCACAATTCACGCGCCTTTATCTTCTTGCGTGCCTTACCTGACTGCTCGTATTTTTGATACAATTCCACGAATTTCGGCCCCCAAACGTCGGACAATCCAGGGCACTCATCCGGACACATGAGAGACCATTCTCCGTCACTCTTGACACGATCCATGAATAAATCGGGTATCCAAAGGGCGTAGAACAGATCCCTCGCTTTCAATTCCTCGTCCCCGTGGTTTTTCCTCATTTGCAGAAACATCTCAATGTCCGCGTGCCATGGCTCCAAGTAAATGGCGAAACTTCCGTTACGCTTTCCACCGCCATTATGCACTAGACCCCCCTCTATCAAATAATTGTGTTCCGTCTTCATCTGAAGATCGTACAGTATTCCATTGTAATTTAACGTCTTCATACTCTTAATAGGTACCAACAGATAATCCTTATATCGAACGCATTTTTCTGTATTGATACCCGCACGGAACTTCAAAAACTGAACATCAATATTTTTATATTCGTCGTCGATACCGTCTAGAATTCTCTGTATCTTATTCTTCGGCAGAAAATACCAGCGTTTACCGATACCCAAATTATTCAGATACGTCTTGTTGTAAAAATCGCTCATTACGAAGGGCAAGTTCGTGTTCGCCTCAAACGAAAACGCAAAATCTTCTACTCTATATTTCACAAATTTTCGGTCAAAGAAATCCGCCAACAGTTTTATATTCTCCTCCGTCTGATAAAGTATAACCTCCTTCATATAATCCAGTTTCAAAGTATGACTGTAGTATTTCTTCATTCCCGACAGTATAATTCCGTATATATAACAGATATCCTCCGTCAATGCGGGGTTGTCAACAGTATAATTCGGGATAGGGTACACGATCAGATCCGTGTTGGGATCTAGCTTAGCGGCGTCAATCCACTCCATCTTTACGAGACCCACATCCAGATCCTTTACCAGCGTCTCATTGTCGACGCTACGACGAGTGACCGCATAAAACGGGTGTTCAGGAGTTACCATAATGGGTTTATTAGACACGTCTTCCAAACTAATGGATACGACATTGCCGCTGTAAGAATGTTCCAACACCTTATCCACTATCTCGGTCCCTCCAGTGCGATTGAAAACCGCGGTTATACCCGGCACAACTTCGGAAATCATGATTGGACCCTGAGTAGTATAAATCGCCGTCGTCGGATGAAGACATTGATCCACGTATTTGGCAGTGTTATTGAATACGCGCAACATGGGAACAATACCATTGGAACTGCCGTTGGTTCCGTTAATATGACTTCCGGAAGCACGCACATTATGGATATGCAATCCAATTCCGCCCGCCCACTTGCTGATCCTGGCGCAGTCCTTCAGTGTGTTGAAAATTCCGTCTATACTGTCTTCCTCCATCGCCAACAGATAACACGACGACAATTGCGGACTAGGAGTTCCCGCATTGAAAAGAGTAGGTGTCGCATGCGTGAAATATTTCTTCGACATGTGTTCATACGTTTCAACGACCTTGTCATATACGTCGCCGTGAATACCTAGACTGACCCTCAGCCACATATGCTGCGGACGCTCAACAGTTACCTTATTGATTGACATGAGATAAGATCTCTCCAATGTCTTAAACCCGAAATAGTCGATCAAATAGTCTCGGTTATAATCACAGAGTGCGTCGTATTTTGCGGGGTCAGCGGATACGATATCGTGCAGTTCCTTGGATACGAGAGGGGATTGTTTATCGTGTTTATCTATATGATTATATAGTTTGTCGACTACGTCGGAAAAAGAAGACGATGTGTTCTTGTGATGGTTCGACACGGTAATTCTGCCGGCCAATACGTTGTAATCCGGATGGATAGAAGACATGGAAGCGCACTGTTCACCCAACAGTTCATCTATTTTTGTGCTTGATATACCGTCGTACAATTGATCAATGACCTTAATAACCAGTGTTGTGTAATTTATTTGTATTCCGACTTCCTCGCCGGCTTTTCTAATTCTGTTGAGAATTTTGTCGAATGAAACGATTTCCTTGTTTCCATTTCGCTTAACGACGTACATTTCACTGACCATATTAGACATATTACTATATAGTATAGTATGTCTAATTGTTTATATACTTTTTGCATTTGATTTATCTTTTCGTGGAGGATCTCGATTTTCGTTTTTTTGTCATCACTCTTTTTCGGTTTTGTTTCCGGTCAAGGAAAATGGATACGGTTGCACCGCTGGTGGGTTCGGTACACAATTGAGCTACAACGCGAATATAAACTTGTAAAGTTCCATCTAGACATGGGACAATTTCACTAAACAAACCGATTTCGCAGCAGGCATATTTCGGATTACGTAGGAATTAGATACAGCAGCCGCCGCATCGGCATCAGGTTGACTAACAGTAACTTTAGGTTTAGTAGTGTTTGTAGCCCGTTTTTCATATTCTCCGTTTTCACGTTCCGTAATTATAACATCCCACGTTTTTTTTATCGTCGGCAAAGCTGCTTCGAACCACCGTTTGTTACGTTCAATCAATACACATGAAAAACAGTCGAGATACCAATACGAAATAGAAAACAGCGACAATCCGCCGCCACTCGTCGACGACATTTGCTGTTGCGTATTCTCCACCCATTCGTCCACGAACTCCCGGTCGATCATAACACTCAATGGCATATATTTGTATACGGTAGCGGATCGGTCCCCGCCAAACGACAACACGACACCCCTATATATATTCTCGTTGTCCGCATAGAAGGCAGTCTCATCCGGATATTCTTTAATTCTCGTCTCGACGAAATCACAGAGATCCAAATCACAAGTCTCCATCTGCATCTGCGTTTGCACCCAATACTCCAGTTTAGGTATTCCGTTTATTTCTCTGTTGTATATATTCTTGATCTCCACCATTCTGCCGTATCGGTCACTCGAAGGATCCACGTTTATACCATCCGGCGACGCGCCAATATACGGATACTTGGGATGCCGAATACATCCAAACTCCTCCAATTTCGTTCGATACATTGCTTCGTAAATCATAACAGTAACTGCTTCGTATTTTATCCCCCACTGCATACTTCCGTATCCCCCGCCCATAGGTGGCGGCATTGGGTGACATTTTTCGTAAATAATGCTGTTGACTTGTGCATCCGTTCCGAAAACTTTCCACAGATTACTTGCACTAATGAGATTGTGTCGGAATTCGTACCATTCTTTCGTTCTTTGTGGTGGCTGCGGAATTTCACGCAGTAGTGTTAGTTGTTGCGCGATTTTCTCGGATGGTGGTGTTGGTGTGAATGATGACGTATCATCTACCGATCGTTTCGGTACGCCCGAATAGTAGACGTAATTTTCATACACTTGTTCCACGAATTCGTAAATGTCTGAATAATCGTCTTCGGTGCAAATGCCGTATTCGGTCCATTCTGTGAAATAAATGTCCGTAATGTATTCGAGCATATTTGTGTAGAACTTCGGAGAAGACATGGACAGCATATTTTGATTGTGGTACTCATCGAACTCTTCATACATGTCTTCAACAGTAAAATCGATATCTTCTTCCGTAATAGACATCTCTTCCGTCTCTAGATCTTCTTCCTGTTCTGTATCGGAAGCGTCCGTATCTACACTTGCTATATAATCGCTATCATCAGCCATTACTCTATATACGCAACTTTTCTATATACCTTTTTACGTTGGAAATCATTTATCGGGAAAAAATGTACAATATATACAATTCGGGTTGTGGTCTGTAATGTATGGTGGTTATTCTACAGTATATACGATAAAATCTCATGCTCAATGAGATCTTCGGGTAAATGGAGTGTTCTAACCGAAAGTATGTAGAAAACTTTTATTCTGATCTCAATCTCTCTATATTGACACTTCAGGTTGAGAAACTCGTTTCTAAGTGGCAAATATATTTTAGCTAAATCTGTGGGACTACAATACATGATGTTTGTTTCTATTTGATCCAATGTTTTCATTATCAAGCGTTCAATGCCATCATTATGTACAATCGATCTTACAGCTGTCCATATCTTATTGAAAAATATATCCGGCAACTCGTATACTAGAAAGCTGAAATTCCGGTTCAATAGTTTACATAATCGCATATACAGAAAGAAACCACGTTTCCGAGTTATTCTTTTTTCTCTTCCTGACGATGTAAGACGACCCGGTTTTGACAAATCATGAATTTTCGTATACTGTGCTAGAAACTTTTCGACAGTATATCCATTCTTGATCTTGCTTTCGACCAGTTTTTTTTCGTCGTCGGATACATGTGAGTATAGAGACATTTTGGTGTATTTGATGTGCTTGAATGTAGTTGGATGCAACTTGATATCTACAGAAAAAGCGCTTCAATTTTTTACACACGATTATATGTATTTTTGTTACATATGATCGTATTACTTGAGTGGGTTTTTCTCAACAGGAATATTTTCAGACTTGGAATACACATCCGAATACATAACTTCAACGCTTTTCTTGGGAAAGCGTTTCAATGTATTTCTAGTTCTGCGACAATAACGGCGCTTTTTACCCGTAGTCCATTTACACGACTTGTTCGCTAGCGAACATTTCTTCTCTGTTCTCGCTTTGCAAGGATGCTTCAACTTCTGTGCCATTACACTATATACTTTACACAGATATTTTCGCTAAACTATTTTTTTCGGTGTCAATGATTTCAACGTAGACACTCTTTTTACATCCATGATTTTCAACGTGTAATTTTTGTTGGCGACGTTATAATGAAGAGAAGGTATGGAATGAATATCCCTCTTATCTTTATCATATATGACATCCTTCGTCTTGTTCAGTTTATTTTTACTCAGACATTCGGTGAAAAACGTCTTGAGGTTCTTTACGTCCTTCGCCGATAGACTGTTGTCTTTCCCGTATTTTTCCGCATATTGATGCAACTTTTGCATTTTCACAGTCTTGTCCAACTTTGTCCATTGTTCCGTGATATTGTGTTGTTTCTCTCTCTCGAGTAACTGATCTATCGTCGTCATATTCATCTCTTCCGTATTCGTATTTGAATATATATTGATAATTTTTCTATATTTATCAACAGATTTATCTGTGTCGCGATCTTCTTGTGCTGTTTCTGTGGTTTGTGCTGTTTCTGTTGTTTCGGTTTCTTCATGCGAGAAGGTGATATTTTGTTTCGGTATTGACATCTCTTTAACTAATATTATATGTTAAATACTTTTTATCTTGTTTTTCTAACAATTGCATATTTCATCAATCAGTCGTTTATCTGGACCATTCACGTGAACAAACATTGGGCGTCGACCTTTATACTTGGCTACTCCGTCGGAAACGGTGAACCTTGACATGTCAATATCTACCGTATTTAAAAACAGACGGTTCAAATAATCCAACGCAAACAAATCAGGATTGACATTTAAAAACTGGTTTGTCCAATATCTCTGATCGTCGTCTCTGTCTTCATATACGTATTCTGAAATGCATTTACGCAGAGCCCACACGTAACCGATAAACATGCCGCTGTTCAAATAAGAAAACTCGTGATATACGTCTTTATATTTCACCGACAAATTCGGATCCGGATTGCAGTACCGTTCGCATCCGAAAACGATCGGTTTATTGAATTCTCGAAAACGGGATATTATCTCTTCGCGATTACCACCGAAATAAGCAACATCGTATCCATCCGTAAACAAGACAATATCATTGTCGTTCAGTATTGAATTGTTTAGGAAGACGGATACCTCCTTCAATTTCAGCCCGAAATTCTGACTTCCTTCCCATCCAATGAAACGCTTTTCTTTTTCTCCCAACACGATAATCGTTTCGCCCATTTTCGCCGCCACTTTTTCCTTCAATTTATCCAATATATAGTGCGGTCGTGTCGATATAGTTATGTAGTAAAACTTGGGTTCTTCCTCTACAGGTGTTTCGATAGATAAGTTGGATTTTGCCTCCGCCATATACCGATAAACAATGCATCTTTTCATATTCTTTTTTGTCTAGTGTTTATTCAACAGTAACCACTTTCGCCAAATTACGGGGCATATCCGGATTTATTCCTCGCTCTATCGACAAATAATACGACAACAACTGTAAGGGTATTACAGATAATAATTCGGAATATGTCGAATTACTCGGAACCAAGATAGTATTCGTGGTGGTGTTTGACATATTTACATCAGTGTCTGTTATAAATAACACCGCGGCGTGACGTGAAATGATCTCCTGATACGCGTTCTGTGCTTTCGTAAACTCGCGGTTATTCGGTGCAATCATAATCACCGGAAAATCCTTCTCCAACATCGCAAACGGGCCGTGTTTTAAACTACTTAATGAATATCCCTCCGCGTGAATTATAGACAACTCCTTGATTTTCAACGCCGCCTCCATCGCTATCGCCTCCGCCTTCCCTTTGCCCAACACGAAACAACTCGACCTATCCGTAAAAAAGGACGTATATTTCTGTATGGCCGTATTTGACGTTTGCAGTGTAGTCTTAATATCTAGGTTCAGTTTTCTCAGATCCGCAATGTAGCATTTCCTCTTTTCGCCGTTTATCCCGTTCAATTGCGCGAACCAGACGGCAATCATCGACAGAATAATCACCTGTGAAGTAAACGACTTCGTCGACGCAACAGCCACTTCTCTCCCCGCGTTCAAATAACAGCCGCAATTCACTTCACGTGCAATCATACTGTCGACCACATTGACGACGCCAATCAAGAAAATATCATTTCTTTTTCCGATCTCCAGACAATTGTACAAATCTTTCGTCTCCCCCGACTGCGACAGCAGGATAAACGCGGTTTTGCCTGTGGATGGTATATCCTTCTCCGTGAATTCGGCGGCGTCTATGCATTGAACCGTGTTGAAATTACACAGATCCTGGAAATAATGTCTCGCCAACATGGCCGCGTGATACGAGGTTCCACAACCCAACAGTATTATATTGTTGATCTTCTTGAGGATCTTCTTGTTCTCGTCCAGTCCTCCCAATTTCACCTTTTCGTTTTTATCGATGCGTCCGCCTAGACTGATCGCACGAAGCGACGTCTCGTCTTGCTCGAGGATTTCCTTTATTGTCCAGTGCGGATACGGATTGGTGTTCTCCGATGGATCTACCGCGTTGATTTTCTTGTGTTCGTATATTTCATTCGTTATCAGTTGTATTTTCTCGTTCTCGTACTTTACTACACAGAGGTCGTGGTTTTTCAACACGTAATAATTCTCCACTTTGCCGCAAAACCCGCTTTGCTCGGAGACGATCATTGCGAAGTTCTCGTTCACGCTTATCAGGAGTGGACTGCCGTGGCGAATACAGAATATCGTGTTGGGGTGATCTACACACAACATGGCTATTCCCCAGGTTCCCTCCAATTGTTCGAATGTTCTCTTTATAGCCGTTAAGATGTCGTTTTTGGGGTCACTGGCGTACTCGTAAGAAAGCAGATTGGCGATGACTTCGCTGTCGGTGAGGGACTGGAACGTGTATCCGTGCTTCTCCGTGAGGAAATCCTTGATTTTCTTGTAGTTCTCGATGATGCCATTATGGACTATGGAGAACTTGCCGTCCATGCTGCAATGCGGATGCGAATTGTTGTCCGTGCGTGGACCGTGGGTTGCCCAGCGTGTGTGAGCTATCCCCGCAGTTTTCTTACTATTGTTGATGTCCGATGTTGTTGGGATCCTCGCCTCCAATTTCTCGATCGCGTTTTGAGAAACTGTGGAGGCGTTTTTATAGACCAGGAATTGGTTCTCTACAATATTGCATATCCCTGCGGAATCGTAGCCGCGATTTTGTAACTGTTTTAGTCCGTTCAACAGATTATCATTGCATTGTTCTCCTAAATAAGCGATTATCCCACACATATACAGTTATTTGAGAACAAATATTCATATTGTTTTCTGTTGCATTTGTAAATGGACGGTGACGAGAACCGTAAAATAGTGATGCCGCCAGTGTCGTCGTCGAAGAGAAACTCGGTATGCTGCGACGACGGACCGAGGGATAAACAGAAACGCGTTGTCACCGTTTTACAGAAATGGATGTTCTCTAACTTACAATACTCTTTTGAAAAACAAAAAGAGTATTTAAAACAGATCCAAGAGAACCTGGTACCAGAGGAGAACCAACGTATCTGTAAAGTTATTCTACAGCAAATTCAACAGAAACTATATGGATACCGCGCACAAGATATTTCCAAACGACTTTATTTAGAAGAAAAAATGATTGATGTAGAGAGAACCATTGACAAACTGGTTGAATGTGATCTCAAGTGTTTTTATTGTAACTGTGAAATACAGGTTCTCTACGAGTATGTTAGAGAACCTAGACAATGGACATTGGAAAGAATAGAGAATATTGCTGGACATAATACCGACAACGTTGTCATTGCATGTTTGCATTGTAATCTTCACCGACGAACCATGTACCACGAACGATACCTCTTCACGAAACAGATGGACATCAAGAAAACCGGGTGAAACCATGTCTGTCAATCATTTCACATTATTATTGTAGACAAAAAATAATTATATCTCATAATTGTATGATGAATACAACTATAAAAAAGGAATTTGATGACTTTGAAAAGCATCATAAAAACATATATAATATCTATTTTCACATATTGTGCGGATTTATCTTTATGACATTTTTATTTTTACTGTCGAAAAACTACAGTAATCTATTATTGGGTTTATACTCATTATTATTATTATTTACCATTGATAATATTATCATCACTTTTATAATTTTTGTTATTTTATTTATTATGATATATGTATTCAAAAAATACGATATTTCTTTTTATAATAAGTTTATAATATTTTTTATTTTCTATTTCTTGTCTTCCCTATCCCATTACTTGACAGGAGAACCCACAATTTTGAATGTAAATAATATAACAATATATTCAATCGCGATTAACACCTTATATTTCATACCATTCACTATATTCTGTCTACAGAAAAATATTAGCTAATAATATAGAAGGGGGTACAGAATGGTGAAAATGGTGAAAATGGTGAAAAGAATAAGTACTGTAAAAATTATATTTCTATCATATTTATTCTTATATTTAATATCTTTATTCCTAATTAAAAAAATGGATCGGTTGATATATGTATACAGTGTATTAAATATAGATTATTTTTTATGGCATATTTCAATGTTAAATTGGTGGACTTCTAGAGTTTACTGCTCTACATTGATT
>Ga0114962_10003042_pt1 | contig 13719 bp, 6 predicted proteins | sample C_130820_MF_Meta_FD_87017 | JGI IMG/M metagenome (GOLD analysis project Ga0114962, IMG submission 87017) | Freshwater microbial communities from Lake Croche, Canada to study carbon cycling - C_130820_MF_MetaG | ecosystem: Environmental > Aquatic > Freshwater > Lake | place: Lake Croche, Canada... | reverse complement strand
CTGCATCACTGATACCCTTGTTATAGGCTCTCTTGTACACATCCCCACCATCAAGGATCATGATCACCGCATCCCTGACAATGCTTGATGCCTTACGCTCTTTGGCCGCAATGCGAAGCCGTTTGTGATACTCAGCCGGCAAGTACACTGAATAGGGGATTAGGTTTTTTCTGACCATGCTCGGTACTCCTTGGTTATCTTTTCCAGCATTTTCCTGGCATTCATATCGCTCTTGAGTTCCGTTCTGGAATGAACGCCAAGGTATTCACGAAGCCACTCCGTTGCGTCCTGTTCTTTTGGTGTGAGTATCTGCATATCATCGTGCAAGAACTGCCAGAACCGCTGATCCCTACACAGAATCCCAGAGGCTCTTATTGCTTTATCCCCATCGTGATCGTCAGTAATAGGCTTCTCATGGCCATCCAACCTAACCATGACAACCTGATACCGCGCCCCAACGAAATCCCTAAGAAGATCTGTTGGGATGTCGTCCGGGTGCATACACAATGTCAGGACATATCCGGTCTTATCTTGTTTAAGAGCAACCTTCAGTGCCTCGAATTGCATTGTTTCCATGATCAGAATGGGACTTCTTCGTCAACCTTCTTCACATAAGGCTCTGAGGCGGCTATTGATATGCAGTCCTTGCCTGCGATGACCTTGTTCCACCCAGCTACAGTGATATGAATCATCCCGTCTTCTGATGCACGAACCAGCTTCCTGACCAAATCTGCATCAAGGCGCAGATCTCCCCTGACATCGGGTTGGTTGGGAGATGTCTTCTTGTTTGGCCAAAGAGTTCCGGTGTTTGGTTTTGGTACGAAAGCCATCATTATTCCTTTGCGTGTTTGGTTTTTGCTGCGCTAAACATCATCATCAAGTCCTTGAAATACTCAGGGTCTTGAGCCTTTACTGCGTCGAACAATTGCTTGTTCTTCTTGAAGATCTGCATTACGTCATCTTCTTTCTCCGTCATCTCCAACGCCAAGCCACATGCATCGGTGATTAATTGAAGCCACCCAGCTAACTCACCCTCTGGCTCCAAAGCTACCTTCAACTGCCACGGGCCTTCCTTTCCCTCAACCTTGGCTGGCACGGCCGGCTTGGTAACCTTCGGCTCAACCTTTGGCTCAACCTTTGGCTCAACCTTGTTGTTGCCTGTCGTTGCCTCTAAGGCATCGTGTTCAACGATCTCAAAAGCGGTCTGCCACAGATAGCGGCGAAGATAGGATTGAACAGCACCAAGGTTCTGCACTTCATGGCATCCCTTCAGTGCTGCCGAAGACATCGGAGATGTAAAGGTAACGCTGTTATCCGTATCCACATCATGGATCGTCAGCGATGCGATCTCACTGGTGTAGGAAACCATCCCGAAAAGCCCAGCCTTCCCGCAGATCTCCTGAATAGCCGGAATGAAATCAGCCAATTCAAAGTACTCGTAACCGGCAAATTTGTTCTTGCCGGACTTGGTCATGGGCGTTGCTTGTAGCAGCAAACGCGCCTGTTGCAGCTTCTTGTATACGGTGTTCATTTCACTTCCTCTTGGTATTCACGCCACTGAATGCAGCGGTGATTGACGGAACAAAAGTTAGCGCAGCGTGTGCGCTCACCTGGACGAACCTCTATAAAGTAACCCTTAGTCAGGGCTACATCTGCTTCTTCTTTGGTCGTATGAACGCTCTTTGCCCTAACTCCACCCGCTTTCTTGATTGCCCATGTTGTTGGCTTCTCCCACATTTCTTCGGGAGTGCATTTTGGTAATGCCGTTTCTGATTCAACAGCAAATTCACATGCTGAATGTTTGGCTATGCGGTCTTTGATGAACTGCTCCCTTTCCTCAAAAGACCACAGACGGACTGGCAACTCCTTTACCGGGGCTTCCGGATAACCCTCTCTCGTTGCCGCGTCCCTGCGGTTCCAGTCGCGGATGATGGCAACGATCCCAATATCCGTAACGGCGGTCTTCTTTACCCTCTCCACCAGCCATGCGTAGATATTCAGTTGCTGCTCCCACTCAACCTTCTCGTTCATTACAGCCCAAGCCGAAGTGGTTTTGTAGTCCTTTAGCGAGATCCCATTTTCTTGGATCACCTGAAGGTCAATAGCCCCTGAAATATTCCACCCATCCAGTTCGGCGTGGATACGCTCTTCAATCTTGTGATTAGCGTCCTTGCCATGCTCAAGGATGTTGTGAACGGCCGATCCAAACAAAGACCAAACCATCTCTGATACGTCCTGCTCTATCTCGTCTTGGAAGATATTTGTCAGAGCAACAATCTTGGGGCTGTTTATCAACTGCGTAACGGATAGGTGCGCCTTGCCCTTGCTATAGGTAGGACGGTGCAACACATTCACGAACGTCTGTGGAATGTTGTACTTGTTTGTGAGTTTCACTTTGTCTCCTGTCGGTTGGGAAATAATATTCCCACAAGAATAATCTGATGTCAACAGGTTGTACCCATGCAATGTCACCTGTTGCATCCAGGAGCGCATGTGTTACTATGGCGAATGGATAATCACATTGAGTTGATGCTGCCTTGGCCTCCCAGTGTTAACCACTACTGGGGCCAATCAGGGAACCGCCGCTTCATTGGAAAGAAGGGCGTGGCATTCCGTTCCGCCGTACTTCAAGAGTGCCTTGTGGGGCGTATACAGGCGATTGAGGGGAGGTTGGCCGTACACATCTCGCTCTTCCCGCCAGACAGGCGGAAGAGGGATATAGACAACGTATTGAAGAGTCTACTGGATGCGTGTGAACACGCCGGCTGTTACGCCTCGGACTCGCAGATAGATGAGTTACATATTGTCAGGCTGGAGAACCGCAAAGAAGGCGGCTGCTCCATCCTGATTATCCCTCGTTAAAGTCCAGCAGCCCCTCTAAACAACTCAACCCCACTTAGTATTTTTGACTTGGCGCGCTGAAGATTCTCGATAGTCTTGCGTTTCTCTTTTGGAGTCTCGCCGGTATCCACTTCGCTTCCAACAAATCTAATTACCTTATCTATTTCTGCCATTTCTTTGGTGGAGTCTTGTATGTAATCATGCAAGGCTATTAGACCGTACTGCTTGGCGGTATACTTTTCTATATCCCCAACCTTCAGCCTATCAATTCTCGTTTCAAAGGTCTTGTACTCTTTATCAACCCGCTCCTTCAGATCGTAAAACAGGTCTTCATTCTTGCGCCCTACCGCTGGAAGCGTAAACGCACCAATTATTGGAACTTGATTGGATGGTGTTGCGGGTCTCATCGAAGCAGCCTCTCCGATCTGATTGGATAGCCACATTGCCATAGCTCCAGCCGTTCCAAATAGTCCCTTGATAACGTGATCCGCCTCTATGGGGTTTAACAGTCTTGACTTTTCGTCCCCCGGTAAAAATCCGGAGAGTATCTTCCCGGCCTCGGATGTAGCGGCTGTATATTGCTCGACTGCATATAGATTCTCTAAGCCTGTTGGTACAACTGGCCGGCTCGTAAAGAAGTCGTGCTTGAACGCGATCTCGGCAAACGTCTTTACCACTGGCGGTAAGGGTTCAGGCCCAAGAAGCATGTCCATAGCTGCTTCTTTAAGGGCTGTTTTAAGCCGCGTTGCATCATGCGGAGTTGCTGTAGAAGAGCGGATAAAGTGGTTGTAAAGAATCTCCGCTGTCCCCTTAAACAAAAACCCCGCCTGCGTGTTCATTGGCAGATAAATCTTTGTGCCTGGAATAACGTAGTTACGCATCTTGGTTATGTCATCAAGTTCTTCGTAGTCCTCATCCGCGCCCACCAACATGCAATACAGCAATGTCGATCCCATCAATAAACTACCAGTAATAGCCAGCCTACTTATCGCCTTTGATCTGCTCATACCTTTGAGTCCGCCGCCAGCCAATGATTGAACAAGAACATCAGATGCGTTTGCCCACGCCCCCATGAACGGAACGGTTTTGGCGAGGAATTGTGCTTCCGCTCCATAACCACGATGCAGGAAGTTAATGACGTTAGCCGCTTGGTAAAGTGCTTGCGCCTCATCTCCAGTCTCTTTGAGAACCCTCTTGTATACAGCTACCCGCTGCGCCATATCGGACGAATCACCAATATGGTCTAGAGCTTTCAATACAAAACTGACCACGTTGCGGTTCATCATACCAAGCTGCAACTTGACCGCCGCCTCTGGAGTTCTTGAGGGCGAGTGGAACCCGCCAATACCAGCCGCTCGGAGTAGTTCAACTACAGGCTCTATGTCAAGGTTTCTTCCCACCATCTTAGAGCCAACTGCATTAATCATTGGGCGCAGCAAGGAGGTTACAAAGCCCTTGTAAACACCGCCTATCAAAAGGTCTGGTCTCTTCACCCCAGTTACCAGAGCGGCCGTAGGAGCGTCTTTGAAAACTTGCTTGATTTGGAATACACCAGACAGGGTAATTGCACGCCGCAACAGATTTGCCGTAGCGATCAAAGGTTGGAACATTGCTACATCGATGGTGTCCAGACCGTAAACAGCATCCGCTATAAGCGGGTCTTTGATTTGTACAATTATATTCCTGCCGTTGGCGATGAAGTTGAAAGTACCTTCCTTCCTATCCACCTTCGGGAATACGCGGATCTTGTTTTTGTCGTTTCTGGTGGCGTATTCACTGACTGTCCGCATGGATGAATACTGGCGCAAACCGTTCATGGTCATACGCATGACTGATCTCGTCATGTTATCGATCATGTTTTCTATTTCACGGTTAGCTTTGAATCGAACGGTATCCCCCTCTACGATGGTAGCCGTTATCTTTACCTCCCCATTTGGAGAGGAAACTATGTCACTTGGGTTGACGGCAACATCGTTTATTGTTGCGCCAATAACGGTGGATGGGTTAATCTGGAATGTGTCCTGCCCAGCTTTGGCCACAAACTCCGTTTGCACTGTAGGTTTGCCGGCTTTGAAAACCTTTTCCTTGCCAATGTTGGTCATTGACTTGGTGCTGCTGAGTAACGGCGATTCAGATACAAAACCACCAGCCGTTGCCTCACCTTCCATAATGCGGTTCCACGGAACGTAGTCCTTGATCCCGGACAGCAAGTCATATCTAGACTGACTAATCAAACCAACCTGCCTCCAGAATCTCAACATGTTCTGATTGACTGCCGTCCAGTTCTCCATGATATCCAGTAGTTCTGGGTGGTTGTTCTCCATATCAATGAAGTCTTCTATCTCCTGCGCGGACATGCTGACTTTACGCTCAACAAGCTGTATGGATTTCAGATCAGCAACAGCCTCCTCATAGTCCGCCCTCTTTGCCTCAACAACAGCCGCCTTGGTTCCTGGTGGCATATTGGTCAACTCATCCAGCAGGTCATCTACTTGATCTTGTCTTGCTTCCACTTCATTAAGGATGCTAAGAGATCTCTTGGCCTCCAGATAGCCCTGCACAATGTCAGTCCCAAGCTGATTGCCAAGACGCTTCTTCAAAGTCATCTCCGCTTTGTAGACCCCAGCCATACCCTTGGGTTTCTTGACGGCAGTGAAGTTTAGATGCTGCTGGTTGTATTCAATCCCACCATTCAGTATGACCTGACTGGCCATCGTCCATCCACGCAAAGCGTTGTCCAAAGCAACAGATGCCGTTGCCAATCCACCGGCAACTCTAAGCTCTCCTTTATATCTTGAAAAGTCTGCCGCGTTCAACCCAGAACCAAAAAATATCTCTCTGTTACGGGCATGAAGTAATGCTCTGTCCGCACCAGTAAACAGATAACCAACTGCACCCATCGGATCTTTAACAGTTGCTTTGAAGACGTTCTTTGCCGCGCCGGCTCCATTCAAGATAGCTGTCCTGACAGGAGTGGTATTAAGCATTGGAGTGTTTGGACGGTTGTACTTGGCAATCAACCTCTCTTCGTCTTGGATGTTGTTCAAGAACTTTGTTGAATACCCAGAGGCTGTTACAACATCTATCAACATCGTTTTGGACATGCGCTTGCGATCACCGCTTACTATGTCTTGGAACACCTTATGAACGGCATATTTGTTATTAAATCCAAGAATGCTTTTGAGTCCCTCAAACAGACGGGCAAGTGCTTTCTTGAATTTGTCCCACGTTCCACCCAATTGACGGTTGAGTAATGGCTCTGCATTGACAGCCCAATACTCGGACGGGTTCAGGTATTGGTAGTGGTCATAACTAGGAAGCGCGTCCGTTGCAGCCTTATGTGTTGTTTCGTTTGGATTGTTAAGAAAATTCAACACAGCAACAAAATAATCTTGCTCCCTCTGGTCTGTGCTGTTCTTTATCTTTTTACCCAGATCTTGCGCCCACGCATCTATTACCAGACCCCGTTGAGCAGGAGTCATCATTTGCTCCATTGAGTGCGCAAACTCATGTCGCACCGTGCGCGGGTCTTCAGTACCAGATGTCCCGGCCCATAGCGTAGTGATACGGGTATAAGGGCCAAACGAACCTGTGGATATACCAGCTTGCTTTGGGGTTTTGATAGAAAGACGCAGACCATCAAGCAGCCAAGGAGTCTTTTGGTAGGCTGCTTGTATGACAGCAAATACCTCTGGAGAGAGTACTTGCCCCTTGAATGGCGCATCACCATCAACCGCTCTGCGCGCTTGGTTAAGGAAGTTCTCAGGAGTTACAACGGGCTTGGCCGTGTAATCAATCGCCTCTTTTAATCCTTGCGCTGCTGAGTACAACTCATTGGATAGACGCTGCGTATCAAGCGTAGACCCAGTGTTACGCATCTGCTTTTGTACTTCAGCGGATCTTCTGCGAAGCTGGGCATATTCTTCTATGCGCTCCGCCCTGCGTTCTTTTGCCGTTGTTTCAGGATTCTTTTCTATAGGATTAATGTTGTAAAGGAACGTATCTTTATCGCCATAGGTAACATTCTTACCCATCACCATATTGCCGATTTGAAGGATCTCCTCGGCGGCAATCACTGGTACTGTTGTGCGGCGATCATAGAAATAGGAATGACGGGTTGGATCAGTACCAATCTGCGTCCATGCCGGGTTGGTTAAAGCCGCCTTCATTCGTTCGGTTGCTTGCTCCGGAGTGATCTTCCTGTAGGCACCCTCAATGGTTTGCAGGGCATCCTTTGCTTCGCCGGCCGCTATGTTAAGCGTGGCCTTTTGATTTCCAAGCCCAAACGTAGCATTGACCACACTGGCCACACTTGCGTAACCCAGCGCAGTCCCAGCCCCGCTCTTAGTTCCTGGAGAATGGATCGTTACAACATATGCACCCTTGCCATTCTTGTAGGCTGGGATGTCTAAGCGAAGACCGACAGCCGTACCCTCTGGGATGGATGGGTTGATCTTGTCGCGCTTGTTGGACGCCAAGAACTCCACCATCTGTCCCATCGTTGCCGGAACTAGCGGCGCGGTATAGACATAGATTGGTTTGTACTTATTGACCAGCTTGTCATATTCAGCAGCCGTCATTTGGCCAGCTTTGACAAGAGCGGCCGCAGCAGTCAGCTCCGGAGACCTACCTGCTATCAGCTTCTTGGATGCTGTCGGAGGTTGGTCTGCCTTGTGCAACGCCTCGGATGAGACAGGGTCTGCCGCCGCTATCTTATCGGTAAGATCTGACTCTTCATTGAAGTCAAATCCTCCCTGCATACTAGAAGATTGGTCAATCTCATCCGTACCAAGCAGTAACGGGCGTTTGTTAACAGCCTCCATGTACTTAACAAAGGTCTCGCTCGGAAGATACTTCTGTCCTTTTATTGTTTCAAAAAACCTCCGTAAAGCCGCTCCAAGTTTGCTGAAATACTTTTCTACAATGGTCTGTGGCTTTTTGGATGACATTGCCCAGCGCGAAGTCTGGTCGGCATACCACTCGCTAAACGAACCCCAGTACCCCCTAAGAAAATCGCTGTCCGCTTCTTTATCTGACTTCTGCGAACCACGCCCAACCGTTCTAGCTCTTAGTGCTTGAACAAACTCTGTCTTTGTTTTCCCCTTTTGCTGGCCAAGAAACTCTTCGTGCGCCTTGCGTAAGGCCACCTTTTCTTCTGGCGTAGCATTGTTAAATACCTCCTTCTCATGAAGATGCCCAAGCTCATGAGAAATAGCTTCCAACATTTTAGTAACGCTGGTTGATTTGGTAAATAGTATGTAATAACTACCGTCCGCCATCCTTCTCATGGAGCCAATTTCACTATTACTCAGGGTTCCAGATCCTATGCGGCGATGAGGGCCAGTGAAGTTGTTCCGATTTTCCTTGGCGTCATCTATGGTTGATACATAAATGTTTGGCACCAAACCCAATAACGCCTTCCATCCCTTTATGACGGAACCTATTTCTTTTGGTACGCCATTAGACAAAACAACGTCAGTATCAAATGTAATGAACGGTGCTTTCTTATGCTTTTCTTCAGCCTCCGCCTCAATTTTTTCTTTGGCTGCAATCATCTCTTGCTTTAATTCTGGAGATATTTGCTTGCCTGTGAACACAGATATATCCACTCGCGCTCTTTGAGTTCCCATTACTGGAATGAATATTGCATCCCCAGTAAGAGCTGAGTATCCACGCACTAAGGCGTAATCGCCGCGCTGCCAAACAATTTCTCCGCCAACATCATCAGCCGAGTCCTGTGCATTACTCCTCTGCTCCGGAGTGTAAGGAAGCTCTTCTTTTTTTTCTTCCGGCTTGCTCTTTGCTCCGCGCTTTTGTTCTTTTTCTAATGCTTTGTCATATTCCGCTCCAGCATCATCAAAGCGTTTACGCGCAGCAAGAAATTCCTCATCATTTATTTCTTGTGCGCGGAAAGCTAATTGCGCTTTTTTAAACTCCTGATAAGCAAGAGTTGATTTTTCTAAGGCAAGCTTATACTCAGGAGATACATTTTCCTCGCCAAAAATATCCCCCTGACCAGCCAATGCATCCTCGGCAGCTTTCTTGTCAATGGCTGCTTGCTTTTCCTTGTCCACCTCATCGGTAGGAGTCAGGCTGAATTCGGTATTCTCTGAACGCCTCGCTATCTCCTTGCGCTCCTCTTCCGCCTTTCTTGCCTCATCAGCTTTGGTGGCTTCCCTACTAGCTTTATCGGAAGCTTCTTTGGCTTTCGCTTCTTTGGAGCGGATCTCAGCTTCAGTCTCTCCCTTTAGCTCAAGCGGCTTGCTGAGTTCTCCACGGATCTCGGCAATCAACTCTGGGCTTGTTGGCCACTGCTCCCAGGCGGATTTCATCTGACGCAGTTCATCAATCCTTGCCTTGACTGCTGCCGGATCTTTGATATCAATGCCTTCAGCTTTTGCCAAAGCAGGGTTCTTGGAGGCTCCAGTAATCGCAGACAGACGTTGTGCAACCTCTCGCTGTTTCTTGCTGGCGATCTTCTGCATGTCTTCCGCTTCACGCATACCGCTATCGTCTTGACCAAACAGATCTACTGTTGTGTTCCCCTCCTCAGAAAGGACGTTGACGGCATGCATAAGGTTCACAGCAGCCGCAATAGTCTTCCCTTCTTGGATAGCTTTGACGGCTACCGATTGGAGCTTTTCATTGTTTGGGTAGTTTTTGGCAATGAGGTACGCCGCTTCGTCGCTAACGACATCTCCGCGAAGGGCGGTAATGAGCGTCTGGCTTCCGTCAGTTGCGATGGCGTAACTCCGCTTGCCGATTGCTCTCGCCAAAAGTCCGCGTGATTCTGCTTCTTGCCTGTCAATTTGTGAGCCTTGGAAGTAATCGACATAGTCTTTGACCTTTCCTTGTCCGTCCCTAATGTTTAATTCGGCATCCAGAATAGATGCGCTGCGCTTATCAAACCCATCAGCTTCATTGTGTATTTGAGCAGGGATAGTCACCTTGCCACTGCGCTGTGCAAGATCCAAGCGATGACGCCCAGAGATAACCTCTAGGTCACCATTAAGCCTCCGCCAAACCTGTATCGGAGCTACCCCAGTACCTTCAAAGGTTCCACCAAGGGGTTCTACAACCCCCTTTTCATTGGCTCCTGCCTTGAACTGCGGGACATCTTTGGATACCTTCAAGCTCCCCACAAGCGGGTATACGATTGGCAAATCCAATCCCGTATCAGTCTTCTCTTCCTTTGGTGTCTCCAGTGTAACGGGTGTTACACTGAGATCTGTAGGTTCAAAATCATCCGCTTGGATAAGATCTGGTGTTTCTTCTTTGGTGGCGGGGGTAATTGGGGATGCATTGACTGCTGCCGGCTGTGCCGCTTTACTCCCATTCCCAGCAGACTGGGTAACTTCTTTATTCTTCCAGCCCGTGAACTTCCCTTCCGCGTCATAGGTAGGATCAAGTCTTTGCGGGTCAGGATTTTGAAGTGGGTTGACTGCTCTACGAAAAAGTCCACCACTGTTATCTATTGATTCTTTACTGACTGTTGGCGGGGTAATTCCCGGCGCGCCCGTAGGAGGTACGGAGAAATTCGTATCACCAACAGTTACATTGCCAACCATTTTGACGGGAGGATTAGCCCCCACTTGCGCGTTGTCTGGACTGAGGCTTTGAGCGGCTACTTGCTTTGCCCTGTCAGGGTTGAAATCCCTAGCGGAAATATCCTGTTCCAAAGCACGGCCAAGTTGAGCCTCCGGGGTTCTGTAAGGAAGTTCCCTCGCCGCCTGATATGCTTTCGCTCCACCAGTTGTTACGCCGGCCGTAACGCCAGACTGCAAAATAGTCTGACGAAGGGTTTCTTCCAGTTGTTTGTACAGATCCATAAGGTTGGGATTTTTATTAATCCCAAGCCCAGGTAACGCATCTACCATGTACTGCGTAGTGGTTGTAGCAAGCTCCGAAGGTATTTCTGTAGCAATAGCCTTTGCCATGTAGGCGGGTATGCTCTCCAATCCATTATGGGCTACGAAATCTTTTAGCCCAGATAGGGCTTTAGTCATACCAAACCGCTCGAAGAATACCTCCGCAGCAGCCATTGGCACGGCTCTTAATGCGGCCACGCTAGGCTCTAACCCAGCTTGCTTTCCTTCCGCATAGGACTGGCCAAATTGTTGTACGGCAGCTTGAGCCAATACGGGTAACGGAGTTCCTGTTACCGCGCTCATCACCATGAATGGAGCCTGACCCGCCAGACTTGTCATGGCATATTGAAGCGATTGCAATGCAATGTTGTCGGACTTGGGGATTGCCTTCTCTTTTGCAGCCTCTACTCTGGACTGTCCTCTCAAACTTGCGCTGCCGGACTTATCGCCAAACAAGTCGGCCGCTGCTTCTGCCAAGCCAAGCTCAGATCCCCGTATTTGCGACAAGGCTCCAGCACCTACACGCGCTGCAAAACCAGCATCTCGAAGGTTGTTTTCTTGCGCTTCTGCCGCCTGTGCAGCTTGCTCCCCAACCACATCGGGAGTCATTTGCTGGAATCTTGGAGTTGGCTGACCTGATAAAGCCTGTTGTTCCGCTAGACCGGCGGCATATTCAGGACGCAATCCCTGATCAGTAAACTTTCTTACCTGGTTCTCAGCCCGAAGATCCGCTACTTTTTGAACGGTTTCCGGAGCCTGATCCATGTTGGCGTAACGAGATGCAATGATCTTCGCCGCCTCCCCATATACATCAGGGTTCTGGGAAAGCTTCTGCAAAGCCTCCAAACGCTTCTCAGGGGGTAATGCATCAAGTTGTGCCTGTACACGGTTAATGAACTTCTGGTCTAGTACATAAGACTCTGGCTGGGTAGTTGGGAGCTTCCTAGCGTTCATCACCGAACGCTGTACATCGGACTGCTCTTTGATTCTGTCAGCCTGCGGAGCTAATTGCTTGGCTACCCTACTAGACAGATAGGGACGGCTTGCCGCCTCCAATTCTTCTGGGGTTGGTTCTTGCTCTACAGGCGCGGCAACCTTTTTTGTGTCGTCGGTATTGGTAAATGGGTCGTAATCAACGGGTGTTCCAACGGTTGATTTGAATGGATCGTAATCAACTAAAGTTGAACTCATGACATTAGTCCCATCTCACATATTGACCGTTTGTATTTTTTGAGTACCAATTCCCATCTGGTGCTAGCTTGGCATCTTTCGGTGCGCCAGCAGGGGCTGCGCTTTTTGGTGCGGCAGGGGATTTTGTTGCTGCACCTTCTCTCCTAATCCTTCCCCGCGCTTCATCCACTGCTTTTTGGCGCAAAACTGCTTCGTTATTGGTGGGGAGATTTGTACCATCCTTTTTATTTGCAGCGGCATTTTCCCTATCAAGAGTTTGTGCTTTTATTAGCGGTAGCATGCCAGTACCCTTAAAAGTTTCCGCTGCCTGTGTTTCCGCCAACGCATTATCTTTCCGCTCTTGCTCCGCTTCTTTCACTCTAATGTCTTCCCCAGAAGCGGCGGCTCTTTGATCAATTCCAGCAAAGCCTACTGGGTAGGATCGGTTTTTTTCCACATACTGTGCATATCCCTCATTGAGTATGGTGGCTTGGTCTCTCTTATCTCCAGCATTAAGCCGTGATGCAAGATAAGTTCTTCCATAGTTGACCATATCCGGAGTAGCCCTACCGGCCAAAGAGGCCTCTCTAGCAGCGACCGAATCAGCAACCTTACCCTGAACAGTTAACATGGCTGCGTCAATCTTTTCAATTCTTGCGTCTTGCTTGTCTTTGGTAGCTTGGTTAAGCGTAACAATCCCAGCCGCCTCTGCTCTACGGGAGTTTGCAATATCTCCCATCTCTTTGTTACGCGCCTCGGTCAGGGATTTAAGCTTCTCTTGTTCTGCCAAATATCCAGGCATAGCCTTATCCGCACCAACAGAAAGTGGTTGCAGGATAGCAGCCAAACCAGATACTGGATTCCCACGCCTAGAAGCTTCAGCGGCCATATTCAACCCAGCGGAAACCCAGAAGTTTTTGCTAGCCTGATCCTTGCGCGCATCCTCTTCACTTCTATCTTTTTCCAATTGAGCTTGCCTCAGATCTCCAACTTGACCTGTAATTCCGGCTCTCTCTCTCTCTGCCTTATTGGCGGCTGCGATAACCTCCATCGACTGCGGTGCGTAACGCACCTTATCCGCCTCCATCGTTTTGATTAGTTCTGCGTATTTACCAGCAGACGAAGAATCTACCGGGATAGTCGGTTTAAATTGCGGAGGAAGAATGGGTGTTGCATCTCCCTCGCCAGCTTCATCTTCTAAAGAAGTTCCGCCTCCTTTAAAAGCTACAATCCCACCTCGGTTATAAGAATCTCCGCCCAAGTTTTCAGCTGGGAGACTAGCTAGCCCAGACTCTTGATTTCTAGAAAGGATCTCTCTTGCCATATCTTCCGCTACCGTAGTTTTACCGGGTGTAGCTTCTGGCTGGTGCATCCTTTGAATTATTGGAAGCATAAACTTGGCAAGTGCTTCCGCTGTATTACTCGGAGGCATGGGTGATCTAGCTGCCAACTCTGTACTGGGATCAGTCAATCCACCCACTGCAAAGTGACGCACAGAACCACCGCGCTTATAAGCGTTGATAATCCCACCGCCAGCTTTGCCCATAGCGTTCAGCGCAGCCGTACCCAGACCTATCCCCATGCCCAATGTATTGGGAGGTGCCGTGTACATTGAGGATGATCCGCCTGATGTTGGTACGCCATGCATGATGTCCGACATAAAGGCAAGTTGCTTATACGGGTAGTTTTGCTGGTTCAGGAAGTCCTGATACTGTGTCGATAAAACCTGCTGACCCTGTGCCTGTTGTTGCGCGCCGGCTTGTTGCTGTGCGGAATTGATACCCATTCTCTGGGCATAGTCTTGCGCTCCTATCTGGCCAAGGGTATTGGCAGCTTGGTT
>Ga0114962_10003040_pt1 | contig 13723 bp, 9 predicted proteins | sample C_130820_MF_Meta_FD_87017 | JGI IMG/M metagenome (GOLD analysis project Ga0114962, IMG submission 87017) | Freshwater microbial communities from Lake Croche, Canada to study carbon cycling - C_130820_MF_MetaG | ecosystem: Environmental > Aquatic > Freshwater > Lake | place: Lake Croche, Canada... | reverse complement strand
GAGGGCAAGGCCTTCTTTGCCCACCACTGGCCCGACTCGATGAAGTACATGCGCTTTGCCAATCGCGATTATCTCGAGGAGGCTGCGCGCGCCGGCTTTATCGGCAAGGCTGAGCCGATCGTGATGCAGCTCTACAGCGAGCCGATGCAGAAGTTCCGCCTGGCAGGGCAAGGCCTTTATGACGGGCCTCGCCCGACACGGCCCGAAGATCGCGAGCGCCTCGCGCGCTACTTCGATCCGCTGCCTTTCTGGTATGCGCCACTCGAGACCGTTCCAACCGGACCCGATCAGCCCGACGACTTCCCGTTTCATGCGATCACGCAGCGCCCGATGGTGATGTACCACTCCTGGGACAGCCAGAACGCCTGGCTGCGCCAGATCATGTCGCTCAACCTGCTCTACATGAATGAGCAGATGGCAACCGAAAAGGGGCTGGCCGACGGCGACTGGGTGCGAGTCGAATCGATGTATGCGCCGGTGGCGCCGCAGCCCGGCACGCCGGCCAATGCCCGCATGCACGCCGATGCGCCCCGGCGCAGCATCCGCTGTCAGCTCAAGACCATGCAGGGCTGCGAGCGCAACACCGTCTGGACCTGGAATGCGATCGGCAAGATGGCCGGTACCTGGGGGCTGTCGAAGAAGGCGACCGAATCGAATGCCGGCTTCCTGCTCAATCACCTGATCAGCGAGACCCTGCCGTCGCGCCCGGGCGAGGCGAGTCTGACCAACAGCGATCCGGTGACCGGACAGGCGGCCTGGTACGACCTGAAAGTGCGGGTGCTCAAGGACGACGATCAGAGCGCACCGCGTGAGGAGGACTCATGAAGCTCGGACTGGTCATCGACCTCGATGTGTGCGTCGGGTGTCATGCCTGCGCCACCGCCTGCAAGGAGTGGAACGGCGAGAGCCTGATGGCGGGCGGCGCGCCCGATTACGATCCGCAGGGTGCCGAGCCCTCGGGGGTGTGGTTCAACCGGGTTCGTCACTACGAGGTCGGCGACTATCCGGCGAACAAGACCCTGAATGTGCCGATGTCATGCATGCACTGCGAGGATGCCGACTGCGTGACGGTCTGCCCCACCGGCGCCTCCTACAAGCGGGCCGAAGACGGCATCGTGCTGATCGATCCCGAGAAATGCATGGGCTGCAACTACTGCGCCTGGGCCTGCCCCTATGGTGCGCGCGAGCTCGATCGCAACGAAGGCGTGATGCGCAAGTGCACGCTGTGCGTCGATCGCATTTACGACCAGGCCCTGCCGAGCGCCGAGCGACAGCCGGCCTGCGTGCTGGCCTGCCCCTCTCATGCGCGTCATTTCGGCGACTTCGACGATCCGGCCTCCAAGGTCTCGACGCTGAGCCGCGAGCGCGACGGTCAGCCGCTCTTCGAGAAGCTCGGCTATCGACCGGTCAATCGCTATCTGCCGCCCCGCGAACCCGCGCAGGTGCCTGCCGCCAAGGACCTCGCCCCGCGCGGTTCACTGCAGGCAAAGCTTGCCGCGATGGTCAACCGGCTCATCCAGTTGTGAGCCGATGAAACCTGCGCTGTCGGTCATCTTCTTTACCGTGAGCTCAGGCGCCGGCCTGGGGCTGGCGGTCTGGCTGCTGGTCATGCAGCTGACCGGACAGGTCGATGCCTCGCAAAGCTTGTTCTGGCTTGGGTTCAGTGTCGCCGCGGTGCTGGTCACCGCTGGCCTGATCTCGTCGACCTTGCACCTGGCCAATCCCCGCAATGCCTGGCGTGCGTTTGCCCGCTTTCGCTCCTCATGGCTGTCGCGCGAGGGCGTGCTTGCGGTGGCGCTCTATCCGATGGCGGCCTTGCATGCCTGGCTCAGCGTTCAGCAGGCCGATGCCGCGCGCATCACCGGCCTGCTGCTGATCGCGCTGTCGCTCTCGACCGTGGTCTGCACCGCGATGATCTATGCCTGTCTGAAGACGGTGCCCCGTTGGCGAACCTGGCATACGCCCGTCAGCTATCTGCTCTATGCGCTGGCCGCCGGCGGCCTGATCTGGGCTGCGCTATGCGCGGTGGCCGGGGCGCCGGTCACCGGTGCGGGCCTGGCGATGTGGCTGGCGGCTTGCGCGGCGCTGGTCAAGCTGCTGTTTTTCGCCAAGTTCTCGCAGCGTGTTCATGCCACGCTCAATCAGGCGCTTGCGGTGCCCGACACCGCGCCCACAGGACGCATGCAGGGCAAGGTTCGACTGCTCGATGCCGGTCATTCGCAAGGCACCTTCCTGACCGATGAATTCGGTTTCGTGCTGGCGCGCTCGCGGGCCAGCACGCTGCGACTGACGATGTTCGTGCTGACCCTGCCTGTGCCGCTGGTGCTGCTGAGGGCGGGGTCGGCAGGGCAGGGTGGCGTTGGACTGCTTGCAGCCGCTGCGATCTGCTTTCTCGGTGGGGTGCTGCTCGAGCGATGGCTCTTTTTTGCGCAGGCCGAGCATGTGGTTCGCCTGTACCACGGCCAGCAGCGGGTCTGAGCGACCGATCGATGGCGCCGAGCGGTTTGCCTTTCCTGGCATGGCCACGGCCGCAGGGGCCGCAGATCCGGGCTGATCTGATTGCGGGTGCGTCGGTCGCGGTGGTGGCGATTCCTCAGTCGCTTGCCTACGCGCAGCTCGCCGGCCTGCCACCCCATCTCGGGTTGTATGCCGCCTTCGTGCCGACCATCGTCGCGGCGCTCTTCGGATCATCGGCACAACTGTCGACCGGACCGGTCGCACTCACCTCGCTGCTGACGGCAGCCTCGCTGGCTGCGCTGGCCGAGCCGGGCACCGCGCCCTATCTGACGCTGGCCGTCCTGCTTGCGCTTGGCTCGGGTCTGCTGCAACTGCTGGCCGGCGTGATCGGCCTGGGGCGCTTCATCGAGCGCATTCCCGCCGCGCTGATGCTGGGCTTCGTCAATGCGGCGGCCCTCGTGATCGTCTTCTCCCAATTGCCGGCGCTGCTTGGCGTGCCGGCAGCGCGCGGGTCAGGCCCGATCGCAGCCTTCTCCGGACTCCTGCAAAACTTTGCGCAAGGCGTACCGGCGACCGCTGCGTTCGGTGTCGTGTCGCTGGCACTGCTGCTGCTGGCGCGCCGGTATTGCCCGACCTGGCCTGCTGCACTGTTTGTGAGTGGGGCGGCGATTCTCGTCAGCTGGGCGATCGGCTACCAGCAGTACGGCAGTGTGGTCGGCGACCTGCCCCCGGGTTTGCCGGCCTTGGCATGGCCGACCATCGATCCGGTATCGGTGTCCCAGCTGATGTCGGGCATGGTGCTGATCGCCCTGGTGAGCTTCATCGAAGTCACCTCCAGCGCCAGGACGATCGCGGCGCGCACTGGCACGGTCTGGAACGTCAACCAGGAACTGGTGGGCCAGGGCCTGGCCAAGATCGCCGCATCGCTCTTCGCAGCCTTTCCGGTGTCGGGCTCTTTTTCGCGCTCGGCGCTCAACCTCAGTGCCGGGGCCTTGACCGCCTGGTCGTCGATGGTGTGCGCAGCGCTGGTCGGCATTGCGCTGGTCTTTGCCACCAGTGCCCTGCACCATCTGCCCAATGCGGTGCTGGCCGCGCTGATCGTCTCGGCGGTGCTCAGTCTCCTGACGCCGCTGGAGCTGATCAAGGTCTCGCGGCTCGATCGCGCGGCCGGCGCCACCGCCTGGGTGACGCTTTTGGCCACCCTCTTTTTCGCCCCCAGGATTCATTACGGCCTGATCGTCGGTCTCGGGGTGAGTGCTGCCCTGAGCGCGCTTGCTCGCCGGCGCTGATGGCCCTCAGACCGACGCGGTCAGCCCGCCATCGATATAGAGCATCTGTCCGGTCATGAAGTCGGAGGCGGCCGAGGCGAGAAAGATCGCCGCCCCGCCGAGTTCATCGACCTTGCCCCAGCGACCCATCGGCACCCGTGTTTCGATCCAGGCATTGAAGCTGGCATCGGCGGCAAGCGGCGCGGTGAAGTCGGTGCTGAAGTAGCCGGGCGCAAGTCCATTGACCTGGATGTTGTGCTTTGCCCAGTCGATCGCCATGCCTCGTGTCAGATTCATCAGCCCGCCCTTTGAGGTGACATAGGGCGTGATGCCCTGGCGGGCGATCTGGCTGTTGATCGAGCACACATTGATGATCTTGCCGCGCCGTCGCGGGATCATGAAGCGCGCCACCGTGCGACCGACCTTGAAGGCGCCGGTGAGGTTGGTGCCGATGATCCGTTCCCAGTCGTCGGTCTCGACCGCTTCGAGCGGGCGGCGCAGGTTGATGCCGCTGTTGTTGATCAGGATGTCGATCGGGCCGATGTCGCGTTCGACGAGCGCAATCGCATCGGTCAGCGTCGCTTCGTCGGTCACGTCGAAGGCGCACACGGCGGCGGTGATGCCTTCGCCGGCCAGCATCGTTGCGGTCTGCGCGAGTGCGCCGGCATCGCGTCCGTTGAGCACCACCCGTGCGCCCGCGCCAGCGAGCGCACGCGCCATCGCCAGCCCGATGCCACGTGATGAGCCGGTGATGAGCGCGACGCGTCCGCTCAGATCGAAAAGGGAATTCATGGCGGCGTTCATGGCGGGAGGCGCGGCTTGATGCGCGGCGTTGGGGTCTCGAGGCTGGGGCCCGTACCGACGTTCAACACGCCGGCGACGTAGAATCGGGGATGCCCGATCTTCTCGCGAATCTGAACGACCCACAACTTGCGGCGGTCACGCTGCCAGCGCAACACGCCCTGATCCTTGCCGGCGCCGGCAGCGGCAAGACCCGTGTCCTCACCACCCGGATCGCGTGGCTGATTCAGACCGGCCAGCTCAGTCCGGCCGGTGTACTGGCCGTGACCTTCACCAACAAGGCTGCGCGCGAAATGACCGCGCGGCTCTCAGCAATGCTGCCGATCAATCCGCGCGGGATGTGGATCGGCACCTTTCATGGCCTGTGCAATCGGCTGCTGCGCGCGCACTATCGCGACGCCGCGCTACCCCAGTCCTTTCAGATTCTCGATTCGGCCGACCAGCTTGCCGCCATCAAGCGCCTGCTCAAGGCCAGCAATGTCGACGATGAAAAATACCCGCCGCGCAATCTGCAGCACTTCATCAATGGCTCGAAGGAAGCCGGGCTGCGCGCAAAAGATGTCGACATCACCGACGACTACAGCCGGCGTTTTGCCGAACTCTATGCGGCCTACGACGCTCAGTGCCAGCGCGAGGGCGTGGTGGATTTCGCCGAACTGCTGCTGCGCTCCTATGAGCTTCTGGAGCGTCACACGCTGCTGCGTGATCACTACCGCGCCCGCTTTTCGCACATCCTGATCGACGAGTTCCAGGACACCAACATCCTGCAATACAAGTGGATCAAGCAGCTTGCCGGGCCTGCCTCATCGGTCTTTGCCGTGGGCGACGACGACCAGTCGATCTATGCCTTTCGGGGCGCCAATGTCGGCAATATGGCGGCCTTCGAGCATGAGTTTCGCGTGCCCAACCTCATCAAGCTCGAGCAGAACTACCGCTCGCATGCCCACATTCTCGAATGCGCCAACCAGCTGATCCGTCGCAACGGCAGTCGCCTGGGCAAGGAGCTCTGGACCGATGCCGGCGCCGGCGAACCGGTGCGGGTGTTCGAGGCAGTCAGCGATGGCCAGGAGGCGCAGTGGCTGATCGAGGAAGCCCGCAGCCTGATTGCCGAAGGCTGGCTGCGCAACGACATGGCCATCCTCTATCGCTCGAATGCGCAGTCCCGCGTGCTCGAGCACGCCCTTTTTTCGGCCGGTATCCCTTACCGGGTGTATGGCGGGCTGCGGTTTTTCGAGCGGGCCGAAGTCAAGCACGCCCTGGCCTATCTGCGGCTGATGGAAAACCCGGCCGATGACACCGCCTTCCTGAGAGTGGTGAATTTCCCGGCCCGCGGCATCGGTGCGCGTTCGGTCGAACAGTTGCAGGATGCCGCCCGTGCGGCCGACAGCAGCCTGTATGCCGCGACCTCGGCGCTCAAGACCGGTGCGGCCTCCGGCAAGATGCTGGGCTTTGTCGGACTGATCGAGCGGCTTCGCACCGAGACCCGAAGCATGACCCTGCCCGAGGCGGTCGAGCATGTGATCGAGCGAAGCGGGCTGATCATGCATTACCAGACCGACAAGGAAGGCCAGGACCGCATCGAGAATCTGCGCGAACTGGTCAATGCCGCGGCGGGCTTTCTCGCCGAGCAGGGCGTGGGCCAGGATGTGCCGGCCAATCTGGGTGTCGCCTCGAATGCCGCGCCCGATTCGCTGTTCGATCTGCCCTCGGCCACGGCCGGATCGCAGACCGTATCGATGGCCACATCGATGGCCGATGGGGTGGACGACGGTGTGGTCGATGGCAATGCCTTCATCCAGACCACACCCCTGGCATCATTTCTGGCCCATGCCTCGCTTGAGTCCGGTGACAACCAGGCCGGCGAAGGCACCGATGCCATACAGCTGATGACGGTGCATGCCGCCAAGGGACTCGAGTTCGATGCGGTCTTCATCACCGGCCTCGAGGAAGGCCTCTTTCCGCACGAAAACTCGGCTCAGGAAGTCGCCGGCCTCGAGGAAGAGCGTCGTCTGATGTATGTCGCGATCACCCGGGCTCGCAAGCGCCTTTACCTGTCGTTTTCGCAGACCCGAATGCTCCACGGCCAGACCCGCTATAACGTGCGCTCGCGTTTTCTCGAAGAGCTGCCCGAAGACAATCTCAAGTGGCTCACCCCCAAGGCCGGCGCGCCTCGCCCCTCCTGGGGAGGGCATGGCGGACAGGCTGCTTTTGGTGCCTATGGCGAACGCGGCGGATCGGGTGGCCAGGGCGGGTCGCGCTATGCCCTTGAAGCGCCGCCGCCCTCACCCTGGGCCGCCAACGACGCCCGGGTCGCGGCAAAGTTTGATCGTGGTCTGGCCTGGCGCATCGGGCAGACGGTGGCCCACGCGAAGTTTGGCGAGGGCGTGATTCTGGGTATCGAAGGCAGCGGTTCTGACGCCCGCGTGCAGGTCAACTTCGGGCGTCAGGGCGTCAAATGGCTGGCGTTGTCGGTGGCGCGTCTTGAGGCGGTGAACTGAGCCCGGCTTCGACGATCAGGTCACGATAGACCGGCCAGAACGAGCAGTAGAGCGCACCCAGCATCGCCAGCGAGATCGGCGTGAGCAGCAGCGTCAGCAGCGAATCATTGATCGCAAACTTGAGTATCTGGATCAGCACCGACCAGGCAACCGCGATCGCAAACCATCCCACCATATAGACCAGGAAGGGCCAGCGGTTTCGCCAGACCGCGACCAGGCTGTAAAAGAGCGACTTGACCGGAGGCAGGCCGTGCCAGGCGACGAAGATCGGTGCGAACCACATCGCCATCTGGACCGGCGCATAGAGCAGGCCGAAGACCGCCGCCGAATAGGCCAAACCGCTGTCGAGCCCGATCTGATCCTCGGTGCCGATGGCGCCGGTGGCGATCCTGAAAAGCGTGCCGCCGTCGGCCAGCATCGAGGCGGCCAGCACCGCGACCGTGAGGATGCAGTTGATCGCGCCCAGGATCAGCAGCGGTTTGATGAGCTTGCCCTTGTCGGCCTTGAAGCCCGAAAACAGCATCAGCGGCGTGATCCGCTTGCCGGCCTGCGCATCGCGCACCGCCTGCATGAAGCCGACCGACAGGATCGGCGTGAGCACCAGCGGCGCGAAGCCGCCGACCAGCGGAATGATGGTCGGCAGCACCAGCGCGAGCACGAAGAGCGTGGTGAGACCGACGACCGCGATCGGCTGGCTGACCAGCAATTTGAGACCGTCGGTGACCCAGCGCCATCCTTCGGACGCTGCGGCGCGCCTTACCTGCATTCTGTGGCTCCCTGCAAAGGACGGGTGACGCGGCCACTGTCGGCGCAAGCGGCGCGATCGCGCAGGATGCGCTCGAAGTGGTTCGGATCCTTGGGCGTGAGTGTCTCGGCCGGCCGCGGAAGATGAAAATCGTGCAGTCGCGAAAGCCAGAATCGCAGCGCTGCCGCGCGCAGCATCAGCGGCCAGGCCGCGAGTTCGATCTCGAGCAGCGGCCGCTCGACCTGATAGGCCTGCAGCATCGCGGTCAGCCGCGCGTCATCGAAGGCGCCGCTTGCGTCATCGATGCACCAGTCGTTGCAGGTCACTGCAAGATCGAAGATCCAGGTGTCGACGCCGGCGAAATAGAAGTCGATCACGCCTCCGAGCGTCTCGCCCTCAAAGAGCACATTGTCGCGAAACAGATCGGCATGGACGGCGCTGCGCGGCAGATCGCGACAGGCGTCGGTCAGCGCGAAGGCTTGCTGGAGGGCGAGCTCGTGTTGCAGCAACTCGGCCTGCGCCGATGTCAGAAATGGCATCACGTCGGGCGCGGCCTTTTCCCACCAGGGCAGTCCGCGGGCATTGGCTTCAGTGCCCGGGTAGTCGCGTGCGGCCAGATGCATCTGGCCAAGCAAGCGACCGACCGCCACGCAATGCGCCACGACCGGCTCGGTGACGCCCGAGCCTCGCAGGCGGGTGACCAGCGCGGCAGGACGGCCGGCCAGCATGGAGTGCAGGGCGCCCTCGCGGTCGGTGACCGGATCAGGGCAGGCAATGCCGTGCGATGCGAGATGGCGCATCAACTCGAGGTAGAAGGGCAGCTTGTCGGCCGGCAAACGCTCGAAGAGCGTGAGGACCCAGCGTCCCGCATCGGTCTCGACGAAGAAGTTGCTGTTCTCGATGCCCGAAGCGATGCCTTCAAAGCTGACCAGTGCGCCGACCGGGTAGCGAGCGAGCCAGGATTCGAGCTGATGCCGGGAAACAGGGGTAAAAACAGCCATGGTGGTCGAGTTTACCGTGCCGCATACAAAGCTGCTTCACAGGTAGAGGGTGGCTTCGCGTTCCTGCTGCGTGGCATAGAAGCCGCGCGCCTGATAGAAGTCGAAAATTGCATCGACCACTTCCCTCGGATCATCGATCACCCGGATCAGGTCCATATCGGCAGCCGAGATCATGCCTTCGCTCACCAGCGTTCCGCGCATCCAGTCGATCAGCCCCTGCCAGAAGCTTGTGCCCATCAGGATCACCGGAATCGGACGGCCCATTTTTGTCTGGATCAGGGTCAGCACTTCCATCAGTTCATCGAGCGTGCCGAAGCCGCCGGGCGTGGCGATGAAAGCGCTTGCGTATTTCGCAAACGCCACTTTGCGGGCAAAGAAATGCCGGAAGTTCAGCGAAATATCCTGATAGGGATTGCCGCTAGATTCATGCGGCAACTGGATGTTCAGGCCGACCGAGACCGAGCGGCCCTCGAAGGCGCCCTTGTTGGCCGCCTCCATGATGCCGGGGCCGCCGCCCGAAATCACCGCAAAGCCGGCATCCGAGAGCATTCGCGAGACCTCGAGCGTGCGCTCGTACCAGGGCATGCCGGCCTTGATGCGCGCGCTGCCGAAGATCGAGACCGCGGGCCGGATGTCGGCGAGCTTCTCGGTGGCCTCGACGAACTCTGAGATAATTCCGAGTACTTGCCAGGAACCGCGGGCCTTGACCGCATTCGAGCGTTCCGGCTGCGCAATCGACCGCAGATGCGGCACTTTCTTTCGGATCGTCATGTCTGAGCCCATGCTGTTGCTGGTTGACGGGTCGAGCTACCTGTACCGCGCGTTTCATGCGCTGCCCGACTTGAGAAGCAAGGCGGGCGAGCCCACCGGTGCCTTGTATGGCATGGCCGCGATGCTACGGCGGCTGCGGGTTGAGGGCAATCCGGCCGGCGACGCGCGGTATGGCGCGGTGGTCTTCGATGCGCCGGGCAAGACCTTTCGCGACGACCTCTATCCCGAATACAAGGCTAACCGTGCCTCGATGCCCGACGACCTGCGGGCGCAGATCGAGCCGATTCATCGCATGGTGCGCGCCATGGGCTGGCCGCTGCTGATGGTCGAGGGCATTGAGGCCGATGATGTGATCGGCACGCTCACCGAACGTGCCTGGCGCCAGGGCCTGCGGACCGTGGTCTCGACCGGCGACAAGGATCTCGCTCAACTGGTCAATCCGCATGTCGAGCTGATCAACACCATGACCCGCGACAATGCACCGCCCGAGCGGCTCGACCATGACGGCGTGATGGCGCGCTTTGGTGTGCCGCCTGAACGCATCATCGACTGGCTCTCGCTGGTGGGCGATACCGTCGACAATGTGCCCGGCGTGACCAAGGTCGGACCCAAGACCGCGGTGAAATGGCTGCAGCAATACGGCTCGCTCGATGGCGTGATCGCCAATGCCGCGCAGATCGGTGGTGTGGTGGGTGAGAACCTGCGCGCTGCACTTGAATGGCTGCCCACCGCCCGAGCGCTGGTCACGATCAAGACCGACTGCGATCTGTCGGACCGCGTCAGCTCGATCGAAGACAGCCTGTCGCTGCATGCTGAAGACGATACCGAACTGCGCGACATCTTTGCCCGCTATGACATGCGCAGCATGCTGCGCGAGGTCGAGCAGCGCATGGGCATCGAGGGGGCTGCAAGCCCTCGTGTTTCGGCATCGGTTGCGTCGGGCGCCGATGAGGCTCGACAGGTCGCCGCCGGCGCGGCAGCGTCTGAATCGGTCGATCCGCCGCCGCCCGCCGCGCCGCTCGTGCTCGACTACGACACCGTGCTCGATGAGGCAGCGCTCGAGCGCTGGATCGCGGTCATCGAGGCGGCGCCGCTCACCGCCTTCGACACCGAGACCACCTCGCTCGACCCCATGGCGGCCGAGCTGGTCGGCGTGTCGCTGTCGGTCGAGCCGGGGCGCGCCTGCTACATCCCGCTTGCCCACCGCTATGCCGGGGCGCCTGATCAGCTCGATCGCACACAGGTGCTCGAGCGACTGCGCGCCTGGCTCGAAAGCCCGCTGCATTTCAAGGTTGGCCAGAACCTCAAGTACGACATGCATGTGCTGGCCAACCACGGCATCCGCCTTGCCGGTGTGCAGCACGACACCATGCTCGAGTCCTATGTGCTCGAGGCGCATCGCACCCACGGCATGGATGCGCTGGCGCTGCGCCATCTCGAGCGGCGCACGATCTCGTATGAAGAAGTGGCCGGCAAGGGCGCCTCGCAGATCGGCTTCGAGCAGGTCAGCATCGAGCAGGCCGCGCGCTATGCCGCCGAAGACGCCGAGGTCACGATGCATCTTCATCAGGTGCTGTTTCCGCGCATCGAGGCCGCCCCCACGCTGCTTGACGTTTATCGGCGCATCGAGATTCCTGCTGCGGTCGTGCTTCAGAAGATGGAGCGCCATGGCGTGCTGATCGACTCGGCAACGCTCGCAGCCCAGTCGGATGCGCTGGGCGCCCGCATGCTCGATCTCGAGCAGCGCGCGCATGAAGCTGCCGGCCAGCCCTTCAACCTCAATTCACCCAAGCAGCTCGGTGAGATCCTGTTTGAGAAGCTCGGTTTGCCGGTGGTCAAAAAGACCGCAAGCGGTGCACCGTCGACCGACGAAGACGTGCTCGAAAAACTCTCACAGGATTACCCGCTGCCCAAGCTGCTGATCGAATATCGCGGCTGTGCCAAGCTCAAATCCACCTACACCGACAAGCTGCCGCGCATGGTCAATGCCCGCACTGGGCGGGTACACACCAGCTATTCGCAGGCCACCGCGGTCACCGGTCGCCTGTCCTCAACCGATCCCAATCTGCAGAACATCCCGATCCGCACGGTCGATGGCCGGCGCATCCGCGAAGCCTTCATCGCGCCGGCCGGCAGCCTGATCGTGTCGGCCGACTATTCGCAGATCGAGCTGCGGATCATGGCTCACCTGTCGCAGGATCCCAATCTGCTGAAGGCTTTTTCGCAGGGGCTTGATGTGCATCGGGCCACCGCCTCGGAGGTCTTTGGCGTCAGCCCGGATGAGGTCAGCAGCGAGCAGCGCCGCTATGCCAAAACCATCAACTTTGGCCTGATCTATGGCATGAGTGCGTTTGGTCTGGCCGCGCAGCTTGGCATCGAGCGCGACGCCGCCAAAAACTGGATCGAGCGCTACTTCACCCGCTATCCGGGTGTGGCCAACTACATGGAAAGCACGCGTTCGCAGGCCAAGGCGCAGGGCTATGTCGAGACTGTTCTGGGCAGGCGCCTGTGGCTGCCCGAGATCAATTCGCCCAATGGCCCGCGGCGCGGTGCGGCCGAGCGCCAGGCAATCAACGCGCCGCTGCAGGGCACGGCAGCCGACATCATCAAGCTTGCGATGATTGCGGTGCAGGGCTGGATCGAGGCGAATATTGTCGGGTCGCGGTTGATCATGCAGGTGCACGATGAGCTGGTGCTTGAAGTGCCTGAGATCGAGCTGGATTTAGTGAAGGTCGAGTTGCCGCGGCTGATGGCTGGGGTGCTCGATCTGGCGGTGCCGCTGCTGGCGGAGGTGGGGGCGGGGGTGAATTGGGAGCAGGCGCACTGAGGGGTTGATGGCGCCCGTTGCCGTTGTTCGGCGCGGGTGTTTGACGCCTTCGCTTGGCGCCGCTGCTTCGCGTCATCGCGTGACGTCGATGCGTGACGTCGGTGCGTGACGTCGGCGCGTGACGCCGGTGCGTGACGCCGGTGCGGGGCAGACGCCCCTCGCTGCGCCGCGCACCCCCGGCAAGCCGGGGGTGCCCGCAGGCCGCCGCCAGCCATCAGGCCGCGGTCCGAACTCGCCCCTTCGGGGCTCAGACAGCGGACCACTATCGGTCAGCCAAGGCTGACCGATCCCGATGACTGGCGGTGGCCCGCGGTGCGCGGCGATGCTTCGGGGCGTCTGCCCCGCACCAGCGTCGGAACGGTCGGGGATGCATGCGCTGGCTCTGGCGCATGTGCTGGCGCATGTGTCGATGTCGATGCTCAGGTGAGTCGTTCAAGCGCTTGTGGCTGCTGAGCCGGTCCGGCGGGTAATGCCTTGGCCGAGCTTCCGCATCGTGATGGCGGCTCTCAAGGCCTGCAGTTGTTGGCGAGGAGTCGCAGTACGGCCAAGGGCGCCCAGGTGACTGTCGTACATCGCTCAGGGAATGCTTTGCTTTGTGCAAGCATCCGATCGAGAAAAGGACTTGGATTGACGAGGCCTGAAGCGTCGACGCCCTCGCGTCCGACCGAGGTGCCGGAGCTCGCGCAGCCGGAAAGGCAAAGCATGCATGCGCCGGCCAGCAGCGCGCAACGCATCGGGTTTGGATTCATCGCTTTTCCATTCATGAAAGAGGAAGACACCGACCGAGATGCGGTGGGTGCTTGCGGGTTCTTTGTCTTCGGCATGCCTCTCGGCCAGATCATTGAGGTTCGGAGGTGGCGCACGCCCGATTCGGTGGCTGTCTCGGGAAGCGTGTTGAGTACGCGCAGCCGGTTGGTGTCCTGTCGATGGATACCGGTCAGCAGCGACAGCCTGCTGATGGTCTGATCGCGGTCTGACCGTGCGAATTCCTGCTCGGCGGTTTCAACATCGACGCGCCTCATCAGTTCGGCAAACACCCGGTAAGTGCCCCGGAAATGTTGCCGCAGGCGCACCAGCCGCGCCACCATTCTCGACAGAACCGATAGCGGGAAGGACGGGGCATCGCCAACTTTTTGAGAATGCATACCCAAGCGTAGCAGTGAAAACCCTTGACGTGGTATTTTTTGACACGTAGTGTCTTTATGTGGAAAATTTTTCCGCAATTAGTGCGGCCTGTTGTCACATCACTCCAGTTGGGGCGCAGGTGAAGCGCGCGAAAACAACCGTGACATCACTCAAGAAGCGAATGAAAGGACATCAAATGAGAATTAAGCTGAAAAGCATCGGTGCTTCGG
>Ga0114962_10003035_pt1 | contig 13727 bp, 22 predicted proteins | sample C_130820_MF_Meta_FD_87017 | JGI IMG/M metagenome (GOLD analysis project Ga0114962, IMG submission 87017) | Freshwater microbial communities from Lake Croche, Canada to study carbon cycling - C_130820_MF_MetaG | ecosystem: Environmental > Aquatic > Freshwater > Lake | place: Lake Croche, Canada... | reverse complement strand
TATGGGCCTACCGCAGAAAAACGAGTACTAAACCCTACGGATACGGCTAACACTAGCGTACTCCCCCCGGGTGCAGCCGCTGCTCCAGCGACTGTTCCAGTGGCGGGGGCTGCTCCCGTGGCAGGGGCTATTCCCATGGCAGGAGCTGCTGCTCCAGTGGCAAGTTCCGAGCCGTTCAGAATGGACGTTACTGGCCATAGTGCATCCACTGCTCCAGCGACTGTTTCAGCGGAGGGGGCTGCTCCCACCTTTAAGTTTGACTTTTCTACGCAAACGCCCGAGGAGATACGGAGAGTTTTAAGCACGTCTCCCGACATAGACGCTGGTGAGCGTAAAAAGGTTCTTGCGGGATATGAGTCCTACTTGAAGAATATACCTTACGAAAGTAAAACAAAAATTTCATCTGGATTTGGCGCAGACTCCGGTCTTACACCAGAGCAGATAAAAGACGCCGTAAAACCGCAAGAAGAATTTGCGCAAGCTCGCTTTAAGAAACTTCAAGCTGTTGGGGCACCTGAAGCGTATGTGCCTGTAGAGCGTGCTATAGCTAATCAGATATCTTTAATACAAAATAATAAAGAAGCCGCTTCTCGCGTATCTGCAGTATTAGCCGGATCTCCCCTCTTAGCGGCACTTAATGAAGGCGTAGGCATAAGCATTAACGGTTTAAGCGCTAATATTAGAGCGCCTATCGAAACGTACATACGGAGTAATTTTAAGCCCGCTGATCAAGATTTAGCTATGGCGATGGCTAACAATTATGCGATTATTGCTGTGGCTAGACAACAGGTAGACAGCGTCAATCCAAACGCTGTTAGTAATAAAGAGGCTGGTTTATATGCGGGATTAACGCCGGACATGAATACCAAAATGCCAGTTTCGTTGCGGGCATTAGCGCATTTACGGGAAGATCGTAAAGCAGCCCGCGCACAATACGAACAGGCTAATTCTATATTGATGGGTAATCACCCCGAGTTAGCTTTAGCTAAAGACGAACCGGCACGGTATTCTAGCGTTATGAACCACCCTTCTGTAGAAAGAATAGCGCAGCCGTTTACGAAAAAGCACGAAGAAATAGAAAGTGCCTTTCAACGGCATCTAGCTAGAGGAGCTTCAAATGCCGTCCGATGAACGCAATGAGTTTGACGATTTGTTTGGCGATACGCCTGCCCCGGCAGCGCCTCCTGCAAGACAAACGATAGCAGCACCCCCTGCACCAACGGCTGGGGCTGCACCACCGGCTGACGATTTGTTCGCGGGTGAATACCCCGAACATAAATTAGATACGCTCAATAAAAAAGCATTAGCTGGTGCAGGGGCATTAGCCGGCGGTTACTTACATGGAAAGCTCGATGCTGCAAGCCAAAATCTAGCGGCCAAAACAGCGTCTAGCCTACCCGTAGAGTTAGCTCCCATGTCCGATATCGGGCTACAACGCTACCTAGACAGCCAAATTAGCGCAAAAATTCCATTAAATAAACTGCGGGAAATTACGGGCATGGACATCCGTAACATGGCTGAGGCGCAACAAGCCATCAGGGCCATACAGGGGTCTCCTGCTCAGCGTACCCCGGTCACTAAGACCATAGACGGCACAAAGCAAACGGTGAGCTACAGACAAACCCCCGCGCAACCCCCTTTAGACATCTCGGCCTACGAGGTTGGTCCCTTGCGCGGGGGCCTGACTAGCGCCGCAAATACTGTTAGGGGGCTTTTGCCTAAGGGATCTATGGGTATACTGGGCGGAGCCGTAGCGCTGCCCCAGTTGGCCGAAGCTAATAAAACAGGGGATTGGACGGCATGGGCCAGCGGCTTGGGTGCATTACTGCCTTTTGCAGAAGCCGCACTCCCGGCTGTAGCTCAGCGATTTGGTGGGAAATTGGGAGCAGCCGGCGCTGCTTTGTCTATCCCCTACGCCGTTAAGCATCGAAAAGAACTAGCCGCGGGTATGAACATGAGCGACATCAGCCCAACGGCTTTCATGGGGATGCCGGGGGAAATGGAACCTGCTTTTCCCGAGTACACTAAAGGCGCATTACCGTAATATTTGTTCTCCGTAGTTGCCATTAGCCCCCCTAATCAGGGGGCTTTTTTTTACCGGCCACAGGATACCGCTACCTGAACCAACAGCATTACGAATATGGCCAAGCTCCATTGGCGTAGGGTGCTCCGTATCACATCGGCCCTCGCTTCTCGCTCAGGGCCCGTGCCACCTCGCTGTTGAGCGAGCGCACGAACTTGATGCACTCAGCCCGTTCTGCACGGGCGTACTTCAGCCCGTCGAGCGCAAGGACCTCCAGCAGCTTCCCCGCGAACTCGATGATGTCCAAGTTATCGCAATACAGGCCCTTGGGGTCGATGGGCTCGTCGGGGTTCTGGCTCTTGCAGGTCCACAGGATGTCTTTCAGCTCTTGCTCAGTCATGGTTCTCTCCGGTTGGTGTAACTTCGGGTTTGAGTATAATGCACCCCATGACGCTCATGGAGTACTTTAAGACGGACGTGCGCGGCGCTAAGCGCGAGATGGCCGCGCACCTCGGCATCACGCCCACGTGGATGGCACTGCTCATCGCGGGTAGGCGTCGGGCTTCCCCGTCGCTGGCGCTGGCGATTGACGATGCGACTGGGGGTCTGGTGTCCCGGGAAGAGCTGCGTCCTGACATCTTCCGCTGACCAGATCACGCCAAGCCTTGCGCAGCGCTTGGATGTCCTCGTGCAGCCACTGGTTCTCCTCCCGCAGGTCGTGGGCCACCCTGATCAGGTTTTCCCGGGTCCAGCTCGTGAAGTCGGTCATACCTTCTTCCTCCTGCGCTTCATTGCCGCCATCAGGATGTCCTGCACCTCGCGCTTGGTCTCCAGCCGCTCTAGGACCAGCTCGTCAACCGTACCCCGCGCCAGTATCCGGTGAATGAACACCGGGCGATCGTGGCCGGCCTGCATCTGCCGCGTGGGCCCAATCCGCTCGATGATCTGCAGGTGCTCCTCTAGGTTCCAGTTGACCGCGAAGAAGACGAGGATGTTCCCGCCGTCCTGCAGGTTCAGGCCATGGCCCGCGCTGGCCGGGTGGGCGAACAGGATGGGTATCTTGCCATCGTTCCAGTCCCGTATGGTCTGCGTGTTCTTGTCCAGATGCTTGCCCTGCGGGAACGCCTTGAGCAGCCGGGCAAGGTCGCTCTTGAAGTTGTAGGCCACCAGCACGGGCATGCCCGACGCCTCCTCGACGATGGACTCCAGCGCCTCAATCTTGGCCTTGTGGACCTCTTTCCAGTCCGTAGAGCCCTCGCCAACGTACATGGCACCATTGGCTATCTGGAGGCACTTCACGGTCTTGGCGGCGGCGTTAAAGGCCTCCACGGTGTGTCCGGTGTCCAGTGCCGTGAACATCTCCTTCTCCATCTCCTTGTAGTGCTTGCGGGCCTTGGGCGGCAACGTCACCATGATGTCGTTGATGATGGGCTTCTTCAGGTCGAACCAGTCCTTGGCCTCGATGGTCAGGCACACGTCGCGCAGCTTGTCCTGTATCTCCGTCTGCGCGTTGGGCAGGGGCGACACCCCGAAGCCGCTGCGGTTGCTCTGGAACCAGCGCTGGGTGAATGCGGTGTAAGTGCGCCCAAGGCGCGTACCGGCGTCCACGAACCACGCCTGCCCCCACAGGTCCTTCAGGCCGTTGCTGGCCGGGGTGCCTGTCAGCTCCACCAAGCGCTTGATGCGGGTGTGGGCGATGGAGCCCAGCGCCTGCGCCCGCTTGCCGCCTTGGCGTAGCCTGAACGACTTCACCCGGGTGGACTCGTCCAGTATCACGGTCGTGTAGGGCCACCTATCGCCCCAATGGGCCACCAGCCAGACTAGCTGCTCGTAGTTGGTCGTGTAGATCTGCGCGGGGCTGCGCACGGCGGCTATGCGCTCGCTCTCGGTGCCCGTGATGACTGAGACGTTGAGGCCCTTCAGGTGCTCCCACTTGAGCATCTCGTCAGGCCACGTGCCCATGGCCACGCGCAGGGGTGCCACGACCAGTGCCGGGCCGTCCTCGATCATCTGCAGTATCTCCAGCGCGGTCAGCGTTGCCACGGTCTTGCCCGTGCCCATGCCCGCCCACACGGCACAGCGCGGGTTGTTGATGATGTGGTCGGTGACCATGCCCTGATAGGCCCGGGGTGCGTAGGCGGTCCTCATGCCAGCACCTCGTCCACGCCCTTGAGGCTGTCGATCACCACCACGCGCTGGCCCATGGCCCGCATGCGCTCGTGCTCGCGATGCTGCTGGCGCTCATGGGGCGTGTGCGGAAACAGCGCCGTCAGGCCCTCGGTCTTGAGCTCCACCCAGATGGCGTGGTTGTGGATGCCCTTGAGCATCACCAGCCTGTCCGGTGCGCCGTTGCGCCCCAGCCACTTGACCTTGCGGACCTCGCCGCCGCGTTCTTTTACCTGCTTGACCAAGTAGTTCTCGATGTCTGATTCACGCATTTTTAACCTTCTGTTCTTTTTGGGATTTTCGTAACGCGGCTTGCTTGGCCATTTTTGCGTCATGAATGGCCAATTTTTGTTTGTGCTCTTCCGCGTACTTAGCTGCACGTTCTGCTCTAAGTACCTTTGCTTCAGCTTTTTTGAGTAAACGAATTTCAGCATCTGCTGCTTTTTCGATAGCGAGGAGTCGTTGTAGTTCCAATGCTTCGGGAAATTGGTTAGCTCTTAACTCCGCGTTTAGGGCTTTGGCTGCATTTTCTGAATCAAAGCGGCGCCGAGTTTCTGCAGCCCTATGGGTTTCCATCTCGGGCGTCAGGTGCATGCTTTCTCGAACGTACACATCTTTGTCACCTTGCCATGCGCCTGACTCTAGTATGTGGTCGCGCAACATTCTTTCAGCTTCAAGACGACTCGTTCCCCTTGGTATGGGTAACCTCACAATAAAGGTTCCCATAAATTTATCTTTTTGCATATCAACCTTTTTTGTATCGGTATGTTTCAAAACCCGCTGCTGCCAGCGGCATGTCCGGTGCCCAGTCCGGTGGAGCTGCCAGCAAAGACGCCATGTGGTCTACGCTGTATTCCGGGCTATCTGGTGCCTCGGCGATGATCTCGTCGTGCACCGTCAATACGATTGAATACCCAGCCGCCTCGATCTTGGGCATGTTCGCCGCCATCACGTCACGGGCGATGGCTTGGCATAGGTTCTCAAAGAGCTTGCCGCCGTGGGTGTTGATCCGCGTCCACTTGCGGGTGAACTGGTCCACGCCCATGTAGGTGATACCGTCCTCCACCACCTTGGGTGCCGGGTAGCATAGCGATCGACCCGATGGCAGCGTGAGCAGCAACCAGCTCTTGGACGCCCGGATCTTGAGGCCCAGCGTGGTGTAGGTATTGCCCCGCGTGTACAGCGCCTGCAGGACCGCGTTCTTGAGCCGCCCCCAGTACCCTGAGATGTTGGGGTGCGCCCTGCGCCACACCCGTTTGAGCGTGTCACAGGCCACAAAGGCGTCATCGGATAACCCGTACGTGGACCGCTTCTCCGCGGTTGCCCACTCGAAGAACCGGTCTGCCTCTGCCACCACGTCCTGCGGGGCCTGCGGCAAGACCTTCTGCGCCAAGTCCTCGAGGTCGATGCCATAGGCGGATGCAAAGGTCACAAAGGCCCCCACGCCGCCCTCGTAAGCCAGCGCCAGCTCCTGCACCTTGCCAACCTGCCGCTGGTCCTTCGTCACCGCTGCTGGGGCTACCCCGAAGGACTTGCTGTAGGCCAGCTTGTACAGGTCCGGCCCCTCGCCCGCATCGAAGTCGCGGAAGGCCTTCAGCTTCCAGTCCTCGTTGGCCAGCCAGCTCTGGACCCGGCCCTCGATGTTGGACAGGTCGGCCACCACCAGCTTGCGCGTCTTCGGCGCCACGATGCAGCTACGGATGGCAGAGCTGACCAGCTCCATCACGTTGTCGGTGGTCAGGTGTGCACACCCGGCGCGCAGGGCCTCGATGCCCGCGTCGATGATGGGCTGCTTGAGGCTGGGCCGGGGCAGGTTCTGGGGCTGGAACAGACGGCCCGCCCAGCGCCCGGTACGCGCCGCCCCGTTGAACTGGAGCGTGCCACGCAGGCGACCATCCGCGCTGGTGCCCTTGAGCAGCGTCCTGTACTTGCTCGTGCTGGTGGAGCTGGCCTGCAGCCGCACCTGCAGCAGCTCGCGCAGCGCCGGGTCTATTGGCATGGCCAACGTCTTCTCCACGGTTGCCATCTGCAAGTCCGGCATGTCAACTCCGTAGAACTCAAGTATGTACAAGCGCAAGGCTTCACCTTTCGTAGTACGGGCAACCAACCCCTCGGTGATCTGCGCCGTGCGGTCCGAGAGCCCGTGCTGGGCCATGCGAACGGCTTCTATGGCCGCGTGCACCAGATCCATGTCAATGGCCACGCCGCGGTCGTTAATCCGCTGGTCGAGCTGCCACAGCGCCATCTCGGTGGGCGTCATGTTGACCGCGGGCATGCGCCGCTTGATCTCGCGCATGGCCTCGATGTCGGACGCCGCGTAGGCCTTGAAGCGCTCCCACGCCGCCGGGTGCGTGTCACGGGTGGCCCTGTCGAGGATGCGGTTCTTGCCCAGCGGCTTGCAAAATAGGTTGATCAGCTTCTTGCCGTCCTTGTCCTTGGCCTTGTCGACCGGCAGGCCCAAGATGTCGCAGAGCATGCCCAAGGACCCCGGCAGGCCGTGGCTGAGCGCCTGCACCATGGTGTCATGGATGCGCGACGTGGGAATGTCTAGGCCCCATGCGTGCCGCAGGACCGTACGGTCGAAGTGGCTGTTGTGGATCACCACCGTGACCTCGGGGTCATGCAGCGCGGTGTAGGCCTCCAGTGGCAGTTCCTCTGGGGGGTAGGTAGTCCCGTCGATGACACGTACCGGCCCATCGTCTAACGCGTAGGCGAAGAGCATTACCTTTGCGTGTTCTGCGTAGACGTGGGTGCCGTGGGTTATCGGTGTCTCGGAGAACGTCTCCAAGTCCAGATAGAGTGTGGTCATTGCACGCTGGTGTTACGCAAGGCGTGTATGACTTCCTCCCAGCCCTCTATGAGGGCCTCCGACTGCAGTAGCCGACCTACCAAGTCGGGGTTCTTTTTGGCGTAGCCGTCCCCGAATACGTCGTCGATCGCGTTGATGGCGTCCAGTAGTTTGTCTTTAATCCGGTTCATGTAAGTCCCCTGCGTGAATGCCGTATATCGTGCTTTTCCATTCCGTCACAGAGGGCATGTGGTTGTGCGCCTTGGTAGGCTCCACCTTCCTAATCGGGCGTATCCAGTCGAATGTTTTTAAAGCGTTGACGCCAGACACCCACACGTTGGGGTGTAGCGTTTTTGGCCTAAACAGTTTCTTCTTTGCGCAGTACTCTCGAAATTCATCGCCAAGCACAATAGGTTTTTGCGTAAGCAATTCTTCCGCGTAGCCTAAATACATCTCCACAAATTCAGGCTCAACCTCGTTCGCCTTCTTCCAGCACTTACAGGCAAGTGCCAATGCCGCCTCCATCCTAGTAGGAACCATGTCATTCTCCAATGTGTGGGTGTGTAGTGGGGGCCGAAGCCCCCTCGGCTCTTAGACCAAGTCTTCCGCGGTCAGGTCGTCGAACTCCTCGATGCCGGCAATGCCGCCGCCGGCGAAGCTCTCGCCATCCCGGTAGAACTGCACGCCCGCCAGCGTAGCGTTGACGCGCTTGCCGTAGTTGTTGTCCTGCGCCCACAGCTCCAAGCTGACGTTGACGTAGCACCCGGCGTACGGCCTGCCGCTATCGGCATCCAGCAAGGCCCTGTTGGAGTCGAGCACCAAGGGGCGCAGCGAGTTGCGGGCGCTGACGTACATCATGCCCTCGAACCCGTCGTAGTTGGCCTTCAGGTCGCCACTGTGCAGGCAGGCCTTGTCCGCAGCGCGGATGGTCTTGAGCACCGCTTCCGCCTTAGCACCCCACTTCTCCGCGGCCACCGCGTCTATCGCGGCATTGATGGCCTTGATCTGCGGGTCCTTGGGGCTCAGCGTAAACGCTGCGGAGAAGGCGGGCTTGCCCTCGCCGTTGACCGTCTTTGCCTCGAAGAGTTGGGGGAACGAGAGGCGCACGTTGTTGAGCTTAATTTTCATGGAAATCTCCGGTAGTTAAGAATTTGTCACGTCATCAAAATCAGAAACGGCTGCTGACGTAACCAGTACAGGCCGCTTATCGGAAATGGGTGCCACAGATGGCGTGCCCTCAGCTTGGGTTATCAGTCCCTGAATCTTGGTCCACTGTCGTGGGCCGATGCTCCCCTCCTTCGCCAGCTTCTCAATGCTGGTGGGGCTGGTGAGCTTGTAGTCGTACATGTAGTCGTGCTTGATGCGCATGCCCTTGAGCGCCTGCTCCGTCACCTGCGCGTCGCCCCACTGGCGGTTGCCACGCTTGCCCTGCACCAGCTTGTAGCCCGGTATCGGCTCGCCGGCCAGCAGCCGCCGCTCGACCTCAGCGCGCACGGCCTTGACCCACTTCTCGATCAGGTCGGCGTTGGCCATCACACGGGCTAGGTTATCCGCGTCCGCCGTATCGGGCACCACGTCCTCGAAGTCGTCGATCACGGCTGCGCGAATGGCTGGGCAGATGGCCTTGGCCCTACACCACTGGCAGGCCTTGGGTGACGGCACCAGCTCAGCGTCTGGCCACCGCGTGAAGTTCGCAGCCTCGAGCGCCTGCACCGCAAACTCTTCAAGCTCCTCGACGCTGAGCGTCCACTCTGGCGTAGCGCCCAGCCGCGGCTGTATGATGCCCACGCGCACACGCTTGAAATCGTAGGCCATGGCATGCTCAACCATCGCCGCGTGAGCGTACATCAGCAACTGCGGGTTGTTGTCCGCCTCCACCTCCACGCCACGCCCGAACTTGGCGTCCAGCACGATCAGCTCATCGTCGGCCAGTATGACCGCGTCAGCGGTGCCGTGTGCACCCCGCTCGCCGGTCATGTGCGCGATGGACACGCGCTGCTCTACCAGCAACGCGCCGCCGGTGGCCTTGACAATGCCGCGCACGTGGACCACGTAGGACTGCACCGCGTTGGCCTGCTCGGCCTGCAGGATCAGTCCAGTATCGGGATCGGTCACGCCGATGTAGCCCACCGCGTCAGTGCCTGCGGTCAAGCAGTGCGCCGCCACGGTGTGCATCATCGTGCCCTCGCTGGCCGCTTTGGACCCTACGTCAGGCAGGCCAGCGCACAGCGCCACCGAGCCCGGACAGCTCATCCAACGCGCCGCGCTGCTGGGAGACAGCTTGGCGTGTTTACTCACGTTAGCTCCGCCAAGAAGGCTGCGTAGTCCTGCGGCTTGAGCTGAGGGCCCCGGGTAGCGCCGAACTTTGCCAGCGCCGCCACGACCTTGGCACGGTCCCTCGGGAACGTGTCGGTGATCGCCTTGGCCACTGCCGCGTAGTCCACCTCAGAAGGGGGAGCCGTAGCAGCTTCGGGCGGCGCAATGACCTCGGGGGCCGTCACGGGGGCAGGCGGGGTAACTGCAGGCTTTGGGTCTGCCACCGCCTTAGCGGCCTTGGGGGGCGTCGTAGCAGCGGTGGGCATTTGGAAGGCCTTGAGGGCCTCGGTAAGGTTGCTCAGCGCCTCTGTGCAGCGCTGCAGTTCAAGCTCTAGGCTCATGTGCGTATCTCCGGTTGTCACAACACAATCGTTGTGAAGTGGCGATCTTACATCAGTTCTTTGGTGCCTGCTGTAACTTCTCAAAAAATATTTATTGTAAAAAACAAAAAGCTGTTGTAAGATCGAGGCCTCATCAACTTTTTGGGGTACACACATGAACCTGAACATCTTCAAACGTCTTGCCGATTCCGAGGCCGAGATCGCTTCTCTCAGAGCCGAGTTCAAGGGCTCCAAGATTGAAATCTACGACGACATTGCCTCTGTGATTAGCCTTATCGACAGCAAAATTGCCGATAACAACGTTCTGCAATACAAACGCAACGCGAGGGCTAGAGACTACCAACCCATAGATTCCCCGCTCACGGTCCTGTCCGTTGTTAAGGTACCGAAGCCCCAGAAGATCGTGGCCAAGAAGGTTGTGGTCAAGAAGGTCGTGGCCAAGAAGGCCCCCCGCCGCACCCAGAAGATCATGGCCGCGGCGGCTAGGGTAACGGCCAAGCGCGAGTACGCTCGCTTGTACTACCACCGGATGAAGGCCCGCAAGGCCGCTGCGCTGCAGGCGGCGGTTGCAACCGCAGGGGTAGCTGCATGAACGCGCTGATGGACATGCTCAAGCGCGTCTTTCGCCAGCTCACCCCGTTGGAGCTCATCGTGCGGGAGCTGGCGCAGGCACACCTAGCCAAGCTCGAGGCCGAGACGGCGGTGGACTACGCCCAGTCCGTGGTGTCCTACCACAAGGTGCGCATCGAGCGCCTGAACGCCCACATGGCCGGCTACAGCGGCAAGGAGGCTGCATGAAACCGGCCATGCACCCTGCCATCCGCCGGCTGCTGCGGGCCAACAGCGATGGCCTGACCGTCGCTGAGATAGCATCGGCCCTTGACATCGTTGGCGAAGGGCTGCGCCTGACGCTGTCGCGCATGCCCGACGCCTACATCGACCGCTGGCTCCCGGCCAAGCAGCGCAGGCCGTGCGCCGCGGTGTGGTGCGTCGTCGTACCACCAGAAGATTGTCCTAAGCCCGATACGTTAGCCAAGGGGAGATTGACATGACCGATGTGAAGCTGAGTCAGAAGAGCAGGACAGCCTTGTCTCGAGGCAAGTTCGAGCCGCGAGTGAAGCTGCAGGGCGAAGCACCTGCGCCGACATTCAACCACATCACGGATGGGCAAACCTACAAAACCGATTGGGCTGCGCCCACTAGGCCGGGGGCAACGGATCACTTGTCCGTACCGAGCCGGGGGGAGTCGACATGAGTGATTGGGACTACAAGTACCTGAAGAATGACTCATACCCCATAGGGTTCGAACATAGCTACGTTGACACAACAGTCGGCGTGATCCGCACAGGGCTGGCTATCGTCGGCCTGTTCGCGGCGGTGTTCGTCATTGGCTTTTTGTCGGGCTATTTCTGGGGTACGAGATGAAAGACAACAGCACCGGGAAAGACAAAGAATTCTTTGAACGGGGCAAGAGAATGTTTGACCGCCTGAACCCACCGCTGGTACAGCGTGAGTGGATAGAAACAAACAACTCCGCTTGCAAGATATTGAGGCAGGTACACGATATGCTGTTGTTGGCATCGTTCCCACCCAAAAGGGAATGGGTAGGGCTGACGGATGAAGAAATTCACGACATACAAGGCTACAAAGAAACCAGAGAAATGTATAGGTTTGTGAAACTTATTGAAGCCCTTTTGAAGGAGAAAAACAATGACTGAAGACGAAGCCTTTGACGAGTTGGACAGGCGGCTGAACCACGCGCTGGCAAAGCCAGACTGGCAACAGCTAACGCCAATGCCTGACGCAGAAATCAAGCGCCGCTGGGGCGAGTGGATGACCCGGTACGTCCGGCTGGTAGAGGGAGCCCACGGAATAACAGAAAGAAAACCATGATCGAATTCACGTCAACCAACACCAGCATCGACACGCAGACCAAGCGGTGTGCGCATCTGCTTGCAGCCGTCCTATCCCGGGCGCTGCTGGACCTGATGGACCGGCCCACCAAGGAGGAGACCCGCAAGCGCCAGAACACCGGTGGGCCGGCGCTGTCCAGCCTGCGGTTCTTCTTTGGCTCGGACGCCCCTAAGTTCCGAGCGTACAGCAAGCTCATAGGCCTAGACCCGGACCTGTTCCTGACTAGGCTGCGTGCGGCTAACCACTACACTGTGGACAAGCACCGGTTTTCCGCCGTACAAGTACGCGCCATGCGTATGCGCATATCGTGGTTCGACCGCAAATGCAGTGCGGACGCTATGGCCATAGCAGAAAGCAAATCATGACCGGCATACAACAAGCTATCCACGCCATCGGCTCTCAAGCCAAGCTGGCCAAGGCGCTAGGCTGCACCCAGCAGAACGTCTCCACGTGGCTCAAGAGCGGGCACGTGCCCACCAAGTGGATACGGGCGGTCGAGCAGGCCACGGGCATCCACCGCTCGGAGCTTATTGACCCCACGTTGTCGGACCTGCTGTCGCCCGTCGACATCTGATCTGCTAGACTGCGCGTTGAACACGGCTAGGGCTGGGGTAGCTCCCCCGCCCGAAGAGCTTTCAGTCCGAGCCTGCCGCTGTTTCTTTCTATTCTGGACCATAGCATTGGACTGACAATGACCAACCCGAAGCCCAAACTGCCCCCCATTGGGCGGGTGTTCAACGGCGCAAACATCCCCGAACAACTCAAGGCCATGCGCCGCTGGTCCGTCTGGAAGGCCGTCTGGAACGACGTCCGAGAGAAGTACGACAAGATCCCCTACCACCCCAACCACTACGGCCTGTCCACCAAGAAGGTCTCCGACTGGGTGGACTACGAGTCCGCAGCCGCCACGCTGCGCCTGAACCCGCACAAGTACTGCGGCCTTGGCTTCGTGCTCACCGACGTGCAGGGCGTCGTGGGCGTGGACCTTGACAACTGCCGGGTGGACGGGCACATCGCCCCATGGGCCCGGGATGTCGTTGACGCTCTTGGCAGCTACACCGAGATCAGCCCCAGCGGCAACGGCCTGCGCATCCTAGCGCTGGGCACCACCGCCACCGACTGGAACAACCACGACGTGGGCATCGAGGTCTACGCTGGCCACACGCCCCGGTTCCTCACCGTCACCGGCGACACCGCTCGGGTGCGGCCCATGGCGCATGCCGACGGCACGCTCATGGCGGACCTGTTCACCCGCTACGGCAAGGCCCGGGTGCCGCAGGCCAACGTCATCCCCATCGCCATGCCCGAGCTGCTGCACGAGCTCGCGCTGCCCGACGTGGACGACATGGACATCCCCGCGGACACCCGGGAGCTGCTGCTGCACGGGCCCGCTGACGACGTCGACGACCGCTCCGGGGCCCTGCACGCCGCCGGTGTGCGCCTGTACAGCGCGGGCTACGACGACGCGCAGGTGCTGTCGATCCTCGCCGCCAGCCAGCCGGTCATGGACATCGCCCTGTCCCACCGCCGGCAGGACCCCGAGCGGGCGCTGGCTTACCTATGGGTCGAGCACTGCCAGAAGGCCAAGCCCAAGGCCACCACCAAGGACTCAATACTGGCCGACTTCGACGACGTGTCGCAGGACCCGGAGGTACTCGCCAGCGCAAAAAAGTCCGATGAGGCCAAGGCCGTCAAGGAGGCTAGGTTCAAGCTGGAGACAGCCACCGAGTTCGCCGTGCGCCGCAAGGCCTCTTGGATCGTCAAGGGCCTGATACCCATGGCCACCCTCGGCGTGATCTACGGGGCGTCGGGCTCGGGCAAGAGCTTCTTCGCCCTTGACCTGATGGCCGCGGTGGCTAGGGCGGTGCTGATTAAGAAGGTGGCTCAGATGGCTCAGATGGCTCAGGATGGCGCTGAGGCGTCTAGCGGGTCCAAAGGCCCTGAGTGGTGTGGCCACAAGGTCAACCCCGCTCGCGTGTGTTGGATCGCCGCTGAGGGCGTGGAGGACATGCGCAAGCGCGTGCAGGGGTACGCCATCGCGCAGGGCATCTCCCTTGACGAGCTGCCCATGGAGTTCATTGGTGAGGCACCTAGCCTTCTGGAGGACGTGGACGTCAAGGCGGTGATCAAGCAGATGCGTGCCAAGGGGCGGTTCGATCTGGTGGTCATAGACACGCTG
>Ga0114962_10003034_pt1 | contig 13728 bp, 22 predicted proteins | sample C_130820_MF_Meta_FD_87017 | JGI IMG/M metagenome (GOLD analysis project Ga0114962, IMG submission 87017) | Freshwater microbial communities from Lake Croche, Canada to study carbon cycling - C_130820_MF_MetaG | ecosystem: Environmental > Aquatic > Freshwater > Lake | place: Lake Croche, Canada... | reverse complement strand
CTCCCCAAAAGGCCGATGATACGGGCTATCGCTCCCCACAGCGGCGAGCGGATGTATCGGCCCGATTCCAGCCCTGCTAGGCATTAACCACAGAACATACGAGGGGCTGGAATCGGGCCGATACATCCGCTCGCCGCTGTGGGGAGCGATAGCCCGTATCATCGGCCTTTTGGGGAGGGGGGCGACAGCCCCATAGGTTTGCTGGCATTCTTTACCCGGAAGGTGCCAGCATGGCCTGTGCGGCTTTCCCAGGAGCCCTGAGAGGTATGGCGATTATGTATTTGACAAACACGCTCGATGGCCAATACATTGGATTCGTTGGCGGAACCCACCCCGCGCACTTGACTGCACCACGTCTTTCTGCTACTTACAAAGACGCAAAGGGCGCTGGTTTCCCAGCGCCCCCGTAGCCTGCGGTCAACACCGTTGCTGAGATAGGCGGTCCTCACACCCCCTATATCAGGAAGTAGTTATGGCGGGTTCAAACTCATCACCTCCTTCCGTTGCTTGAGTGCGGGACGGCAGACCCACATCTGCCGTTTCCTCGCTTCCGTTTCCAGAAACGTGAAACCATAGACGTCCATCGAGCCGGGCTCCTCCGTCTTTTTTGATTCGGCCTAGTGTGACAAACGTTGTGTTTTGGTTCACCTCAAACCCGCAAAAATTGGCCGGAGGGAACAAAGCAAAAAAATCATTGGCAGCATCGGTGTTGCGGCACATAAAACCGCGCGCGACGCCTAAGAAGTAATTTACAAATCAGCCATTTGACGAATTGCACTTGTGGAAATTCGAATAATTCCGCAGGCTTGCGCTCGCGCGCAAGCGATGTCTCCAAGATTTGGGGCAAGCGCAATTGCTTGGTCAGTCTCAGCAACCAAGAAACCGACAGACAAACATCTGATAGCATCAGGAATGGCGTATTCGTCCAACCATTCCCAGGCTTCCGCTGGGCGCTGGCTGTCTTCCCATTCAACGGCAACAAGTCGGTATGGAGCCGCAGGCTTCCATGAGCGTGTTTTGGAGGTTGTTGCGCGAGAACTTGCCATAACTGTTTATATGCCTACCCATACGCCAAATCAAGGATTATTTTCTCCGTGTTTGCGAAGTGCATAATCGCCAAATGTATGCCGGGGACCTAGCAGCACTCGCCCCGGCCCGAGCCCATAAAGAGGGTTTTTGCCTCTGGCTGCTTTGGCAGGCTGGTAGATAATCTCCACCGGCCTTGCCTGCAATATCAAAATCGCCGGGCTGCTGCGCCTTGGCCGGTTTACCAAGCCGCGCGCACAGACCGCTTGCGGTCAGCCAGCGCCATCCATCCCTTACCGCCGCATTGAAAGCACCGGCCATTAGCGATGTGGCGAAAGCTCACAGAGCCTTTGCCGTCACACTTGCCGCAAACCGCATCGGGATTTGCCCGCGCGCCAGCCGTCATCGACGCTTCGCGGTCTGCGACACGCGCGGCGGCTTGGGCCGCGCGATGCGCAATGCCGTTGGCGATATCTGCTGCATAATGCTCCGCCATTTTTGTCACAAAACCGGCATCTTCATCTTTGAGGGGCGAAAAATCCCACCCACGATTAGCGAGCACCTTAGCTAATTCGCCCGCAGGCAAAGAATATTGCGCGGAAACTTGGGCGATGATTTTGTGAGCGAGCTGTGACATCAGAGCAATCCTTCGATTTTTTGCGGCCCCTAAGTTGGGCTGCCTGCATTTTTAATAGGCCACCCTGCCAAACGAGTCAATATCAAAATCGCGCAGCCCAAACTTCCAAGCGCGCTTCGGAGCCATATCGCTTCGCAGCTAGCAGATGTGCCACTTGGGCGTCATCCAGCCACAATACGCCGTTGAGAGCGTCTAGGACGTTTTTAACGATGTTGTCGATGTCGGGCTTGCCTGGTCGGGTAGCGCCGGCTACCGCTGCCTCCTTACGGCTGCGGGACCACGATGCGGGCACAGGGAAGATGGCCACTATTTCGACCATGACCGGGCCGGTCCATGGGGCGTCTTTAAACACGGCCTTGCACGCTTCTCGGATGGCCGCCTGCGCTGCCGCCGTTTTAGGGCGGGTGAAATACCGGTCTTTTGCACGCCCGGCCCTTTGCCAGCCCTGCGGCACGCCCGGCACGATAAACTCAACTGCATTGCATTCCATAGCGTGCACTCCGTAAAAGGGGGTTATATCCGGTTTCCGTGTCGCTCTAAATTAGAAACCTAAACGCAACTGTTTCTTTTTGTAACCCTCTAACCCTTTGATATATATAAATATAATAATATAAAATATAATAATATATATAGTTATGTAGGTTTCCGTGGTTTATTGTACGGGTAGCCCCCCCCCGCGTATATGAGGGAAGATAGGGGGTATATAGAAAATAACCACGGAAACCACTACAACTAACCTTTTCAAGGACTTACTGATTACAAAACCTTAGTTCCGTAGTCAGCTTAGGGGGGTTGTCGTGTTAACCCGCCTTAGTTCTACGGCGGCATACCTGATGGTAGGTCGCCCGCCTGTTGCCCCTGAAGGCGCTGCTTGTGCGGTCACATCACCAATTGCGACAAGCTGCGCCAGCAATTCCCTGAGTTGTCCCAGGTCAATCCGGACACCTTTAACACGGAGTTCCCGGATTGTCAATGCCCCATGCCGTTCAAAATATCCGACAATCCGGTTAGCTTGTTTTAACTGCGCTTCATTTTCCATAATGCCACCTCATAAAGGGATACGTGCCCACACTTCCTCTAGTCCTGTTCTACGGCGGCATACCTGATGGTAGGTCGCCCACCCGTTGCCCCTGAAGGCGCAGGTTGTGCGGCCACATAACCAACTTCCACAAGCTGCGTCAACAATTCTCGAAGTTGTTTAAGGTCAATGCGTATACCTTTAGCATACAGTTCCCGAAGTGTTAGTGGTCCATGCCTTTTCAAATACTCAACAATCCGGTTAGCCTGTTTTGTGTGCTCATTATCCGCCATGTATGCCGATGCATCCCGCAGCAGGCCGCGTGTGCAGTGCATCGCTAAATCCCAACCCCATTGCACTGCCTCCCGGCCAATAACGGGTGCCTCCGGGTTGTCGCTCACTGCGCGCACAAGCGCCAGCTTCATGGCATTTTCCCCAAGCCGCGCGACGATTGACGCCGCGGCCGAGCCGGCCACCTTCCGCGCCCAAATATCCTCCTCAGTCTCAAGCATATTGTCGTGTAGTTCGTCTGCATCTTCGTCACACTGGACAGTGTATGGCGTAATGCTTGCCGTCGAAACCATTGTTTCGGCCAGGTTTCCCCCAAAATCATGACCCAATGGACCGCGCGCGATTGCTTTCAAATCCTGCAACAACGCGCCGCAAGGCTCTATGATTCCAGCATTTTTATTCCGCGTCGGTCGATGATTATCTGTAACAAATACGAGGAAACGGGCAAGTGACCCATCAAGCATAGCCCCCCCCTCCAACGCAGCCCAAAAGGTGCTTGGCGTGGTCATCCCGTAAAGGCAGCAATGTGGCTGCTGCAAATCAACACGCGCGTTCTCTTTTTGGTCCGCATATTCAGTGCCGCCATAACTGCCCTTAGCCCTGCTATACAATTTGAGCAGCTCTGACCAAATCTCCATGCGGTGGCCTGGCGCATTTTTCCCTGTGACGCCCCGCAAGAAAAGCCCCAGCTCGTCAATTTGGAATAGACGCGCAGGATGTTTGCCTAGACTGGTCAGCACAGCCCGGCCTGACGCGATATTCTCGCCGGCCATATACCGGTCAAGCCCCGCCTCGGCAAAGGCGCGTCGCACAACTTCTGGCGCGTGGTCTTTTCCTGCGCCCGATTCGGCAATGGCTGCGATGTAGATATTTGTCCTCAAGTCTGTGCGGGTGCGATATTTTCGCCCGGCCAGCACTCCAACGGCGCAAATGGCAGCACCCAGCGCTAGGAAAGGCTGTGGCCGGATGGCGGTTTTGTTGCATTCTTCGACCAACATGCCGATGACACCGCCGACATCGAGAAGGTTGGAGGCGATAGGCGCGGGCGGTTGTGGTTTTTTAGCAACAGTTTTCGCCAAAAACGGCGCCAGGTCGATGTCGTTAAAATCGTTTGGCTGTGCCACAGCTGCAGCACGCGGCCTGCCTCCACCGTCTCGATACGCGGTTTCTAAAGTTTTGAGCGCGTGGCGTTGGTCCCTGCACCGTATCAGGATATCCCCAACTGCCGCGCTGAGGTTGCTCCAAGCAACGCTATGGTCTAGGTCACCAGATGCGACTAGCCCGCCGATGCTGTATGCCGCCTTGTTAACAGCGAAATGCTTCGCACCGTCTGGGGCGTTGCGTATGTTGGCGCATTCTGCCTCAAGGCCGGCCAGGGCGTAAGGGGAGCCGCCGTCTAGGATAGTCCGATGGACTGGCTGGACTATAATAGTCTGAGGTGCAACACTTGCCGCCTCGTAAATCCACTCTGGCAACGGTGCCACGTCATCGTGTGCAATCCAGATATAGCCCGGTGATGGCGGGACGATAACGTATCCCCCATCACCCCGCACATCGACGCCAGGCGCAATTTTACCGGCGGAATTTCGCAGCATGGCAGGTGCGCGAAAATACAGATGGACACCGCCGGATTGCGTTTGAGCCATGAGCGTGGCTGGGATGGCCTGGGCGTGCGCGTCAAGCCACGCGCCGCCCTGCGCGCCGTCTTTGATGTCGATGTCGATGACGACGAGGCCAGATGCCTGCCCTGTTGGCATGCCGATATGCGTGGCGTCAGAACGCGTAAACGTCCGCCGGATATCGTCCGGGTCCTGTGACGCCATCTCCTTCCATTTCAGCCCCGCAACGGGAATTTTCCCGGAGCAAGGGAACACCGGCACGCCGTAGGTTTGCGCCATCCAAATGGCGTCATCAGCTATTGTCATTTTGCAACCTTTTGCATTGCGTTTTGCACAGCGACATTTTGAGCAATTAGCGAATCGACATAGCCGGTGCAAATTGTCTCGACAAGCGCCATAAACTGCGCTGCGTCCCATTGGTGCGTATGCGCCGGCATCGTGTCAAGCAACTCGCCTGCCCTCTCCGCAGCGGCCTGGATTGCCTGCTTTTCGGACTCATTCACGTCTATCATGCGTTTGCCTCCCCAAAGCTCAAAACATAACAGCGAACATGTCGGCCATGCAAGGTGCGTCCGCAGGTGCCTGGCGCGCAGCCACCATGACCAGTATCGTGCGGGCCGTGAGCAAATTAAGCAGCCCATTTGTACTTTACAATTTCGGTATATTTTCCTTTTGCACGCACCATTATTTCAATTGGCTGCCGCAAGGATGAGTAAAATTTTAGCGCCTCGCCAACGGTGTTAGGCACGGGTTGTGCAGAACGGGTTTGCCACCACGTCACCGCTTTTGTCCGCGCATACCCTGTATGTTCAAAACAAACCCATTCTTTATGGGCCGTCAGGCCGCACCAGTATGATACACACAACGATGGTTGTCCGCCGGTTTTTTCATGTCTGGTATAAGTTATTTTATCCACAATAACCCATTCCGGCTTGATGTCTGACGACAATATTGCGCCAGTGCCGGCATAAATTTCAACTTGTTTTTCAGGAGGCGGAAACTCAAAACCACAATTATAACATTCCCGCGCCGTCAGTTTATTTGGTTCTTCGCATTCGGGACATTTTTTTAGTGGCATTTCGCCTTTTTCAGAGCCGGTTTTTTGTTTTACAATTGGCTGGTCGATTGGCCCGTGACGGGCAATGTTGCCGCCGAAGTCCAAAATAAGACAATCAACCTTGTCAGGGTGCAACCGCGTGCCACGCCCGACAATTTGGATATACAAGCCGACTGATTTCGTGGGACGGACAATTGCAATCAGGTCTACGTGGGGCGCGTTAAAGCCCGTGGTCAAAACGCCCATAGAACACAAGGCCCGCAGCTTTTGAGCCTTGAAGTCTGCGATAATTTGGGCACGTTCTGTTGGTGGCGTATCGCCAAAGATGACGCCGCACGCTATGCCCTTGGCCGTTAAAGCCGCGTGCATTGCCTCGCAGTGTTTGACGCCGCAGCCAAAAATGAGCCACCCCTTACGGTCAGCGCCTGCGGCAATGATTTCGTCGGCGATTGCTCCGACTGTGTCAGGGTCCAGCGCGACAGCCTCAAGCTGGCCGGCAGCAAATTCCCCGCCGATTGTCTTGACGCCTCGCGTGTCAATTTGCCGTTTGGCTGGGCGGCTGATAGGCCGGCATAGATATCCTTGATTTATGAGGTCCAAGACAGATGCTTCATATGCGATGCCGTCAAACATCGCCCCAGGGCCCTGGTGGAGTAATCCCTCCGTTAGCCGGTAAGGTGTCGCGGTGAAGCCCACGACTTTGATATATGGGTTGATTTGCTTCAATTGGTTCAAAAATTTGCCGTAAATTGTTTCGGCATTTCTCGGAACCAAATGTGCTTCGTCAATCAACACTAAATCAACGCGCTGGAGCAAGTTAGCCTTTGAATGTATTGATTGAATGCCGCAAAATAATATTTGCGCTTTATGTTCCCGTTTGTTCAACCCAGCGGAGTAAATGCCGGCAGGAGCTTGCGGCCATAAAGCTATTAACTCGGCGTGGTTTTGAGCTATCAATTCTTTAACGTGGGTTACAACGAGTATCTTTGTGTCCGGCCACGATTCTAATGTCTCTTGAATGAATTTACTGATAATCAAGGACTTCCCGCCAGCGGTCGGGATGACAACCAACGGATTCCCGGTCTGCGTTTCGAACCATTGCGGGATGGCCGCGACGGCGGCGGCTTGATATGGGCGGAGTTGGAGCATTGTAACCTTCTAAGGTCCCTGGTTGCCGCCACGTTAGGCGAGAGCGGCGAGCACGTCAACCGACAAGGTAATGCCGTGGCGCGCCGCCCAGGTTCGAGGGTCTTCGTCCTGTTTGGACAAGTTGCACGAGCCGCAAAGAAGCTGAAGGTTCCACAAATTATTTGAACTCCGCATCACATCTGAGAGAGGTATGATATGGTCAACGTGATAACCGTCGCGGATGTCTTTTTTGCAGCAGACACAAAAGCCGTTTTGTGTCTTTAGAAGATGAGCGATATCCTTGGCTGTATGCTTCCCGCCGACTTGAAGTTTTCGGGCACGGCGAACGTGTTTATAAGCTCTCCATTTGTCAAGGTTATTGTGCTGGTAAATTTTGGCCCGTGTTAATTCAATTTCTTTGTTGTTGTCATATCGTTTTTTTCTACTAATTTTACAAGCCTCTAAGTTGTTACGACGCCACTCCGCAGCGCGCCGGTTTTGGCATTGGACACAATCTTTGCCATTAACCCGCCGTGGCTCAATATGCCCGTTTTTACAAGGCTTCCCCGTAAAATATGTCTTCAGGCCCGCCGATTTTGCGGCCTCCCTGCCAATAATTTCCATGTTAATGCAGCCCCGTTCCGTTCCGCCAAACGTTACCATTTCGCGTTTTATACTCAATCCACCGCCCTTCCGGGTCAGCATCCACCTGCTCGCCCGCAACCAGTTGCGGTAAGAATAAATGCTCCAAGCAGCCCTTTATTTGAAGGTCATACGGGATAACGCAATTACGCTTCTCACAACGCCAGCCCCCGTCTTCAATTGGCGACGAGAAGATACAAGTACGGCAATTCATTTCTGGCAGTTTCTCACCATGGCACGTTGCATGATGGGCACAAAATCTACATTCGTGCCAGGCGGGGTCGCTTGAAATCCGTTCCGGCGGCGATGCCGCGCCGATTATGCGGTGAGCTTTGTCCAACAACAGCGCCGCGTAATCGGCGTCGTATGACACACGCTCAAAGTAAAGGTCATCGTCGTTCTTGCAAACAGCCAAATAAACGGCCCATTCTATGCTTGACAACATCATATAAGTCTGCATCTGGGCATAATGCTCAGGCTTAGAAACTTTCACGCCGTCTTTTTTTAGTTTGTCAAACGATTTTTGATTGTGAGTTTTAAATTCCAGAACATGCCAGGTTTCTGTCGCTTCTAACACTCCAATTGCGACTCCATCCATTGAGCCTCCGAAATGCCCACTCTCGTCTCGGAGGTTAAACTGCTGGCCGGTCTCTGGGTCGTGGTCGTAGACGGTCGCGCCGGTCAGGCGCAAGTCTGACACTATGCGCGCCTCGGCTAAGTGGCCGGTCTCAAAGAGACGCAGGAGCCGGCCACTATGCCGTTCGATTGTCACCCAGCGCCATGTTTTCCAGATGGCGCGTTCGCACGCGCGCCCAATCAGGGACGCGCCAAGGTGCTGCCGATAACTCGGCTTCTGCTCAGTTTCACGGGCTTCCCAGATTTTCTGTATCGTGTCCATTATTTTTTGCCCACTGATAAAATTCCTTAATAAATTGAATGACGCCGTTCAAGTCGCATGGTTCCCAGTCAGAGTATACCCCATTATAAAGATTGCGCATAAGTGTTATACGCATGCCTTTAGCTTTCCCACAAAGAAAAACGACAACATTTTTATCGCTTTCTTTTGTTAACTGCTCAAAACATCTTCGTTGGCCATCTGGCAATTCATCTTGGCGCGACTTCATTTCTAAATACAAAAAATAACCATTTATCTCCAATACGCCGTCAATGTCGGTAAAGGATATCCGCCCCGGCAGTGCGGGTTTAAAATAAGAAAAATCCAACCGGTGTTCTTCATTGAAGCAACCGGCTTTTGCACAATCCCATTGCATTTTTCGCATGTGTAACCCTCCAAAAAACCGGCCCTTTCGGGCCGGCTGGTTTCTTACGACGCCACAGCCCGTCGCCAAGGTGGCGTGACCGGCTTTGTGACAGGCGCTGGCCCCGGTTGTGGCGCAGCGGCAGACGCGGCCACACGTGGCGCAGCACCCGCTGCCGCACTGTAACCGCGGACCTCGTTCGACGCATCGCGCTGCACGCCGTTTCGGTCTGGCCCTGCCGGTCGCACGTTCACCTTGATGGTCATCGGCTTGTAGTGCAGCATCTCGCTGTCGGTGAGGCGATTTTGACCTACAGCCCGACAGATGGCAGACAAAGTTCGTTGCGCAATTTCAACCGCGGTCGCGTTGCGGTTGTGCAGGTTCAGCCGGTCCCACACGCGCCGGCCCTCAAGACCAGGTGATAGAATTTCCAGTTCCAGAACCAGCATTTGCCCGGTCCCGTCTTTGGTCGCCACCATTTCGCTCTTGACAATTTGAGCTTTGTAGTCACCTGCGGGAATGATATCTCTGGCCGACGCGGGTTCGACAGTTTCCGCGTCAAACTCATATCCAAGCTGTGCCATATTTCACGCTCCTGTGTTGTAGAAAGGGATATATTGTGCCACCGTTGGCCACATCATGGCGGGGTCTTCGGGCAGGTCGATTGCATCCGGCATAGGCCACCGGCGCTTGGCCAAGAACGCAGGGCGCTCTTCAGTGTAGAGGACGCGCTGCCCCCCGCCGACGCCGCGTTGCTTGCTGTTCTTGTCCTTAGAGTCAGTGCGGACAAGGCTAACGCGGTAGTTCATGAAGAAAATGGCATCAACATTTTCTTGCACGATTGCCGAAGCCATCTTGTGGAGCTTTGGCTGATACCGGTCGTAAGGGTCAGTGTCCGGCGACTTGTACTCCTTGACCTCAACATGCGCGAGCAGCATGACGCCCATCTTCCGTTGTGCACGCAGGTCGGACAGTGCTGCCAGCACTTCCCGCCAGATTGACGCGGCGGCGATGTAGCCCTTGCCGTAGCCGGGGTCTTCGATGCTACCCCAGCCATTGCGCCGGCATGCCTCGGCCCAGATGATGGGCTCCAGCCAATCTAGGCTGTCAACCACGACTGTCTGAAAGCTGTGCTCTTGCTCGAAAAGCGCGCCGAACGCCTCCATGAGGTCGTCATAGGTGCGCAGCAGGTCAAACGTAGCCACATCGAGCATTCCAAGCCCGTCTTCACACCGGAGGAAAATGGGCTCAGGCATGTATGCCGCGAAACTGGTTTTCCCAATCCCGTGGGGCGCGTAAAGCAGCGCCTGCATGGGAGTGGCTACCGTGCCGCGCCGCAGAGTTTTAAGGTCAATTGCCATTACGCATTCCTCTCGATTTTGTAAACCGGCTTCCCGGTGGACACTGTGCGGGCGGGTTCAAACAGCCGGCGAATTGACGTCGGCCATGCGTTGTATTTTGACTCCGCGACTTTGACATCAATTGTCACGTAATCCTGCGGGTCTTCGTTCCATGCCCGGATGGTGTTCACGGCATCGAGCAAGGCTTGCTGGTTCCACTCCACCTTTTTGGGGAGGTCAGCGCGGACTTTGTAGCCATCAGCAATGAGTGTGACAGAACCGGTATCTTTGCCAGATTCCTTTCTGGCCACCGCAGCCATACCGCCATATCGCATATCCAGTGCTGCAGTCAGACGCCGTTCGGCGGCATTCAAAACAGCTTTCGCAATCGCGTGTTCTTCGAGCAGAGCCGCGAGACGGTGGGTCGGGAGCGTCGCAAGCTCCGTCTCGTCCATCTCGACAATCTGCGCCAGATTACCGCTCATCGGTGTTTTCTCCATGCCCTGGTGGGGGATGTCAGGCAGCGGGCCACTGCCTGACACGGACCATATGTGTGCGGAGAAACCGCGTCAAGCCAGTTTTCAGCCTTTCAAGCTTGTTTTTGCAGAAATTTGAAAAAAACGGCTTGGTATTCGCGCAAAACTCTCGCGCTGACATGCCAGGCGCAGCTATCAGTAGCTTGCACCTGAGGCCAAACGGCCATGGCGTCGCCGTCATCCCAAACAATTTGCGGCGGCATGGCGCGGCATTTTGAGTCTGTGCAGTGTGCACAAGATTGGCATTCGCGCATATTAATAATACCTTTTCCGGCACAAATCAGGACAAAGCCGAAAATATTTGCTTTCTGTCTCAAATTTTTTGCCGCAATTTAGACAATTCCGCAAAATAAGTTTTGGTTTAGGTGGGTGAATTAAACGCAAAACTTCTGTGCCAGAAGAAGTTTTTTGTTTGACATTAACGCGGCTTTTAAGGCCAAGTTTTTTGAATCGTTTAAGTATGCTTGTTTTGCTATATCCCCAAACTGCTCCGATAGCAGTGGCTGAAATTTTAGCGTGATACATTTCGATGATGGCTGCGTCTTTTTCAGCCGTCCATGAGATACCTGGGAAAAATTTGTGTTGTGTTGTGCCAGACACTGCTTGTCTCCTTTTGGTTAGGGTGACTTTTGGTGCCATAGCAAAGAGTTTATGGCAACCGGTTTTTTTGTGCATTTCCCCTTAGAAAGGGGGTTGACCCATGGGAATGGCCATGGCAAGGTCTCTCCACCAGCAACGAGGCACTCTAAGGAGAGAGAGCGATGGACATGAACTTCACGCATCACTATGAGGGAGACTACGAACCGCCTGCGGGCCAGGTTGTCATGCGGAGCTTGTTCCGGCCTGCGATGTTTGTCATCGCTGATAATCGTGAAAGCCTTTACAAGCAGGATTACCTGTTTGCAAATCTTTGCGAAAAAAACGCATCAAATGCGTTTGAACGGGCGCTCGCTGAGCACGCTGCTGAAACTGGTGCATTCAGGTTTGTTTTGGCCGGTTATGTTGTGCATGCTGTGCAAATTCTTCGTGAAGCTCGCAACAAGCGCCAAGAAGCATTTGCGCGTTATGTCCGGGTGCGCCAAGCAGTTCAAAAGGAGACCGCCGCATGATTACCACGACGCTGAACGCCATCCGCGAGCAAAACCCGTGCGCGGATGGCTGGGCAAAACTGCTCAAGCACTTGGGTAAGACTGCGGCAGACGATGAGCCTTTGCCGTTTGTCACCATTCTTGACAGCAACGGACTTGACGACGCTTTGTGGTGCACGCGCGCTGCACCAGAGCATAACAAAATCTGGCAATTATATAACGTTTGGTGCGCTCGTCAGGTTCAACATTTGCTGACTGACCCGCGTAGTCTCGCTGCATTGGATGTCGTAGAACGGCATGCACACGGTCTCGCGACTGACGAAGAGTTGGAAGCAGCCATGTCCGCAGCCAGGGACGAAGCCGAGAACGCAGCCTGGGCCGCAGCCAAGGACGAAACCGAGGACGCAGCCTGGGCCGCAGCCTGGGCAGCCTGTGTAGCCAGGGCTCCAGCCTGGGACGCAACTTGGGCCGCAGCCGGTGCCGCAGTTTGGGCCGCAGCCGAGGCCGCAGCCAGGGACGCAGCCAGTGCCGCAGCCTATGCCGCAGCCAGGGACGCGCAGGTTGCCGAGTTTCGCCGGATTGTGATGGAGACCGCCGCATGACCACAACAGAACAGTTTGCTTTTATTGCCGGTGCCCGCGCTATGCAGCATGAGGCAATAAAAGAAGCCAGCCGGTTGTTATATAAAACACCGGAACAAATTGTGTGGGTATTGCGCAATTTGCCATTGCCAACAGTTGATTCGGACGAGGCAGCCGACCTACTCGACCAAATCGGCACGCGCATTGCGGGCCTGGCCTACGGTCTGCGGCATGCGTCCACCGAGCTCACCACCACGCGTTCGCCCTCCATGCCCATGTCAGCGCGCGAACACCGGGGCGTGGTGGTGCCCGCCTCCCTGGCTGGTCCGTCGCGACCGGGGGAGGCGGGGTGATGAAACAGAATGACCGAAAGGAGCACAAAATGACGAGCGAAGAACGGGCAGTGATTGAGGCGGCGCGCAAATACAACGAGACGCTCGATACCACAGATTGGGTCGCGTTCCTTGATGCTGCCCTGGCGCTTCCCCCAGCCACCCCACCCGCACCAGAGCCGGAGACGCGCGAGGTGCGGATTGCGGTGGTGATAGACACAAACGGCAATGCCGGCGTTGCGGTTGTGACACACGGCGATGATGCCGGGGCGCTGGAATATGCGGGCGAATGGACCGACACCCTAATTGCCGCCCAAGGCATCGTCAAAGCCCGCATCCCGGTGATTGCCATCCCCGTCGTCCCTGGCATCGTGGAGGCAGTGCAATGACCCGTATCGTGAAGGCTGATGAAATCAGCGGGGATGTTGTGGACGCAATGTACGGCAACGATGCCGGGACAACGCAGGACTGCCTTGCCGCCGCCATCACTGCATGGCTCGCCGAGCGGGCCGCGCCCAACAAGCCGGGGCATGCCAAGGTAAGGGCGGCGGTGGCTGTGAGCGCGGATGGCACTTGGGTGGTATCAGGGTGCTCGTCTTGGACAGATTCAGCGGCACACGAAATTGCCGTTGACGCTCAGGCCTCTTTGGCTCGCGTCAGCTTCATCGAAGCTCAAGTGCCGCTGCCGGAGAATCACGCCACGATTCAGGCGCATGTGGAGGACGTGGCATGATGCAAGCCCCCGACCATATTCCCGACGTCAGGACAATGGTTCCGGAACAAACGCTGACCGTGCCCGATGTCCTCGCCGAAAGCTGGAACGCCGCGCGCGCCCTGGCATTCCGGGCAGGTGCTGAGGCGATGCGGGAGGCGGCTGCCAAGGCGCTGGAGCTGGATTGCACCGGGGATTTCGGCTCGTGCAAAGAACCTTCTTGTTTCTGCGCCATGAGCCTCAGCGAACTTTCTTCGGCAATTCTTGATTTGCCGCTCCCGGAGACCGCAGCATGACCCAACTCACAGAAGCGCTTGATGAGGCGATGGCGCGGGCGATGTGCAACGCTCAGCTTGGGGGTTATTTCTGGCACCTCGCCAACGAGCCAGAGCGCAATCTCTATATGCACCAAGCCCGCGCCGCCCGCCTCGCCCTGGCCGCAGCGCTCGCAGAACGCGGGCT
>Ga0114962_10003033_pt1 | contig 13738 bp, 14 predicted proteins | sample C_130820_MF_Meta_FD_87017 | JGI IMG/M metagenome (GOLD analysis project Ga0114962, IMG submission 87017) | Freshwater microbial communities from Lake Croche, Canada to study carbon cycling - C_130820_MF_MetaG | ecosystem: Environmental > Aquatic > Freshwater > Lake | place: Lake Croche, Canada... | reverse complement strand
TTGTTCATCTCAAGTGCCATCAGATCCAGTTTCTCGTTTGCTGTTGCTGTTAAATCTTCAGCCATCTGTTTGCCAATACCGGGAATAACTTTAACTGCATCGGCTACACCTTCAAGAATTGTTGCGGATAAAAACAAACCAATAACTTTAAACGAAGAAGTGATAACCTCGTATATTGCAGAACCTTCTTTAAATGTTTCCTCAAACATTGTGGTAAGGCCAGCAACAGCGGCTTGAAAAAGCCTGACAATTTCATTTGTCAGTTCCATAAACTTCAACTTGCCGGTCTCATAAATAATGTTGAAAGCATCTGTCCATTCCCCACCGGCAAGGCTTTCCAGAACAGCACGAAGCGGTTTGGAAATGTTTTCCATAATCTGTTGACCAAAAGCGGCGGCATCAAACTTGGACATTTTGTCCGTAAGCGTTGATAGAGATTCAATAAATTGACTGAGCAAACCAACGCCAAACTCACGAAGTTTGCCACCCAAGACGGTTAGATTGTCTCCAACTCTATCAAAAGAAGCACCAGAGGTTTTTAGGATCTCTTGAAGAGTCGTCGTTTCCTTTGACGCATTATCCATTTCTTCCGCATAGTTATTTAACAAAGCAAGAGTTTTGCCTCCTGACTTACCAAAAAGTTCCATTGCAATCGCAGTTTTGTCAGTCGGGTCTTTTATTGCTCCGATTGCTTCAGCTATTGCGGCAAATTGCTCGTCAGGAGAAAGCATTAAAAGACCTGATACAGATAGGCCAAGCTCACGGATCTTCTCGGCCTGTTTGCTCATGGGATCATTTGCGGCCTCAAGAGACTTTTGCATCTTGTTAATGATTGTCCCCAAGTCCTCGGCCGCAACTCCGTTGTTTTGAAAGGCCCGTTGAAGGACTACAAGATTTTCAGAAGCAATCCCGGTGCGTTCAGAGAGTTCAGAAAACTCTTTGGCAAAATCCAGACCGCCCTTGAATATCTCAATCACTCCTTGAACGGAAACGTATCCAGCCGCAAGCGCGGCAAGGCTTCCGACCATGCCTGTGAAAACGCTACCAAGGGCTTCCCCGGCTTTTCCTACCTCGGAAAATGCGCCAACGACAACATCTTTGCCGGTTACTCCTAAACTGACGGATACATCACTCATGGTGAGGCGGCGTCGGCCGTTTTAAGGGCATAGCGGATTTCTGTTCCAAGGCTTTTAAAGAATTTATCTTTAGAAATGCGGATTGCTTCTTCGTGGTCGGGTTTTCTTAATGCTTTATCGGCCCAAGGAAGTTTGTTTGTAAGAGTTATTTTTGGAGCCATCATATTGCTCCCGTCCATGACATTGTGAGGAACGCTGCCTGCATGACGTCTTACCCAAGTTGGTATTCCAGAAAGGGCGTCTTGAATGTCAGCATTTACAGAAATGGCACAAGCCGCCCACGCCGCTTTTGTAAAACCTACAAGAGCCTGTTTCTGTTTAATATATTCTTCAAGGTAGCCCGATTTAAAAACCACATCGCGCCCTTTCCAGCCCTTACGGACTCGCCCATAATCATTGCGAACTTTTTTGTGGAGATTTGGGTCTGCATAACCAATAAAATTTAACAGCATAAACCCTTTAACATTTCGTGAGATTGCAGAAACGCGAGCAATATCAAAGTCCTTAATTGCTTTTAGTAAATCTTTTCTCAACCGTTTGTTGTCTGTTACAATTTCCTGAACCGTTTCTTTAAATGATTTTATGTCACTTTTGAATGGAAGGTTGATTTTTTCCATTGGTCGCATGACACGAAGAATGTCGTTTTGCACTGCTTTTTCCCCAAGTTTCCTTGCTTGTATATCTTTCCCGTATGGAGGAACTGAATAAGCAAGGTTGACCGCCAAAAGCCTCGCACCACGACGCATGGACGCACCAATCTCTTTTCCTGTGACGTCTTGGTAACGCTTCATGCGCTCAAGAAGTTGAGTGTTATCAATCTGGATTTTAGGGGTCGCCATGTGTTCTTTACTCTCCCTCTGTCAATGGCGTCCAGACGTCATCGGCCCACCGGAGCATTTTGCCGCCGATCCATGTATGGTAATCCAGAAGGCGCATTCCCTCGCTGAAAGGTAATTCCCACACGATATAATCGTGGCTCCAACTTGTTTTTGAGGCGAGGCCGCCGATGTAGCTAATTAACCACGACGGCCTCCAGCTTTTTTTGGCAATGGCTCCCCGGAAGGCGCATCAAGTTCGCCTTTAAGTGAAGTCCTTGCTTTCACCATTTTATTGACCAATTCAAGGACAAGTGGAGTTGCTTCATTAAATACCCCGGCTTCATATTCATCCAAAAACTGATAAACTCTTGCGCGAAACTCTACACCATTAGCACACAAACGGCGGACTTGATCGCGTGGCTGTGATTGCGCCCAAAGGATAGCCCCGACATCAAAGGCAACAGAGGTGGTCTTTCCTACCACCAGACCGATGCCAGCCTCCATTAGCATTGCAAGATCCCCTGCCGAAATAGGACGAAGAGAAAGACCGGCAATCTCAATAGATGGTCGTAGGATTTCGTTGTCGAGTTCACGGTTTCTATCTTCCGTGTTAATCTCGGTGAGGTCATCAATGTTTTGTTTTTTCATAAGAGGTGGTGACGCTTAACTGGCAAGCCGGGCCAGTTGGTCGCGCTCGGAACGTCCGAGCAAAGAAGTCACAGCAAGGCGATGGTCGCCGCGCTGAAGAAGTTTATGTGATGGAACTTTGTGGCTTTCCGAAATTACATGAGTTCGGTTGAACATAATTTCCCGCGCCAAGAAAAAGACTGTTAGATTGGAAGGGCGGCTCATGCCTTCCGGGGCTGGCTTTTCCCATACTGAAATGAAATCGGCTATTGATTCGCCGGCATCATTGGTTCCTCTAAAATGCCAAAAGAATGTTTCTCGGCCTCCCTGCTCAATCCGTGTGCATTCGCTACCATTCCGAAAAGGAAAGCCTGCGGCATGAAGGCTGATTGCCAGCTTCAGATCGCCCGTAGAAAACCATACTCCCTCTAAATCCGAATTATTCATTTTATTCAAAAGGGGCAAAAGCCCCTAATCAGATTTGCGGGTAGCGACTAAAGTTGACCGTGATAGTCTTGAAAGCTCCTTGGGCTTTGGCGGTAGCAACGGAATCAACGCAAACGGTTCCGGTAGTGACTCCACCGACCGATTCCATGTTGGCAAGGGTGAGGGCCACACCAACCGAGGCGGCGGCTACACCAGATGTTCCAGCAATAGTTCCAGCAACAGAGCCGGTGACTTTCTGGTTTGAATAAGCAACTAAAGCAACATCGCCACTTGCATTTTTAATTTCAACCTTGTCCGATGATGCGGACATATTGAAAGAAGAGAGAAGGATTCCGGTTTCGTTAGTTGCGCCAAAAGTGACGCCTGCGGTGGAGCCTAGTAGGGTTGCCATGATAAACATGGCGACCTGTCAACTATTCTGTTAGAGAGAACCGGCGTGAACTGTTAGCGTCCAAGTTCTGCTAATTGTTCGATCACTTCGGTTATCTGAAACCGATCCGTCGTAAAGAACGCCAAGGACAACCACATCCGAGTTTGAAAGTGTCGTGATATTGGAAGAAAGAGAAGTTTCCACTTTGGAAAACAAGGTTTCTACCGAGGCGTTGCCGCTTGTTTGCGAGCTTGAAGCGGCGGGAAAAGCGTTTGCCGTGATCTGGATTTGAACCTGACAGGCATACACCTGAAAGCCAACGATGGATTCAGAGCCGCGAGTAGTGGAAACTGTTATCCTTGGAACTACCGCAATCTCGCTGTCATCGTTTGCCGGGACAATGCGAATTGATCCCAAACCGCTAACTGCTTTTAGCCGAGTGCATATTGACCGAGATAGAGATTGTTCCAGCGTCATACAATGGCCTCTGCACAAACAAGTTCATATCCGTCAGCGGCCGCATTGACCGATTCAATCTGATAACTTTGACCTCTTGAAATAACCAGTTCTCCTATTTGTGGGACTACACCATTTAGGTTAACACTTCTGATTGCCATATTTGCGCCGCGATGAATAATGTGACCACCATTTTCCCACAAATCTTTCATAGATGTAGAACTTACAACGGCTGGAACCGTCATGCCGGCATAAATTACCGTTTCGCCAGCTACATCTTGCAAAGCTGATAAGGCTATATCTAAAAGGACATCGGCGGCTTTCACTTCTTGCGGCGTCCTGTCAATGGCTTGCTTTTTTTAAAAATGGAATCGTAATTGTTTCTGAAGGATTCAGAGAAACAAGAGCGAGGGCATGACCCTTTTCCATTGGTTCCAATACCCTGAGACTTTTTGAAGCTAGTAATCTCTCGTTTTGTATCTGCTATTCCAGCCGGTGAACAATCAAGGTTCATGTCGGTATTATTGGGTTTTCTCTACACGTTCTTCGGACGTGTCGATTTTCTTTGCATCTGGATTTCTACGATCAAAGACTTCTTTGCCAAAAGCATAGGCTTCCGGGCTGTTCATGATGGAGTAAGTGTTGTCCATTGGAACTTTTCCACCACAAGGATGATGATGCTGAAAAGTAATTGCCGATGGTTTAACAATTCCAGCTTTGTAAGCTCGGTGCGAAAACTCGCTGTCGGAATATACTCCGCGATATTCGCTTGAGAGGTATTCGCCTTCAGGAAGTCCAAGGGCTTTAGGAGCAGTCTTTGTGAATATGTGCGTGATGAGAAGGTCATCTGTTCTTAATCCATCTTTCACGGCAAGAATTGCCGGTGCATTTGTGTCGCCAATATCAGACAACACGGATTCATCCCACCATATCGGAGCCTCAATATCATCGGCTGACCCGACAATCACGCTACCTTGTGCGGCTTGATACGCCGTGTTCATATTTAAAACATACGTTCCTCCAACATCTTCAAGGTGACCGGCGGGTGTTAGCACATGGCGAAACCGGCCAAGGATTGATCGGCTTTCCATATCGTCCTCACCAATCGCAAAAATGTATTCCACGGAGGCCGGGTCTTTTGCCCTTTCTAGGAACTTGGCGCGGATCATGGCAGACTGAAGAGGCCGACCGCGAACAGGGTGAAGGACGCTGATCTTCTTTCCACCCTTCTCAAACATTGCGGTTTCCAGTTTGTCGGCATCTTGATCCATGCCATTCAGCCGAAGGGCGCACGTTAGGACATAGATTCCCGCCCATCCATAAAGGCCATTCCTATGCGTCCAAGGGGTTTCCCTTGGTGTCGGCAAGGCAATAGCCATCCGAGCGAGTGCAAGGGCTTCCTGTGGCCTTGCAAGGTCGCTATATGTGGCGGACATATAGCAAAGGGCTTCACGCCTCCACGGTTCCATTCCCCATGCCTCGCGAAGCAACGCCAGCCGAGCGTCTGCGTCCTCAGTCCAGCGTGACAGCATGATATACAACTCATACGCTTCACACGTTTGCAGAACGCTTTTATCCTCTTGCCATGTCTTAATTGCCGCCATCGCGGTATTGATGGCATCGTCCTTGCGCCCCAAGGCTTCGTATTCTTGGCAAACGTAAAACTGATAGCGGGCTTCAGGAGGAAGCGACTCTATAATGCGGACATTCCGTTCATTAGGGCCGTCAATACGGTTTGTTCCGGGGAGGTGAGTGATTGCGGCAACATCATCCTGAGCGCGGTCAGCATCCTTGTTATTGGGAATTAAATGCTCATGAACTGCACCTGACCATTTTGCCGTTCCTGTTCTGACAATACGCTCCCTGAAGGGTGAGAGGCCGTTGTTGGAAAGCCGATAGGCCATGTGAAGAATATCAAATCCCTCTCCGTTGATTAGCTCCTTGATGCGTTGAACGCTGGCCTCATCAATTACGTCGTCCGTGTCGGCCCACATTAAGAAATCGTGACCGGCGGCTTCTCCCATATCAAAAGCCTGTTGCCTAGCCGCGCCAAAGTTGTCCACATGAGGCCAATCGGCGTGATCCTCGGAGTTCTTATAGATGCCAACCTTGCAACCAAGACCCTCGGCAATCTCAAGCGTCTTGTCGGGCGTTAAACCGCCTACCGCTTGAACAATATAAATGTGAGGCGTTAACTGTTGAAAGCTAGTGACAAAGCGTTCGATTAAATGCTCGACGTTCCCGGCAATGGCGCAAAGCGCAATGGTTTTTTCAGACATATTCAACGACCAAAAAATGTCAACACGGGCAACAAAAAGCCTCGGTCACCGTTAGGCAACCGAGGCGTTTCTGTGGAGGGATGAAACCTTACGAGGCAAAGCGAACCGCACCCTGAGTTACACCGGCAGTCCAGCCTGCAAGTGCTTCAAATGTCGTGAAATGTGTTCCCGACGCTGGTGCATAGTGCCTGCGGTATGTGAGCGAAAGTCCACTCTTCTCATCGGTCACAACTTTGCTCTCGATGTAGTAGGAAGAATCCTGTGGAACCAGAGGACGAACCGCCAGAGCGATTGCCGAAGGATGAGCAACAAACCCCAGCGTATTGGCGGTGGATGGGATTGAAGAAACCTCAATCACATCAAGACCAAGAACGCGAGGAATGCGACCTTCCTTGATGGCGTCACCACCAAATGCAAGGTTGGCAAGCAAGTTTGTGCTGTCACTCAGGAGGGTGTCGAAGCAATCGTTGTTGAGAACCATCACGGCCTCGTCAATAGGAACACCGGCGGCGGCAAGGGTCTTGCGAGCCTTGCGGACGTTAGCGATACCGAAGCTGACCGCGCCGCTTGTCACGGTGCTGGTGGCAAAGAAACCCGTGGTGCAAACCAACGAGGTCATCAAAGCCTGTGAGATTGCGATAGCAACCGACTTGCCCTGCTGCGAAGCAAACTTCTCAATATCAAGGAAAGAGGAATTGTGCCATTGGCTATCCTTGATTCCAACTGTTGCCTTGCGATACTGACTTAGGCTGATGTCGGCATTGGAAGCCGAGCCGCTGTCTGCACTCTCGTAGCTATTCTCCGCCGTGGTAGCCGTGATATTGGCAACGAGGGGAACGCTGATGACCTGACCGCGACGAGCCGCATCCGCCTGATAAGAGGTCGAGAAGCGAGCAAAAGGGGCAAGCGTGTTAGTGAACGCCTGAAGAGCCAACTGGCTGATCAGCGTGTCGTTTAGTCCTGTGATTGTGACGGCCATTGTAGTGTTTGGTTGGGGTGATTAGTTGTTCGTGATTACTTGATTTCAGCCTTGGGAAGCATTGCGCGAAGTGCTTTGTCATTGGCGCGAGCAAAAGCAATCTTCTCTTTAAGTGAGAGGGATTCAAACTTCTCGACAAGGTTTTCCTCAACTGGCTCGGTAGCAACCGGGGAAGCACCTTTGCCAGCCTCTTCCAGAACCGAAAGCTTGCTCATAACCGTGTCGAGTTTTGCGCTCATCTCGGAAGCGGTTTCCTTGGCAATGCTCTCGTCAATGGCCTTCTGGTCATCGGTTTCGTCTTGTGCAATAAAAGCGTCAATCTTGTCGGACAAGGCTTTAATCTGAGAAAGAATCTCGGACATAGGATCGGCGGCGGTGTCGGTAGGAGGGGTAGGATTTGCCATAGCGGTTGTAATTTCGGAAGTGTCAACCTTTGGCACACTAAAAAGCCCCATCATGTTTGCGGCCGGTTGGTCAACAAGGTCTGCGGAATAGATTTCTGAACACGTTGAGTAAGCATAATCACCCTCAATCCGAGGCGTTCCGCTAAATGAGATGGAAAGGCCAAACTGATCTGGCATTTCGGCGGCAAGTTCTAGGATGTAGTCACGAGCATCGTGCTTGCTGAGAAGGTGTAAATCGGCGCGGAGTTGCTTGCCATCAAGATTGAAATTACGGAGTGAACCCACAATGCTTTCCGCGCCGCTGTAATGGTTCATCTTTACTTTAAGACCGCCCGAATAAGAGGAGGCGCAATCCATGACCTGACTCAAAGTCGTAGAATCAATCATCACTTGCTTCTGCTCGTATAAGTGACCGCGAGCTTCGCCTTCCGTAATTACGGAAACGCCTGTTATGATTCCCTTGTCGGCGTCAATGCGTGAATCGGCGGCAAGGGCAAAATTAAAAATTGAATCCTTCATGGTTATGGCGTGACGTCAACAGGGGCGGCATCTTGAATTGGTTCAGGCGTAAAACTATCAAGTCCACCAAAAATGCCTTCAATCAAAGCATCTGTCACAAATGGAAACGATGATTTTGCAATCGCAACGCCTGAGTGTTTTGGCAAGCGTCCTTCTGAAACAGCTTTTGCTATATCAATAAGTGCCTCAACTTGCGCTCCGTTTAGCGCGGTAGATTGCACGTCCGCTGAGTTCATTTGAGGTTTATCATTTTTAACTTCTATTGATGAAGGGTTTTTATTTTCCCCGGTAGATTGGTCAGTCTGTTGTATTGATGAAACCCCGCTTCCCTGTCCGCCATCTGTGGAATCGGTATATTCAGGGGTAACAATCGGTGCGCCTGAATGGGTGGCAATTACTTGAATCAGTTCAACCGGGATACCGGCTGTCTCAGCCTGTTTCTTGACCCATGAAAGCTCCTTGATCTTCTGAGTGATGACCTCTTGCCAATCGTCTCCACGTTCTCCGCAAATATCTGCAATGGATCGAAACCCGATTTTGTAGTCCTCTCGGTCTTGGGTGGAATCTCTGCCGTTATCCACCGTGATTTTCCTTGGAGTCTGCCAAACAACAGGCCACCAATCTTGCGGCGCATTTTCAATTTCTTTGCGTTTTATTGCCTTAGCAATCACATACCTCCAAGTGCGAGAAAGAAATCTGTTAATGATGGTTGCCTGTCTTTGTTCAAACCTCCTTGCGGCTTTAGCCATAACAAACCTTTGTGCTGTTCCAGCAAGTTGGCTTGCGTCGTAGCAAAACTCATACGGAAGTCCAAGGCCAACAGAGGCAGACCGGATTAACGCATCCGTGAAGGGGATCAGATTGTTGTTGGGGCGATCCGACCGAAAGCTATCAACGCTTTCCCCAGTCTTGACGCGAGGAATCATGCCGCCTCCAAAAATATCCTCAACAGTTATTTTGCCATCGCTTGAGGAGTTTGTATCTCCAAGAAACCCATCACTCACAGAGCCGGTCTTGTTGCTGATTACCAAACCAAGCGCGGCGTTGATTTTGGCCGAAGAAATCTCAAAGCGTCGGAGGTCATCCCGATCTGCTAGGTCATTGATTGCAACCGCTGTCCGAGGAAAGCCTCTGATCTGATCCGCCCTTTCAAGCTCGGTGATGTGGATCATATCCTCAGCTTGAACCGTTGTGAAGCTTGTGCCATCTCCGCCGGTTAAAATATAATACTGAACCGGACGTCCCAGAGAAGATAGGCGGACGCCATCAACAATGTTTTTGTCCTGTTGAAGCGCGGGAGGGGTGGCGACTCGGTGAGTCTCTATGAGTTGGAGTTGTGGGTATCCATCTTTTGATTCTGTAAGAATACAAAAGATTTCTCCGTCCCGATCAATCGTCTCGGAGACAATTTTCTGAATGGTCGCCATATCCATGCGCCCGGTAATCTCAGGGATCTTGCACCACTCCTTCCAATAGGATTCAGCCGCATTGTTAAAATCATCCGATTCAGTCCTTGCCTGTGGCATAATTCCACTTCCAACAGAGTAGAGGGCAAGATCCATAATTGCCCCTTTTATGACTGAATTGTTATACCACAACTTTCGAGAAAGGGCGACAAGGCGGTTGCGGTCGCCAAAAGAGACATCAGTCCTAGAATCTGCCGCCGAAACAACAATGTAGGGACGTTCCTTGGTCAGCGGGGCCGCCGCATCAACCATTCGCTGAAACTTAAAAAGATTAGGCGGTAGGATACGCGACAGAATGTTCATTTACAAAACGTGGGTAAGTTACACTTCGACCAGATTGTTTTCCTAATTGAATTTGCAGGGCATCATAAATAATGTGTTGCAATTCAATAGATGAGTAATCTTTAAGCAACGCGGCTGATCTTCCGCCTGCTGACGATTGAGTTACAAAAGCCAACTCACCGCGACCCTCAAAAATGCGAGTTTTGCAATCTTCATGAATTTTCAGGAGTTCTGCTCCTGTAAAATTGATTGCAAATAGCCGGGCGTGAGTCATGCCCTCCGCGAGTCGTCAACTTATGGCAAGGACATCCCGCCACCTCTAGCGGAAAGCCATTAGCTTTCCATCGGTGGGCGGGAGTCATCTTTTTTGTTGTCGTCAACTATGCCAGAAACTTCACTTTGTATAAGTTTTCCAAAGGCCGCATAAGCACAAAGCATTGTTTCACAATCGTAAAGGTGATCCGGTCGAGATTTTACCCTAACCCATTCGTAGATGTCGCGGCCCGTCCGTCGGTCAATCCGATGGCGTTTCGTATGACTCTTCAAGTGTTCCCGATATTCAGGAGAAACATCGCTTGCAATTTGCCAATCTGATCCACGACCTCGCCGTAACCATGCAAGTAAGTCCTGACAGGCGGGAGAAGAGAACAGAAGGAGCATACACCCGGCATCGGTCATCTGTGGAGGAGAGTGAACCTTGCGAACTGGAACCATGTTAATATGGTGGGTATAGGAGTTACGATCTTCTCCCTTAAGGGCTGTCCAACCATACCGAGCGCACACCCGATATGTGTCTTGTGTCTGGTATCCAGAATCCATTGCCACAAATTTCGGTTTTACTTTTAGGCCAACACAAATCCTTTCGTATGCATCTTCAACAGTCTGAATCCTTCCTTCATCAATGAGGCGAGAACTGCCATCATCCGCATAGGCTCGGACAACATACCAAAGGTGGTCAATCTGACGGTCAATCGCGGCAAGGCGTATCTTTTCCCGATCCCACTCCGCGCCCTTTTGATGAATGCCAAGTGTCGTGATCTCCTCCACTTCATCGTTAAACTGATCTTCCCAAGGGAGGGCCAGCCATGAGTTCACAAAGTTCTGCAATCCCTGAAGGTATCCCTTCTCTGTAAGGAATTTTGTGGCACACATCGCCCATGTTATTTGCGGCGAATACAGAGAAGAAATTTGCATGGATCGACGACCCGGCTCTCCCTTGTTTGTTGCTCTCCATTCACCACGGGCAAGCATGGCGTCCTTGTCGGAATCTGTTATTTCTCCGTCGCAAGACTCACATCGGTAGGTTGCCGTGGCTTGAACTTTGGCAAAGTCGTATTTTCCGTCTTGACCCTTGCAATCGGAGGCCCACTTGATGCGATCAAAAACAAGTTGCTGAAAGTGGTCACAATGAGGGCAAGGGACAAAATAGTATTCCTGTGAACCGGCAATGAATTGTTGCCAAATGTCCGCCGTTGCCATCGTCGGCGTTGAAGTTAGGACGTGTTTCCTTCTTGGGAACGCCTTTGTTCTCTCCATCGCAAGACTAAAAGCCGCCGCTTCCTTGTTTGTTGGAGGCGCAAACTTATCCAACTCATCCAACACAGCAATTTCCACGGGCCGAGAACTAACTGCCGAGGGAGAGTTGCTTCCGACCATTGCAATCTGCGCCCCTCGAAAATGCATTTCCAAAATCTTCAGCTTGTCAGGGTTTGGGTGATACTGCTCAACCACTTCAGGACAAGCATCGAAAATCGGGCGCAACCGTGTTTCACTAAATGACCGGGCAAGATGCTCGGTTGGCATGACAAAAATTATCGGCGCGGGGTCGGTTGCTATCCTCCACGCCAGCCAGTTTGTCAGGGTCAGGGTCTTTCCGCTTTGTGCGCCCCAACAAAGGACAACCGTATGGGTGTTTCCGTCCTCCAGAGCCTCATAAACGCCCCTGACATAAGGTGTATGGTGCGTCCGATACGGCCCTTTCCACGGGGAGGGGACTGATGATGGAATGGTGATGTTTGCCTCTATCCACTCCTTGCAAGTCTGAACCGGCCTTGGCTTTAGGAATGACCGGCAGTATGCATCCAACTCTTCAAGTTGGTCGTTCATTTACCACGCGATGACGCGATCTCCTCAAAAGTTTTGCCTGACTCGTGGACAGCTTTTTTGCCGGTGAAGTCCTGCCATCGGTTGATAATTACGTCTGCAAACTTTGGATCAAGCTCCATCACAAAAGACTTTATGCCATGCTTTTCTGCGGCAATCAGCGTTGAACCACTTCCCCCAAAATAGTCTGCAATGGTGTTTGCAGATAGTTTAAACCTCCTAATGATCCATTCCACAAGAGACACAGGCTTTTGTGTTGGATGCACTCGGTTGGTTTTTTCTGATGCTTTTGTGAACCTGCGAACAACGCTTCGAAAGTTTGCCCATGCAAGCTCACAATCGGTTTGATCTGACTCTCCATTATTTTTATCCCAAACAATCCAGCACTCGCTGTCAGGCAATGCTGAACTGTAATAATTAGCACCCCACCAAATCTGCTTTGCTTTTGGGAAAAGGCTAAAGATTAACCTAAATGAATCCTTTGCTATATCTGGATTCTCATCTCCTAAAATATCGGTTTTGTAGTTTTTTGAAAGCACACCAGATTTAGACACAGCATTCATTCCGTATGGTGGGTCAGTGTGGATTAGGTCTGGATAAATCCCATCCATCAGCCTCTGCACCCCATCAATGCTTGTTGAGTCTCCGCACATCAGCCGGTGATTACCTAGCGTCCAGACATCTCCAAGCACCGTCACAGGATCGGTTGGAGGTTCTGGAACCTCGTCTGGATCTGTCTGGCCTTCTGCCTCTTCCATTTCCAAGACGGCAAGCTCCTCGTCATCAAACCCCAAAATATCCAGATCAAAGTCAGCCTCTTTCAAGTCCGCAATTTCAAGCCGCAACATCTCATCATCCCATCCAGCATTCAAGGCAAGCCGATTGTCTGCAATAATGTAGGCTTTCCTCTGTGATTCAGTAAGTCCGTGAAGCGTGATTGTTGGGACATCTTCAAGAGCCAACTGTTGCGCGGCCATAACGCGACCATGCCCGGCAATGATGGTATTATTTTCATCCACCAGAACCGGGTTGGTGAATCCAAACTCACGAATGCTTCCAGCTATCTGAGCAACTTGCTGATCAGAATGTGTCCGCGAGTTCCTAGCGTATGGAATGAGGTCGCAAGTTTTTTGATATGTGATTTTTAATTGGTTAATTTTCATAAGTCTTTCTCTCCTGCGGAAATCTGAGTCATCATTCCTTGCACCCATTCATCAACAACACGTCGGGCGTGTTCGGCGCGGGTCGGGTCTAGTTTGGAACAAAGTGTTGATGGCGCATTCAGTAGTGCGGCGCGGATCTGATTAAGGACGGAAGCAAAGACATTCTTTGCGCCAGCCATTGTGACCGTCTCTTTGTTTCTTAAACGGGCATCCTCAACACGATCCTGTGCCTCCATGCGATTCCTTTGGGCTTCTCGATGCGCCCGCAATGATAAAGGGAGAGCCGCCACCTCGTTTGCTTTGAAAGCACGAGTCACAAGTGAATAAGCAACAAGCTCCTCTTTGATTGCTCTAGCCAAAAGACCTTCAATGCCGGGGTCGGAAATCAGCTTTTGCTCTGGTGTTTTTTCAGTTGGTGGATCTGGAAGGGTGGGAACCTCTGATGCAAGGGTTGCCGATGGCCGTGGTGTTATTGTGGCGTATTGCCTTCTCCATTCCTCTGCCTCTTCCACGCTGTCCAAGGGCATCCCACGCTTCACTAACTGGCTGATGCGCCCTTTGGTAACACCCCACTTTTCAACTAGCATCTTTTGACTGACCTTCTTCATGTCGAACCTCAATCAGTCAACCAAAAGTTTAGCCTGCTCTAAACTCGTAAAACGCACATATTCATCGGGAGTGCGCTCAAC
>Ga0114962_10003030_pt1 | contig 13744 bp, 11 predicted proteins | sample C_130820_MF_Meta_FD_87017 | JGI IMG/M metagenome (GOLD analysis project Ga0114962, IMG submission 87017) | Freshwater microbial communities from Lake Croche, Canada to study carbon cycling - C_130820_MF_MetaG | ecosystem: Environmental > Aquatic > Freshwater > Lake | place: Lake Croche, Canada... | reverse complement strand
ATTAACTTCCAACCTACACAAAGCATACAATGACCACCTTCCATTTTCTCTTTTTTGCTTGGTACAGGGTAAGGCACAATGCCTGTACGGGCTACCATAGTTGATAAAAAACTAGTATACACTAAAGCACCAAACATAAAAGGGTCACCGTCAGCTAAACATTGTTGCATAGAAGCCAAATCACCATCTGCTATTCTCCTATATTCAAGAGCTTGATACTTCAATGCTTCTGTATACACTTTTGTTGCTGGTTTAGTTTTAAACTTTTCAACAAGGTAAGGCCATGTAGCGTTGGATACCACACCGTACTGCACAGCTGACTTTAATGCATTACGTACGTATGCCCCGTTATCAAAATTTACTGTACCTTCAATTTGACGAGTAGTGTAATACGTAAAAAGAACAGAAGGAGAAAACGCAGGTAAATTTTGTTTCTTGCGAACAAATTCAACCATCTTGGTAGTAGCACATGCTGTACAGGAACCTAAATCACCTTGATCTATTATTGCTGCCGCGTTAGGTCTGAGATCAACCGGTGTATAAGGTGTTGTTCGTAATTTAGCGCGAAAAGCATAATCTCTTGCATCGGGCTTATCCTTGAGCCAACCTGGTTTAAATGGTGTCATACTACATTATTTAATCGTTATTATATCTTTTGGTATAATACTATTTGCATATTATTTATTTTAATATAACATAAAAATGTATGCCAAAGATATTAGTCATAGGTGATATTCACAACAAGCTTGATAATGTTAAAAAAGTTACTGCTGCTTGGACAGATCAGATAGTATTTTTAGGTGATTACTTTGATGACTTTGATGATAATGCTATAGAGACAGAAACAACAGCATTATGGTTGAAAGAATCTATACAACATTCAAATCGGATACATTTAATGGGTAATCACGACTTTCATTATATGGTTAAGCCAGCTGCAACGTTGTACTGTTCAGGCTTTGCAGGCTGGAAGCATGAAATTATAAATTCTATACTCACATATGAAGATTGGAACAAGCTTGAATATTTTTATAGTGTAAACAACACATGGTTTTCTCATGCAGGTATTACACGCTATTGGTTTGAACATCCAACCCTTGGCACTACAGAAGAACATATACGCGCAGAGATTGCTAAATCATTAATATCTGTAACAGGAGATGTGCAAGATATAGGGTGTTTGTGGGCTGCTGATCATTATAGGGGTGGTAGACACAAGAAAGGTGGTTTGTTGTGGAACGATTGGCGAAATACAGAATTCTTCGAAGGTATCACACAAGTAGTTGGACATACCCCACGTGATCATGTAATATCAATAACAAAAAACGGCGGCACAGCTATTAATGTAGATACACATATGAAAGAAGTTATTGTCTTTGACACTGATACAAAGCAATATAATGTTATTGATGACTTCAATAATTTACCTTTTTAAAAATAGCATAAATATTATGAAATGAAGAATTATACCTATCACTTTGAAGTTGAATCAATGGTTGCGCAGTTTATAGCAGCTCTTGATGAGATAGTGATTAAAAGGTATAATAAAGATAGAGTCGCTCAAGAGGCATTGATGGTTCGCTTTGTATACGCGCCTAAAGCACGTGTTCTACAGGATCTAACAGATAAAGCCCAGAATCTACAACTACCGGTTGTAGCAGTGAGTATAGGTAATGTAGCAAGAGATACAACACGTGTATATAATAAGCTAGATGGTAGTAATTTTAATTTAAATCCATCTGTTCAAACACACACAGGTTATATGCCTCAACCATTGCCTGTTGATGTTACTGTTAATGTTGATATTGTAGCAAAATATCAAAAAGATATAGATCAAATTATAACTAACTTTGTTCCATATTGTGATCCATATTTTGTTATTTCATGGCGTTTAGAGGAAATGAACAATCATGAAATACGTAGTATTGTCTTATGGTCAGGTAATATGGCTGTAACATACCCTCAAGATCTCAACGCAACAACAAACGCTCGTGTGTTAGGTTCAACAACATTTACTATTAAAGGTTGGTTATTTAAACCAATTACGAAAGTACCTGTTATATTTGATATAACATCAAACTTCTTAGATCTTTCTTCAATTAAACAAAATTACGGAATGGATAGAGATAGTGAAGATGGTTTGCTATTAACAGGTGAAATACATGGAATACCTCAACCAAGTGTTGCAACCCCAGAAAGAATAAAACTTTCTGAGATAGCTAATACACCTATAACGGTTTATGGACAGATGTTTAATAAAGTAAAAAATATATATCTTACCGGTAGTTCAGTAGCAGCGTCTTCTACATTTTTTAATCCTTTTTCATCAATACCAACACTTTCAGCTACGTATACAGGTTTTATGGGGTATAAATTACCCCCCACAAGTTATAAAGTTATAAATGAAAGCTCTTTAACGTTAAATATAACCTCAAATATACAAGCGGGTCATTTTGATATTATAGTAGAAAACATTGCAGGTTATAGATCATTAACATCGTTTGTTAATAGATATAATGATAATTATGTATACGATACATCACCACCTGCTTTGACAAGTGGTATTAAGGTATTATAGAGCCTACTATATAAGAATCTCCGTCAACGTTTATTGCAGCTATAAATCTCTCACCTGTAGTAACAGATACCCACTCATCATCATCGAGTAAAGTATTTGATTGAGTTAGTACTGCATCTGTATCTACATTTTTACCCCACATAGTTATTTGACTGTTAGTATCTATTGTAACAACTCTTAGTGACCCCAAGCACATGTCTCTAGCCGTACCACTTACAGCGAGAGAAACTAAGCTACGATATTCAGATGCAGAGTTACCGCAGAGCTGCCCGTAATCATTTCTACCACAACCAAAATATTTATCAAAAATAGATTTTACAATTATATACCCTGGTCCCAACTTAAACATATCAAAATTATGAGTAGTAGATACATTACCATCTGTAGTGGTGTGAGTTATTGGTGTTGGAGTTGTAACAATTGTCGGTATAATATTAGGAATTTGACCGTGAGTATTATCACCAAATATATACCATGTCCCTGGTCTATCTGAAGTACGATCAATGCAATAAGCTGTATTATTGCGACATGCCTGTACAATAGGGGGTAATTCACCGTCAGAAGGTGTTATTACGTCTTCACGTATAATAACCTGTTGAAAGCTAGAAGGTAGTACCACGCTCGTACCCAATTGACCGTTTAGATTTGACCCAAAACCGTATATACCAAATGTAGATTGACTCCATGTAGAGTTACTCTTTAGTTCATCAACTGAATTGTAATTCAACCCGTCCCATCGTACAGCAACAAGATGGTTACTACCTACAGCTACATCATACCAGTCTGAATCAGGGCCTATTTGATTTGGTACAGTAACAAAAGGTGTTGCGTTAGGATCTCTCCCGAGTTGTCCGTATTTATTTGATCCCCAAGCCCAAAGAGTATTATCAAGCTTAATACCGGCAGCAAATTCTTGACCAATAACTATTTTCTTCCACTCACCAACATTAATATTAGAACTAGTAATATCAGTTGTGTTACCACTACCACACTGACCCTTATTATTACGACCTAATGCTTTATAATAACCTGGAAGAATAGTAAAACAATTATAATCACCCCCAACAAGCTGTGGGTATGAAATTGTTGGCTCACTTTGATGATACCACGAGTAGTAGCGGGTAGTACCTTTATATGATAGGGTAGTATTATGAATTGCATTAGATAGTTTAAATTTACTATCTCTATAAAGAGTAGTATAATTGCTATCTTGAGTATCAAGGGTAGTATTGAAAAAAGTAATATTATTGAGATAATTTTTCTGTATACCGCCTATACTACTCGCCCCTAAGTAGCAATTGTCTATACACAGATTTTGTATTTGTATAGATGGTAGTATTTGAATAGGCATCCCCTCACCTCGCAATATAGCGTGAATGCGTTGTATAGGGTAATCTATACCATACATATTAATTACATTATCACTGTCTTGTTTATCAACTATTGAAAACCTATCACGGATAATACATGTGTGAGATGTGAGTTGAGCATTATAAAATATAGGAATATTTACACCTAGTAAATGTATCTCAGTATTTGTATCAAGAAAATTAATATCATCAAGAGATATAGAACTCAACAATACTGACCGTGTATATATCTGTTGATTGAGTCGTGGGTTGAATACGGCATTTTTAAATGATAATGTACCGCTGTCAGCAAGATAACTTGCAAATTGCTCATTACGAGCTTCAACAATTGCATCAGACCCAAGCTCTCTAAATCGTTTTAAATCTCGCGAGATAACATTTGTACCACCTGAAGAAACTTCAACCCAAAAACTATTTGGTGTTAAAAAATCTACAGCTTGTGCCGATAATGAATTAAAATCGCTATACCAGTAATATGTCTTACGGTTACATTCACCTAAAATACTACCACCTTCATTTGAACTATCTTCTGTAAATGTAATATTACCGTTTAGTATTCCTTTGTTTATACTAGCATGTTGAAATATTGAGCTAACTGAAACACTTGAAAGATTTAAACTTGAGTTATTAAAAATACCAACTTCAACTTGACCATTATTTGTAGTATAATCATTAAACGTTGCATGAGGTATAGATAAACTACTAAAATTTTGAGCTGCTTGAGAAAACACACCTAATGTAGTAACATTACCATTATTAATTGATACATCTTCAAAATAACCTGACACACATGTACCATAACTACGACTCTCTTCATTAAAAGTAGAATAAACAGTATTACCACTGTTTACACTTGTATGTGTAAATGTAGCAGCTTGTACATTACCTTCATTTTTAGTACTATTAAAAAACTGACCTACTGTGACATTACCTGCATTTATACTGAGATCTGAAAACACCCCTGTAGTAGTTTGATAACTGTTGATACTGTTATCATTGTATATACCAACGTTAACAGAACCTGTGTTAGTAGAATCATCTAGAAACACGCCTGTTGTACTGATAACTGTTGCGTTGATAGTATTATTCTTGTACGTGTTTAATCCTTGTAAACTCATATTGTATCTCCTGTAGTTATGCTTCCCAACCATTTAAATCCAAAGGTATCATTAGCGTTAATATTGAATGTTGTTGTAAATGGTATAGTTGAACTAATATACATGTTAAAAGTGTTTTGAATGTTTGTTGTATCTATAGTCTGAGGGGATATAAACATTGCAGAGTTGTTGATATCAATATTAATAAATGGCAATGATGTTGAAGGTATAATAGGGTCATCTATTGCATAAACAATATCAGTATTTTCGTGTATGTAAACGGTTGACCCTGATGTTGGTAGAGAATTACTAACTACACTATGATTGGATTTTATAAACCAGCAACTTCTATCAAACCAGCTATCTGTATTTACTGTTGATGATCTATACCAGTAATATGTAGATGATGTAGCACTAGCTGAACCACTATATACAAAAGGTACACCTGCATTAGAGATTAGTTCACTATCTATTGTAAACGGTACATCAGCGCTAATTGATAACAATGAAAGAGCAGCTGTATTGTTTATACTTTGCGGATCAACCCAGTGATCAATGTTGTTGCTTGTTATAGTTATACGAGGTGGATGACCTACAATAAATACAACTGAATCACTATCAGGGGGGTTGTTTGTTGCAAGAGTGGCATTTCTATCATAATACCAATTACCTGGTGTAAACCAATCTTGATTTGGTTGATCACAAAACCAATACATATTAACGGTATTGTAAGGTATACGACTAACTACATCCCCTACCAACAACCAGCCTTGCTCAAGCTTAGTTAAAGCTGTAGAAGAATACTGTTCATCTAAGCAATTACTATTACCTTTACTAAATATTGGGTATAAATTTTCGTTTTCAGATGAGAAAAACACTCTACCAGTACCAAACTGTACAACTGTCGCTTCAAATGTTTCAAATAAATTACTACTAGGCAATTCTAAAAATGTATCTGTGTCTGACGTAACTATTATTCTTTTATTTTGGTGTGTTTTATTTAAAATAGTATCTCGAGCAATTATAACATTTCTTGGAGATTGTAACTCGCTAATGTCTTGTGAAAATTTACCTACATAATCATAAGCTATATTCCATTTCTCACTCTTAGAACATACAAGTGCAACAGTTGTAGTCCAATCTGAGTTTGAATTAGCAGCAGCTTGCCAACCTCCTGATAAATTTGCAACTCTTGTATAAACACTATCCCATTTATCTTTATCTGCTTGAGCAACACCACCACTCAAACTACTATTACCGTTTATTGTACCAACAACATTTCCATAGAAGGTACCAAAAACTTGATTTGCTGAAAGAGTACCAACTTGCCCCGTTTGAAAAATACCTTGTGTACTTTGAATGCGAGTAGCAAACGTACCGATATTAGCTTGTAAGTTATCAGTTACATTTAAAGATTCATAGATTTGTATTGTCGACATAGAGAATATCCTTGTGTATATTTATGGAAGCAAATATAATAATCACATGTCTTATAGCCTTTGTTGTATTAGTAATGTGTTAAAGCAAAAATCTATTGGTTTTGCAACCACTACAAAAAAACGATTTTTTGAATTACCACGTCAAGAAGCAGAAGTTATGGTAAGCAAACGTACTCTTCAAAATATAAAAACTACTTACGAGACTATTAAATACTGTATTGAACAAGGATGGAATTATAGAGTTAGTTGTGGATTATTTCCACTATTAAGCTTACCTGAAGCAAATTTACAATATGAAAAATATGTAGATTATGATGAAATTGAAGATGTACTCAATCAATGTTCTTGTCTTGTAAGAGAATCAAACATCCGCCTTAGTAATCATCCGGATCAATTTATTGTACTAGCAAGTGAGAAAGATACAGTAACATCTAATAGTATTAGAGAATTAGAAATTAATGCTTGGATAATGGATAAGCTAGGCACACAACAATCTTATCAGTACCCTATTAACCTACATATTAATAAAACAGGTGAAAAACAAGAAGTTGTAGATCGGTTATTAAATAATTTACAAAAATGTAGTAACTCTGTGACCAAGCGTTTAGTACTTGAAAACGAAGATAAAGGTATGTGGAATGTCGAAACAATAGTAGAGTGCTTTGGTGAGCATCTACCTATTACATACGACAACTTACATGACAAATGCAATCATAATACAACAACAGGTCAAGAAGCATTTAAGTTGTGTTTTGATACATGGAAAATAAAACCACTATTCCATTATAGTGAAAGTTGCCCTAATAACTCTAATAAACGAGCTCATGCAGAAATGCCGACTGCATTACCGATTGATTATAATTGTAATGTAGATTGGGAAATTGAATTAAAAGGTAAAGACTACGCAATTCAAGAATTTAAAAACTTATAAAATTTACATTTATGAACAATAACAAGAGTAAACAGGTTAAAATAATATATGAATCAGCGCCTGCTGGTATTGGGTCTACTATTTTAAAAGGTTTGCATAGGTTGTTTTATGCTAACCCTGGTGAAATTCTATATTTTCATTTCACTAATATTCTTTACGGGGAGTCAAATAGAAATATATGGGCCACGTATTTAAAGCAACCTTTTGAATCTGAGAAAGAGCTTATTCAAGAAAAGTTTAATAATAAAAATATAACAGAAGAACATGGAGTTTTTGTTGATAAATCTAAACCATTTTTGTTTGGTTATGGTAAAGAACAAAATAATGCGAGCGAATTTTTAAATGTTAATTCTGTAACACAATATAGAGAATTTGCTACTACATATTTAAAATTTAAAGATAGACTTTTAACTAAAGTTAATTTGTTTTGTGAGAAGTTTATTAATAATAAACGAGTTATTTCTTTACATAAACGAGGTACAGATCAATTTACATCTAGAGGTCATGCTGGTAATGTAGTTGCTTTTACTGACGAGCAGTTAATAGAAATGGTTAAAAATAATCTTGAAGATTATGATTTTATATTTTTAGCTACTGATGAAGACAGAGTATACAAACTGTTGAAAGAATATTTTGGAGATAAGGTGTTGAGTTATTCAACGATAAGATCTCAAGAAGGAGATACAAGAGGTACACATGTTGCACACATAAACGATACAGAAGAAAATAAATATATCTTAGGGGAAGAAGCAATTATTGATTTTTTAATAATGTCTCGTTGTTCTTATAGTTTGTGTATGAAGAGCAACTTGTCGTTACTTACTATTCTTATGAGAAATGACTTTAATTACAAATTTATCGATAATCACGTACAATATAATGAGTTAGGTTAATCTTATATATTTTAAATTAAAAATTCTTTTCCAAACGTAACTAAATTAGAGTTATAATGGGTTTTTATAAAATCTAAATAACCTTTTTCTTTTTCAAGTGTATCAAATACAGAAATATCAAATTCTATATCTTCAATAAGCTTATAGTCAATTTCTTTTTCGTTAAATTGTAAATTGTTAACAACAGAGTCGTATCGATTATTAATAAACTCAATACTATGTTTATATGTTACAAATTCAAAATGCTTATACCAGAGTTGCTTTATTGCGTAATATCTTCGATTTATAGCCTGTAAGTGCAATACACCACATTGTTGTGTGTAAACTTTTGGTAAATTAATGTTAGGTACTCGCGGTTGGTGAAATTTATGTTCTGCTACATCCCAGTTATTAGTGTATTTTAATGGAGCTATAAAAGATTTAAAATTAGACTTATAAAGCGGGTCACATCGATACTGATTTAATTTATTATTAACGCAATTATACCAAAAAAGACTAACATCTGAAGTACTAAAATAACTTAAAAATTTTTCCCAGTTTTTAGGTATGTTGGCTGATAATAACTCATCACAGTCAAGTGAAAACATAATGTCAATATTATAATCCCTCGAAACGTTTAACATTTTTTGTCTAGCAAGAGATTCGTTATATGTTTCAATTTCACAATTTAATATAGTGTATCGATTTTCTGGCAGAATATTCTTTATAACATCTACAGAATTATCTGTAGATCTATCATTATAAAAAATAAAATGATCAATAGGGTATTTTTCCCATATCTTCAAAATTTGAGGCAATATTCTCTCTTCATTTTGAAACATAGCGTTAATAGATGTTTTCATATTTTAATACCAAAATTAATTGCTAATCTCTCTTCATATAAATCTTTATCACTATTAACGTTTTTACAATTTTGTGCGTGTATAATATCATTTTTACCAAACCCCCAATCAGGGTGTTGATGTTCAATTATAGTAGTATCAAAGTATTTACATTTACCTAATATTTTAGACACTTGTGTAAATTCATTATCTGCATATACAGATTTATATTCTGGATAGTATATATAATTAAATCTGTTATAATACTCTCTACCAAGAATACACAGTGTGTTTAGAGTGTCGTGTGTATGTCCATCATTGTACCATAATACCCCGTCAAGATCTGCAAAATGTTCAGTCATATGATTACGAATAATTGTATCATAACCTTTTACAATAGGTACCATATCATCACTTGCAAGTAGTAAAATATCCCAATTATAATTACACGATTGTACATCTCTATTAATAGCATCAATCTTTGATTTAGAGTCACCTATTATTAGTTGTATGTTTGGATAAGTGTTAATACCATTTTTAATTGCTTGATTATTCATAGTAATATCAGTCTCATCGATCGATATTAAAAAATTCATACTCTTCCAATTATCAGCTTTTTTATAATACTCATAAAGAGTATTAAAGAACTTTTCTGGTCGATTAAACGTAGGAAATTTAACTAGAATATTCACGTTATTTTAAAATGTCTAAATATATATCTTTAATTTGTTTTGCAACATTAATTGCATAAAATTTGGATACATCTTTAGGTGGTTGAGTGAAGGTTTTATCTAAAATAGTACCTCGATTATCTACTTTATATATCCATCCTGGCTTACCACACATCCAACCCTCAATTGTTGTTCTTCCAAGTTGAATACCTGCAGTCTCATCACAACATTGAACATATCTCTCTACAGCAGCACAAGAAGGGGAATACTTTACATGTGTATTTTCAAGTACGTTAGCAAGATAACTCTCACTATTCTTACCCACCAACCATAAGTCTTTTGATATTGACTTGGTATACTCTACTAAGTCGTAAATTGTATTTCTACGTAGATAATCAATAGTACCTACAAATAAAACAGAATTATGCAGTGGTACATTACGAGGTTTAAATCGTGCTTCATCAATAGGGTTATAAATTAAGTTTATAATGTTACTATTAATATTAAAAGTATCTTCAAGATATGTTTTAATTTCAGGCCGTACAGCTATATATTGACGTATAGAAACATCAATAAAAGGCTCTTCGAGAGAAATAACCTCTGAATGTATACTACATACTTTTTTAGTATCTGGGTATCTTCTTACAAGTTCTTGAACTATAGGTTTATGTTGACAATGAATAATATCAAACTTTCTATTGTTTGGTATATTATTAAAATCATACACTTCAATACCATTGTCTTGAGCAAGCTTTGCTAGAGGGCCATTTATATGCGGTGAAACAATAGTAACATCACAACCATTTTCATGTAGCTTTTTAGCTAACTCATACACGTATAATTCTGAGCCAGTAAATTCTTGAAATAGAATACACCCTAATAAAACTTTCAATTGATCCTCTTGATGCATTTAACTATTTTATAGCGGTATACGAGTATATCAATAACCTAATTTATTAAAATTACACTTGCAAGTAAAAAATCTTAATATACTATAAGTAATACATATGAATCGCCGCGACTTTATCTGTAGTGGTCTGGTTGGTGGGTTAGGTCTTACAATGGGAGATATTCTGAAGCTTCAAGCACAATCAGAAAATAACGCGAAAGCGCAATCAATTATTCACATTTATCTACCTGGTGGTGCTGCTGCGCAGGAAACATGGGACCCTCACCCTCTTGCGCCATCTGAATACCGAGGCCCACTTCAGGCAATAAACACAGTTCTTCCTGGTGTACAGTTTTCAGAGCATTTTAAAAAGACTGCAAAAATTGCAGACAAAATAACTGTTGTACGCTCTATGACTCATACTGAAGCAGCTCATGAAAGAGGTACAACGAGCATGTTTACGGGTTATAAGCCATCCCCAGCAGTAAATTATCCTTCTTTTGGTTCAATTGTAGCACATCAATTTGGTAACCGTAACAACATACCAGCCTACATTTGTGTACCACAAAAATTAGATAACAACGGTAATGATGTAGCAGGTACTGGATATCTTTCAAACGCCTTTGGCCCGTTTAGTTTAGGTAGTGACCCATCTTCACCTTCTTTTAAAGTTAGAGATTTGCAATCAACAGTACCAGCAGACCGTTTTGATAGACGCCGTAGTATTTTAGACACTGTTGATAGTCATTTTAAGTATCTTGAAAAAAGTGACAGTCTTGCGTCAATGGATACGTTTTACCAGCAAGCGTACGATTTAATTTCCTCTCCAAAAGCTCGCGACGCTTTTGCAATTGATAAAGAACCTCAAGCAATGAGAGATGCATATGGTATGACACCCGCTGGTCAACGTTTGTTGATGGCAAGACGTTTAGTTGAAGCAGGTTCAAGGTTTGTGACAGTAACGTATGGTGGGTGGGATATGCATACTAATATTGGCTCTGGTATAGCAAATCAATTGCCTACATTTGATCAAGCATATGCTGCTTTAATTACTGATCTTGATCAAAGAGGTATGCTAGATAGCACACTTGTAATGGTATCATCTGAATTTGGTCGCACTCCAAAGATCAATAAAGATGCTGGTAGAGATCATTGGCCGCGTGTATTTTCTATTGCTCTTGCAGGTGGTGGTATCAAGAAAGGTTTTGTTTATGGTTCGTCTGACGCTACCGGTAGTGAAGTTGAAAAAGACCCATTAACAATTGAAAATCTAGCAGCAACTCTATATAGTCAAATAGGTATTGATCCTGAATCAAAGCTTTCAACAACTGACGGTAGACCAGTGGCAATAGTATATAACGGTACTGTTGTTAAAGACTTACTAGCGTAATAAACTTATATATTCTCTGTAAACTAAATAAATAATAATATGCAAGACTGCGGAAACCATCCCAATAACAATCTCAATCGTAGAGAATTCCTCACAGACTTTGGAGCAGGTCTAGGTGGATTGTCACTGGCTGCTCTATATGGTTGTAACCCATACACAGCTGAAGCAGCTTCACCGTTTGCAGCAAAGCCGTCTCATTTCCCTACAAAAGCAAAAGCTATAATTCAATTATTTGCCAGCGGTGCACCATCACATGTAGATACCTTTGACTACAAACCGGAACTACAGAAAAATGACGGCAAGAAGATTGAAGGTGGAACGTTACTCGCATCCCCTTTTAATTTTCCAAAATTTGGTAAATCTGGTTTAGAGATTTCTGAGGTATGGTCAAAGTTAGGTCAGCATGCAGATGAGATGGCTATTATTAATTCTATGTTTACAGAAATACCAGATCATGGTATTGCATCAAAGATGATGAACACAGGGTCTGCTCAGCTACCTAAGCCAAGCTTGGGCAGCTGGATGGTATATGGTTTAGGTACTGTAAACCAAAATATGCCAGGGTTTGTATCTCTTAATGGTAGCGCAGAATGGAGACAGTGTGCGTTTCTACCGGGGATGTATCAGGGCTGTAATGTTCAATATAAACAAAATATGAGACCTGATGAAATTTTAGCAAATTTAACAAGTCAGTTCTCACCACTTGAAAGACACCGTCGTCAAATTGATTTTTCTCGCAAGATGAACATCATGCACGCTGAACAACTTCAAAAAGATGTTCAATTAGAATCACGTATTGAAGCTTTTGAAACTGCATTCAAGATGCAGACAGAAGCAACTGACGCTTTTGATATTAATAAAGAATCTGATGCAATGAAAGATCTTTATGGTCGTACTGAAGAGGGTGCAAAGATGTTGGTAGCAAGACGTCTTGTTGAGCGCGGGGTTCGTTTTGTACAGGTAAATGTAGGTGGGTATGATCATCATGAAAACATTAAAGTTAACATGGCAAACACAGCAGGTAGATATGATACAGCTTTTTCAGCTCTATTGACAGATCTGAAACAAAGAGGGTTACTTGACTCTACACTTGTAATGTGGGGTGGAGAGTTTGGCAGAACTGTTACAGCAGGAGGAGCTGCAGGTACACCTGGTAGAGACCACAACGGTAAAGCGTTTTCTACATGGTTAGCTGGTGGTAATGTTAAAGGTGGTCAACGCTACGGAGAAACAGATGAATTTGGTGGTCGTGTTGCTAAGGACCCTGTACATATACACGATCTACATGCAACAATACTTCATTTAATGGGCTTTGATCATACGAAATTATTATACAATTATAATGGAAGAAATTTTAGATTGACAGATAATTTTGGTAATGTTATTAAAGAAATTATAGCTTAAGTTCAAAGCACCTAATTTAATATTAAGTATGCAAAAATTTATAACTACTTTTTTGTTTTTCATTCTTGTTTTAACGTGTCATTCAAAACAAGAATTTAATACAGAACAAATTAACTTTTTTGAAGCCAAGATTCGACCAATCTTGATAGAGAAATGTTTGGAGTGTCATTCATCTGAGAAAGGTAAAGTTAAAGGTGGTTTGAGTTTAGATTCACGCGACAATCTTTTAAAAGGTGGAGAATCAGGTGAAGTGGTTGATTT
>Ga0114962_10003029_pt1 | contig 13747 bp, 10 predicted proteins | sample C_130820_MF_Meta_FD_87017 | JGI IMG/M metagenome (GOLD analysis project Ga0114962, IMG submission 87017) | Freshwater microbial communities from Lake Croche, Canada to study carbon cycling - C_130820_MF_MetaG | ecosystem: Environmental > Aquatic > Freshwater > Lake | place: Lake Croche, Canada... | reverse complement strand
CGCCTAATATAAAATTAAGCCCTCTGCATTAATGCAGAGGGCTTAATTTTATATTAGCACTAGTGTTAAGAATAAAATTACGCCTCCACTTTAGTTGGAGGCGTAATTTTATTCTTAACGGTACCATTTCTATTCTATCTTGCATATTTTTTAGGCAGTCACTACGACACAGAATACCGTCGCACCGGTCGACAGTACATCTTTAAAAACTCCTTGGCTGCTGTTCTCCCTTTTGCCACCAGACCCATTTTTTCATCTAATTCCATTCCAAAATTAGTCGGATTTGATTTGACTCCTCGTATAATAATTGTCTGACTCGGATATCGTAATCCATCCATCTGGGATCGCGCTCCCAGAAAGATCTGCAACGGCCGCATCAGATAGTCCTGAAATTCAATACTCTGATTCGGATCCGGTGCATAAGGAATACTTGTACCCACAGTCTCCTGGCGTTCCTCCTCATTCAATAAATGCAACGGAAAGTTGGTGATAACTCCCCCATCTCCATATAAAGTCCCCTTTTGAGGGCACTTGAATGGCTGAAAGTAGTACGGAAGCGACATCGAGGCCCTGGCTGCATAGGCAACAGGATAATGAGGTGTCTTCTCCTTTGAGAACTCTACGAGCACCCCCGCATTCATATCCGTTGCAAAGGTCCGAAAGGACCTGCCCGTGGTCTCAAAGAGTTCTCGGAAGGTAATAAGTTCTTTAAGTCCCCGTTCTTTGAGAATGGCCTGAACAAAACGGAGAAGCCGATTGCCCGTGTCGTACCCCATATTGAGCAACCATCCGGGTGCAAAGTCGGGTTCTGTAATCTGTTGAAAATCCATTTTGAGAATCTCAAGACCCTGGGCCAAGGTATATCCTGACGCAAAGATAAGAGCCTGCAGGCCACCGCTGCTAATTCCGATCCATTCTTTGATAAAGGGCATATATCCCCGTTCTTCGAGTTCTTGCAGCACACCAATATTACAGATACCGACCATTCCGCCGCCACATAGATAGATGCGGCGATACATCCCTTCTTACCCTCGGCAGAATTGGATAAGAACTTATACGCAAGAACGGTAGGTAGAATGGACCCTGTCCCGCAACTTCAGGTCAGTGACCTCTATAAACGACGAACAGCAAAGGATGCGGCTCGCTTAAAAGCCTACAATCAGATTCTCGAATCCATCTACAGCCGCATTCGCATACAGAGTCAGCTGCCCAATACCCCTGCAAATCTATTGTATACGATTCCCCCATTTATCCTAGGACTGCCTCGCATTGACCTCGAAGACTGCGTGGTCTACTTGGTCTATATTCTACGACAGAACGGCTTTGCCGTCAACTACTCCTATCCGAACTTGTTGGCCATCAGCTGGGCACATCACGAACGGGACTATATCTTAGAACAGAGTCCCATTATGCAGGCAATGTTGGTCTCGAGCAATACGCTCAAAGACAAACAGCATTCGAAGATCCAAAAATCATTTGAGAAGAAACCCAAGGAGAAGAAGGCCAAGAAATCCGTCAGCATCGGATCTACCAATGTCATTATCAGTCCCTATGCATTGGACAATGCACCATTAGCTGCAGGGAAGACCCTGGATGCAAGTAGTTATCAGCCCCCTTCTGTCTTTATAAAGGAGATGGAGAAACCCGATCCCAAGAAGGCCCCTCCAGCGTCGACGGGCGTCTTAGCGGACCTGTGGAATATGTAGATTAGGCTGATAAAAAGCCTGATAGACGCTTACCTAGAATGGGGCCTATCTTCCGTCCAGTCGGGAGTTCTAGAGAAGCAATCTCCTTCTCAGTGGCCTTGAGGAGCAACGGGAACGACGAAAAGGTGTCTGCGATACACTCCGCAATACGACTCGAGACCCCTGGGCACTGCATCAAGCAGGCAATCAAGAACTGCTTGGGTTCCGAGGCATTGGCCTTCTTTGATACGTGAATGCCCTCGGTGGGCGTCAATGGTGTCATATCCCGCCTGAAATTGGACGGATCATCTAGCCAGTAGTCGTGCAGGGACGTCAGAAGCGTCACTGATTCGGCCAAGGTCTGCGTATGCAGAACAGGGATTCCGTATTTAAACTGGAGTCGGGCCACGAGCTTCATCAAGGCAGGGGGCGCTAAGCGCCCCGTCGTGGAAGAATAGGGTCCTTCGAGAAGGTACAGGGGTTGCGCCCCCTTTTCTGCACAGGCGGCTAGAAGCCGCCCCTTCTGTTCTCGGTAGCGGCCATCTAAGACCGAGGCCTCCAGATCCTTGATGGTTTTTCGTTCTATAATCAAAGTGGGGGTTCCTGAGGCATCCTGGAACCAGACATCCCCCACGGGCAGAAGCTGGATCTGAATCGTGGCTGGCATCAAAGGAATAAGATGCCGTTCTCGGCTATCAAGGACGAGCATTCTTAGAACGTATACTTATATATATATGTTCTAATAACGTTTAGGTGTCTATCGTAAATAATGATTTGTGGGATTGTAGAGGACCTGATCCCTAGGAATCGACTGATAGGTGATATCTGTTGGATATACTGTTACGTGAGGTTTGGGTACAACAGTTGTCATAGGATTCAGGCGGAGAGAAGAAGCTGATGCCTGGGCCCAGAGGTGCAATATAAATAGGAGTTTAATGAACATCTATTAAGCAGCGCCTAATATAAATTAACGAAGAGACCCCGATCTATTCAGGCGCTCACGTGGCTCAGCCGTTCCTGAACCACTGCCTCTAGAACGTATATTGTATCTTACTCCTGATCCTGATTTTGATCCTGATCCTGATCCCACCCTATTCGTAGTATAACCTCCATTGGATTCCCAGTTCCAATCTGTATATCCCTTATCGAGTGGCTCATCCTCTGTCTGAAAACAACCATCATCTCCATTATTTCCAGTATAGGTCGGTGCAAAGGAGCGTTCTAAGCCCGGTGTCCACTTGGTGTAATCGTGTTTTCCCATTGTAGTGGGTTCACGCGGCTCAAAGAAGGGATCCAATCCTGCAGCCGTATCACTTGCATACATCGGCACTTCAATGCGGTTCTCTCCTCGAATGATCAGCCGATCTGCTTCGGAAATAGGATCATCCTCCCAGACAATAGTGGGATTAATCTCCTTTGTTTCCACTATTTCAAAGACATTGGTGCCTTGCTTGGACTCCTCGACAACAGGGATCAAGCCCCTCTTTGCATACATCCTCTGTAACATTGCTTTCGTGTCATTGAGACTATAATGCAACAGATCCTTTGTGTCTTCTGGCCTATAGGTAGCAAGAAGCTTTTTCTCTGCATCTTCCAGTGCATCCTTGTCGACTGGTTGTTCTAGCTTGCCTGAAATTGAATTAAATTGATTTGTATTGATCTCTGCCGAATCGGCGGCCACTGCATTTACAAACCCTTCTAATTTTTCCTGAAAGAGCTGGGAGGAAGGCGGCTGAGCAGACCAGTCCATAGGATACCGGGACATTGCATCACTGATGGCTCGCTTTCCTGCAACACGAGATCCTTCATTCTGAAAGATCATTGAATACTCATAATCATCCACTGATTGAATGGGATATGTTGCAAACGGTGTATCACCTACAAGATCACTCCGGATTCCTGTTGTATTATAGATGCCTGGTGCGTGCATCTGCGCCATTCGAGTAGCTTTGGCCTGTTCATCTATGTTCATCTTATCATAATTAGTATCATCTTTTGTAAATCCTTCACGTAGATAATAGTTACCACGTATATATAAAACTATAAACGCTATTGCACAGATTAGTAACATAAATGATATAGTGTCCATCCCTACCGATTAGGGCTAAAATAATTACTAGTAGTAATGTAGAGAGAAATGGCTGCACGGAAGACTCGTCGTAAGAGTTCTAGACGTAAGAGTCGCATCATAAATATTCGTAATGTATCTCTGAGCGGTAAATCGAGTGTACTCATCCCTAAAATGCTCAACAATAGTCGTGATATCAAGAAGTTTGCAACCAGTATGAGACAGAATCAGAAGAATGAAGTTGCGCGTCTCTTTCTTGCAATTACGGCACAGTGGTGTGGGGCCTGTCACAGTGTCAGTGATCGCTTAAATAAGGCTCTTAAGAAACCCGCTGTCTCTGCATCACGCATCGATGAAACAAAACTGTCTGAGTTAAATCAGACCCTCAATACTAATATTGAGCCACCCCACTATCCCTATTTTATTGTGCTAAACACACAGGGATCCATTGTCAAAATCTTGAAATCCATTGATGAAGTAGAAGACTTTCTGAAGACTACGCCCAATAAAGAGGGGTCCAATCCTATGCCTGTATCAAACAGCCGATCAAATGAGGGGTCCAATCCTATGCCTGCAAGCAAATCCAATAATGAGGGGTCCAATCCTATGCCTGTGTCCAACAGTCGAGCCAACAATAGTATTTCTAAATCCTCCCAAATCCCCGATCGATCCCTCAATGTGGGAGATATGGGAGAAGGAGATGAGGATGAGGATGAGGAAGAAGAAGAGCAATCACTGACAATGGAAATGAAGCCCGTCTCTATGAAGATAAATAGTGCTGCCACGGCTCTTCCTCCTAATGCACGAGTTATGGATACAATTACACCTGCTCGTGGATCGGAGCCTATGTCTCCTGCACAAGGCGGCGGCTGCTTATATGCCTCTCTGGCCTCTACAGCCTATCAGCTAGCTCCTCCAGCTGTTCTCCTTGGAATTGCTGCAGCAACTCTCAAGAAGAAGCGATCTACGCGTCGTCGGCGATAAAATTTGACTTCAATCTCCAACCCTATAAAAGACAACCAATGCCCGACCTACAATTTCACCTACTCGACACAGTTGCACGGGACATCTGTGTCGAGGCGGAAGATGATACAAGCCGCCAAATCAGCTACGAGGCCCCTGAAGAAGTGGTCGAAGATGATGAGGAGGAGACTCCCAAAAAACCCTATAAACGATGGTCCACAACAGAAAAAAAAGAGCTTGTCATTCAACTGTACGGCTCTACGGAAGACGGAAAGCAAGTGCAGGTGGATGTTGTCGGATTCCGACCAACCTTCTACCTAGCCCTGCCTGAAACGCGGACCTTGGCCGCCATCGACGCCATTCGGGCCTATTTGACCTTCCAAACCATTCCCCTGTCCCAGCTGACCTTGAAGCAGGTCCAACGCCAGAAGTTCTATGGATTTACTGCCAACCAACTCTTTCCGTTTCTCGAGATTACAATGCCGAGTTTGGCCCTGTTCCGATCTGTCAAGAATCTCTTTCTCAATGACAAGTCCGAGCCGCACACCAAGAAGCCCCTTGGATCCCCTTTCCGAAAAGGTGAATGTCCAGAAGTCTACGAGGCCAACATCGACCCTATGCTCCGTTTCTTCCACACCCAGAATATCAATCCATGTGGCTTTGTGCAGATTACGGGAGGTCTTGAACTCGTGGAGGATCCAACGGCTGCTATCCTGACCTTGACGAGTCACTATTCAGATATTCAGCCTTTGGTCAAGCAGACAACAGCCCCCTTTCTTCTGGCCTCGTGGGATATAGAGTGTTATTCTCAGACAGGTGATTTCCCTGTGGCCTCCAAGTCCTGGTCCAAGGTTGCAGAGACTCTCGTCGCACGGAAACGGGCGGACGAGACCTTCGAGGAGGCCATTCTTCGGCTCTTTGAGACCGGTGTAATGGGGCAGCTTCGGCCCAAGAGAGTTCGGGCCCACTTAGAGGCCAAGTTGAAAGGAAAGGCCTTTCAAGAGAAGGCATCTGCAGTGGAACAGGTAAGTACAATGCTGAATGGCCTGAAAGACATCCTGTCCGTCGGAGATCCTGCCATTCAGATCGGCACGACTCTCACTCGCAACACATCGGACAAGGATCTCGAACGGCACCTATTCGTCTGGCCCGATTCGGATCCCATCGATGGCATCGTAGTCCACTCGTACGCGGATGAATCTGCGATGATTGAGGCCTGGTTCCAGTGGATTGTGATCATCAATCCCGATATTCTCATCGGCTACAACGTCTTTGGTTTCGATGAACGCTATCTATGGGATCGAGCCGAAGATCTGGGTCTCACGGGTGCCAATTCGCCTGTACACGGTCTCACGCGCCTTGTCGAGGGCCAGGTCAAACTCGAAGAGAAGCGACTGAGTTCTTCTGCAATGGGCGATAACTTTATGTATATCTGGACAATGCAGGGGCGGCTCCAGATCGACCTCTTCCACTATATTAAGCGCAATGAGACGCTACCCTCCTATAAGTTGGATGAGGTCACCAAGCACTATCTGTCGGGAAAGCTCAAGAAGGCCGTAAAAGCAGCGGATGGAACCTTGGTCCTGACCCTCTCAGGTGCCATTAAGGACTTGCGAGTCGGCCGGGCTCTATGTCTCTTGGAGGCCACAGGCGAGAGTTTGACGGACAAGATGGTCATTCAGAAGGTCGAGGCCGGCGGCGTGGTCACGGTGGCTTGGCCTAATGCTGAGACAGGCGAGATCCTAGAAGAAGACCAGCTTGGTGATGCAGTCAAGTGGGTCATTGTGAAGGACGATGTGTCACCTGCCGACATCTTCCGCCTTCATAAAGGCGATGCAAAGGACAGGGCCTTGGTCGGCAAATACTGTTTGCAGGACTGCGATCTGGTACTCGAATTGTATCGAAATCGCGAGGTCTTCAACAACAGTATGTCGATGGCCAACGTCTGCTGTGTTCCCATCGGCTACATCTTCACGAGAGGCCAGGGTATCAAGGCGGAGAGCTTGATGTTCAAGGCCTGCAGGGAGCGCGGTATTCTGATCCCTGTGCTTCCAGCCCCCAATCGCGAATCCGAGGACTCCTATGAAGGCGCCATTGTATTTGATCCTGTTCCAAAATTCTACCACAAGCACGTTATCGGCGTCTGTGACTATTCGTCTCTGTATCCGTCCTCCATTGAGAGTGAAAACATAAGTCATAACTCCCTGGTCTGGGCCAAGGACTACGATGCCTCAGGCAACCTCATTGCAACCGTCTTTGGCTCTAATGAATATGACAATCGGAATGGCTATGGGTACACGGATATAGAGTTTGATCTGTTGCGCATCGATCCTGAGGACAAGCGCAAACATCCCTCAAAACACAAAGCAGGCAAACGAGTCTGTCGCTACGCACAACCTCTGGATGGATCCAAAGCCACGGTGCCCGAGATTATTCGTAACTTGTTGGCCCAGAGAAAGGCGAAGCGAAAGCAAAAGGCCAAGGAGACCGATCCTGCCAAACAGGCTCTTCTGGAAGCCGAACAGTTGGCCTACAAACTTACCGCCAATTCATTGTACGGGCAGCTAGGATCTTCAACCTTCAAGGTTCGCCTTCAGCATCTGGCGGCCTCTATCACGGCCTATGGTCGCAAACAGATTATGTTCGCCAAGGTCGTCATCGATGAGTTCTATGGGCCGAAAGCCAACGATCCGCGATGTTCAGCCAATGTCATGTATGGCGACACGGATTCCCTGTTCGTCGAATTTGAACTTAAGGACACCTCTTTATCACCCCGTGATAAGCGCCAAGCGGTTATTGATCTGACCACAGAAGCAGGGCATCTCGTGACCAAGGCTCTGGCGCCGCCCCACGACTTTGAGTTTGACAAGATCTTTGATCCAATGCTAATATTCTCCAAGAAGCGCTATGCGGGCCTGATGTTTGAAGAGAATGCCGATGACTTTGTGGTCAAGTATATGGGGATTGCACTTAAGAGGCGAGACAATGCCCCCATTGTCAAGACAGTCTATGGCGCCGCAATGAAAAAGATGTTGTTTGAGCGGGATGTCGAAGGGGCCACCAAACTCGTTCAAGATGCCTGTATGGACATTGTGAACGGAAAGGTCAAGCTGGGACAACTGACCATCACAAAATCTCTGAGGGCAGAATACGCCAATCCGCTGCAGATTGCCCACAAAGCCTTGGCGGATCGTATGGCTCTGCGGGATCCTGGTAATGCACCGGCCTCAGGCGATCGCATCCCCTTTGTCTATGTCAGGCCCGAGATTGGCAAAACGGCCGCCAAACTCCAGGGAGATCGTATTGAGGCGCCTACATGGATCAAGGAAAAAGGTCTTGTGCCCGATTATGAGTTCTACTTGACGAATCAGCTACAAAACCCTATTAGTCAAATGTTTGGGCTTATACTCGAAGAGATGCCTGGTTCGGATCGAATTCCTTGGTCCAAGGCCCCTGAAGATCCTGATAAGAAGCAGCTATGGCGTGAGTCACAGGCAGCCTTGATTCTCTTTGAGAAGGCGCTCCAAGCCTGTAATGTCCATCATAAGGGAGCCTTTGTACAGAAGTTCTTTGGCTCTGTTGCAGCAACAACAACCGACATAAAGGATGCGAAGCCTATACCTGTAGCCAAATCACGATCTATGAACAAGACACCTCCTACCAAACCAAAACAAACGATACTAAATACATTTATGCTCGATAATTTCCTAGTCAAGACAATCACAAAGACACAGCAAGCGAAGAAGAGGGCTAAGCAGGAATCAAAGGATGAACAAGGCCTAAAAAATGAAATTGTTTCACAATAGGAATGGGTGTAACCGGATCTAGCGTGCATAAACAAATACCCCCATTTTCTTTTCATATAACCACAGGGACAGAAGGGTCCGCCGCCCTTGCAACAGCAGAACGACAGGACGGATATTTAGCACAAATTCAATCCAGTCGAGCTAATACAATTGCAAGACAGTCAATGACCTATGCGGCCAATCGGCTCTCGATGAGTCAAATGGAGCTTCTCAGAGACAAGATTCAGGAGTATGTCTCTACTCTCCCTGTTCGTTTGCGTACTGTAAAGCCCACTATTGTTCCTCTGATGCCCTCAGCAGACGGCGGAATGCCCCATACACGACCTGCAGACCTTGTCTGTCTTCCTCAGTCAGCTGCTGCTTTAATAAAAAGCACGTTTGAGCACGAGCTCTGGCATCTGCATCAGAGAGCCCATTATGCAGAATGGACCTCTTTTTTTGAGAAGCAGTGGAAATGGAAGATCTTTGAGGATGATCTCGACCCTGAACTCGAAAAGGTTCGACGCTTAAATCCTGACACATTGGAGGATCCCCTCTGGATCTGGAACAATGAATGGGTGCCTGTCTGTGTCTTTAATAATCCGAATACACCCTCCTTTCAGGACACCTCCACGGTCTTCTATAATGCACGAACAGGGTATCGGTTCTCTAAGCTACCCGAGGCAATGGAGGCCTTTTTCACTAGTTCTTTAAGTCCTTCGGCCTACGAGCATCCGTGTGAAACGAGTGCCTATATGATCACGGGACCTGAACTCGCCTGTCCTGCCTACAAGGTATTGGCTCAATACTGGTTATAATTTCATTCTTAAAGGTAGGTTATCCTCTGATGTGTGTAGACTGTTCTTGTAATACAGTCTTTGATCTAAGTCTTATTGGACTTCAGGGACAAGGCTGTATTCGCAATCCTGTTTTTTTAGCAAGTATTAAGGTTCCGTGTTCTCATAATATTGTTAGTCCCACTGAATATATTCATAATCCTGAAAAAAGCTTGGTGATGTTGAAGCCCTTGCCAGGCTCCACCTATAGTCATATTGAACTTGGTCGGCGTACAACGAATCACCAATCCCATTATGTATTTATTAAGAGGCCGCTCATTCCTGGTCGAAGTCTATTGTATGAGGCGTGCATTCAGCAAATAGTGAAGTTATCATTGAACAGGGGCGGATTTCCAAGAGGGGCGGCCCCCGTCTATGATGTCTTTCGAACCACGGACAGGTGTGTCTGTTTTTCGATGGAGATCTTTCAAGACGCAGTTCCTCTGTCCATCCTTCTAGAAGGCCTTACGGAGGTCACCCAAGTTGTAGTGGAACTTCTGCTGCAACTCTGTGCTATGCTGTATCATTTAGAGCAGGATATCGGAATGAATCATCGGGATCTAAAACCCAATAATTTAATGATTGAGACGAGGACTGAGCCTGTTCCTATGGTACTACGTATAGGGTCGCAGAGCATCACCATTCAATCCAAGTATACGATTTCTCTTATCGACTTTGGCTTCAGTTGTGTAGGAAATAAGGGAACTCAGAAGGCCGATTTGGCCATTGGGGAGGTCTATGGACTAAAAGATCCGTGTCCGAAAGAGGGACGGGATCTGTATATGTTCTTGGCGTTCTTGTATATTGATTGTTCGGCTAAACTCGCACCTGATTTGAGGACGTGCTTTGACAAATGGCTGCAAAATAGTACAACGGGAATTCTTAGAAAAATAGATGCAATGGGACACGACTTTGATCCGTGGATCTATTTTATTACGGGGTCGGATCGGATTTTAAAGTTTGGATCGAGCCCTGAGACGGTCTTTCGGGATTTAGTGCGATTAAGGGCTTAAGAAAGAGCTCCACAGCTAATTTTGTTGTGCTTGAGCACAACAAAATTAGCGCTGGAGATCAAATGGTGACGAATGGGGCTTTAGCCCCATTAGGCGCCTTTTGATCTCCACTGGGCCCCACATCCATCCACATTGCACAGATAGAGGTATTTAAGATTCACAGGGTCATACTTCATATAGATGATGTCTGCCTTGGCTCCTGTAGTATTTGATGCACAGTCCTTATTAGGACACTTGATTGTATCCAAATGGGGAAGGGTAGGGTCCATCTTGGTAAATTCATTTAAGAGAACCTTGTAGCCCTCAGAGGTCTTCTCCTGCAGATCCGTTTCCATAATAAGACCTCCCCCCTTATCTTCTGTTTGATAACCACAGTTATGGCAGATGCGAAGCATTTTTGCACTTACTTTCACATCTCCCTTCATAACGGGGCTTCCCATTGCCTTCAAATACAGATAGTAGTCGCAGGTAGGACAGAACTGGACAGATGTCATTCTACTTAGTGGTCATACAAGTTGTTTAAATCCGTCAAATTTATAAAGATGTCGCTAAGCAACATCTTTAGCCAAACTCTGGGGGATTAAATGATGGATGGCCTGCGCAGGCCATCATTCGTGTATTAATTCCCAGATCTCAACGTAAATCAAGAAGTAAATGCATAATCGATACCCTGGAGCGTCAGCTCCAGGGTATCCATCATTTTACCTCTGGACTTGGGCTCTTCGCCCAAGTCCATAAATTTGACGCGTAAAAAGTCTAGATCAAAATGCAAACCTAGAGTAGATATGCCCATCGCCGAAACAATGTTGACGGATGGACCGCTAGCAACCCATCTCAGAACCCACCGTGTCGACAAGGGGGCCCCTTGTTCGATGACGGGAATGGGAAAGATGACGGGTCGTTGGCAAACCAAAGACGAAGACTATGGAACCTTCTTGGATATGCTCCACGAACACCTCTTCGTCCATAATCGCAGACCCCTCAACCTGGTGGAGCAGAGGCGATCTGATGGAATTATGCCAGGTCTGATTGATCTGGATTTCCAGTATCCCCCTGAAGGCTCCATTCGTAGGCGCTTCAAGATCACTCATATTCGAGCCTTCTTGAGAGCCTATATTGAACAACTCAACGCATTCTTTGACCTTACAGGCCGTAGCAGCGTAGAGTTCTATGTCTCTCTGAGACCCACCCCCTATGAAAGCAAGAAATCCAATCATAATGTCATCAAAGACGGTATTCACATTCAATACAATCTCGCCATCCCCTATGAATATCAGCTTGCAATTCGACAGAAGCTAATGGAACTGGATGTCATCAAGACGTCTTTCTCTCAAACAGGATATATGAACACGGAAAAGGATATCTATGATGAAATCAGTATTCGCAACGGCGCCTGGTTCTTCTATGGCGAGTCCAAGCCCGATATTCCTGCGTATTCTGTTGTCAATGCCTATTCGTATTCACCTGAAACCGGTGAACTTGAGGAACTGGACATTGAGGACTTTACTCCTCGTGACTTTCTCGAGAAGCTCAGTCTTCGCTACAAACTTGTGGAAACCCCTGTTGTTATCCAGAAGGATGCCTTGGCCGAATGGACTCGTTGTCTGGAATCCGTACAGAAGAAATCCAGTCCTGTGGAAGACGCAAAGGAGGAGAAGGGGGGGGAAGTCTTTCCCACCTGGCTCTCCACAGGCTACACGGACGATGAACTGGTGCTGGCCAAGAAGCTGGCTGAACGCTGCTTGTCCGAGGAGCGGGCGAACAACTACCAGACCTGGATGGAGGTCGGTTGGTGCTTGTATGCCTTAGCCTCTACAGAGGATATGTTTGATTCATGGATGAACTTTAGCAAGAAGAGCAAGAAGTTCCGCGAAAACGACATCGGAAAGCTTCGTAGGGACTGGACCCAGGGCTGGAGGAGTCACGGGCGTCGCTTCACCATTCGCTCCCTGCATTTGTGGGCGCGCAATGACAACTTGGCCGAATACAAGATAATTATGGAGGAGGATAATGTGGAATTTGTCTTGCGCTATGTGAACAACACGCACACCCATGTCGCCCGTCTGATGCACAAGATGTTCTGGGGAGATTTCCGGGCGTCCGTCAACTCCAAAACGGTCGAGTGGTTTGAATACAAGAATCACATCTGGGAAAAGTCCCCTCAGGCGCTCGAGTTCCGCAACAAGATGAGCACCGAGGTCGCCGATCTTGTCAATGAGGCCAAGAAGATCACAAAACGCAAGGGCAATGAGACCACGAATACAATTGAGGCCGAGTACGAGGCGATGAAGCTCAAGGAGCTCCACAAGCTCGAGGGGAATCTGTATTCGTGCGGATTCAAGGAGTCCACAATCAAGGAGTGTGTCGGCCTGTTCTATGAAAAGGACTTTGCCCAGAAGCTGAATTCCAATCCGAATCTAATGGGGTTTGCGAACGGCATTCTGAACCTTCGAGCGGAACGGATCAATGCATCGGGACAGACAGAGTACTACTGTCAGTTTCGTGAGGGCAAACCCGAAGACTGCGTGAGCTTTGTAGCCGGCAAGTGGGATCCTAAGCAGTGCGATGCAATTGACTACATCCCCTATTCGGAAGCCGATCCTGAACAGTTGGAGATTGATGACTTTATGGCCAAGGTCTTTCCTAGGCCCGATCTGAGGGCCTATATGTGGCGCAAACTAGCTTCGTATCTGGAGGGGACGAACAGGGAACAGACCTACGATACGTGGATCGGCGTAGGTGGCAATGGCAAGTCCAAGCTGGTGGATCTGATGGTGATGGCTCTCGGGGACTATGCCGTGTCCATGCAATCCACGGTTCTAACTAGGAAGCGCCCCGATTCGGGCGCCGCCAATCCCGATATTATGGCCATTCGCAATCGTCGCTTCATCTATATGGCGGAGCCCGACGATGGAGAGCCTCTGAATACCAGTCGTATGAAGCAGTTTACGGGCGAGGACTGTGTAGAGGCGAGAGGTCTGTTTGAGGACCAGTCCAAATTCCAGATCACCGGCAAGCCGGTGATGTTGTGCAATAAGTTTCCTGCGATTCACGCACAGGACAGGGGTACGTGGAGGCGTGTAAGAGCGGTCCCCTTTGAGTCCAAGTTTGTGGACCCCGATTCTGAGGAGGGCAAGGACATTGACCCCGCCAAGAACATCTGGCCTCGCGATAACTTCCTGGATTCCAAGCTCAAGCGATGGCGTGTTCCCTTTATGGCCCGCCTCGTCCACATCTATGAGACCCAGTATCTCAAGCAGGGCATTGAGCCCATTCCAGCCATTGTCCGTCAGGAGTCGGATAACTATCGATCGATGTTCGATTCCTTTGGTAAGTTTAAGCAAGCACGATTTAGAACAGAGGCTGGTTCTGAAGCGTGTTTGAAGGAGATTTGGCG
>Ga0114962_10003026_pt1 | contig 13758 bp, 14 predicted proteins | sample C_130820_MF_Meta_FD_87017 | JGI IMG/M metagenome (GOLD analysis project Ga0114962, IMG submission 87017) | Freshwater microbial communities from Lake Croche, Canada to study carbon cycling - C_130820_MF_MetaG | ecosystem: Environmental > Aquatic > Freshwater > Lake | place: Lake Croche, Canada... | reverse complement strand
TGATAAATATGAAACAAAAGTTGACATATCAAACAAGCCTCTAAAAAATAAAATGTTAGAATTAAATTGTAAGCTTATTTTTGAAGCTCCTAAAGAGGTAAATAACCCAATACACGCTGAGGGTTGTCTTTCTGTGATATTTAAAATTATTGATGAAAACTTAACAGAAAACGAAGTAAAAAAGATTATTTTAGCTGAAATCCCCAATTTATACGCAAAAAAACTTACTGATCTTATTACAGATATTTTTCATAAGTCTGGTTTTAAAGAATTTAAATTTAGAAAAGAAATTAACTTTGAAGAATTATATCAACAACAATTTTCTAATCCAGAGCAAAAGCATTAGGGACATTTTTTTTTAAAAATTTTTTATACTCTTCCATCTGCTCTGTTGGGACTTGCGTTATCACACCTTTTCTATTTTCATTATTTAATTTTATCTTTTCGTCGATTGCTGCGTTGTTGGAAGTTAAATCAAGAGTCATTTCTTTTTTATCTATTAATTCAATATAAACTTTTGAAAGCAAATGGCAGTCTAATAACGCTGAGTGCTTTTCTCTAGCTTCAATGTTAATTTTAAATCTTCTGCATAAGGCGTCTAAACTATTTCCTGTTCCTGGAAATTTTGATCTTGCAATCTGCAATGTATCTATGACGTCAGATTTCAAAATAGGTTTTAAATTTAATCTCTTAAATTCATTATTTAAAAAGCCAAGATCAAAATCTGCATTATGAATAATAAGTTTTTTATTTTTAATAAAATTAATAAAATTTTGAACAACCTCTCTAAACTTAGGTTTAGTAGATAAAAATTCATCAGAATAGCCGTGCACTCTAAAAGCATCTTGTGAAACTTTAATTTCTGGATTTACAAATGTATGAAAAATATTCTTTGTTGGAATATAATTATTAAGCTCAACGCAGGCAATTTCAACAATTCTATCTTTCTCTGAGGACAATCCGGTTGTCTCAGTATCAATTATAATTTCAATCATTTAAAATAATTTTATTAATAACATTTTTTATCTGCTGTTTAACCTTATTCCTAGAATTATTATAAATTACAAAATCTGCATAACCCTCTTTAATTTTTTCACTTACCTGCTGCTTTCTTAATATTCTTAAGAATAGTTTATCTAAATTTTTTCTTTTCGTTATTCTGCTATTAAAAACTCGAGGAGCAGTCTTAATAAAAATAAATATATCAACAAATTTCAATAAATTATTCTCTATTAAAAGAGGGACATCTAGAACAACTAGTTTTTTACTTTTGTTTTTTTCCAAAAAGTTAATTAATTTTTTCCTAACTAGCGGGTGAATAGTTTTATTTAAAAATTTAAATTTTTTTGGGTATTTTTTAATAAATTCTCTAAGCTCTGCTTTGTTTATTCTATTATTATAAAGTTTTAATTTAAAAAACTTAGAAATCTTCTTATTTACAGTTTTATCATTCTGATAAATATTAATCACTTCATTGTCTGCAGAAAACACATCGAATCCTAATTTTGTAAAAATTTTTGCAACAAAAGATTTACCAGAGCCAACAGACCCCAAAATTCCAAGGCTAACCATTAATTTTCTTTCTCAATTTTTTATAGATGTCTGTAGTTATTTTTGGTTTTTTTTTATTCCATATATAGAAGGCTCTTTGAGCCTGATAAACAAACATATCCAGCCCTGTATAAATCCTGTGGCCATGTTTTTTGGCGTCTTTTAAAAATCTTGTATTTTCAGGATTATAAACAATATCAACAACATTAATTTTTTTATTAAAAATACTAAAATCGAATCTTAAATCTTTACAACCAATCATCCCAAGACTTGTCACATTAATAAGAATTTGAACCTCGCCAAAAATCTCTGTACTTTTATTCCATTTAACTAAATGAACAATATTTTTGAATCTTTTTTTAAAAATTTTTAGTTTAGAAAATGTTCTGTTGGTTATATAAATTTTTTTTACACCTCTTTTAATTAACGACAAAATTATAGAAGAGGTTACTCCTCCAGCCCCTATAATTCCTGCTACTTTAATTCTTGTTTTAATCCTTTTTAGAATTCCTTCAGAAAAACCATAAACATCTGTATTGTCACCAATTAATTTTTTTTTTTCTAAATAAACAGTATTCACTGACAAAGTTTTTAAAGAATCCCCTTTGAGGATGTCTAAAAACTTAATAATATTTTTTTTAAAAGGTATTGTTACATTTAGTCCTTCTATTTCTTTTCTTCTGATCCTGTTTAAAATATTTTTTATTGCTGACTGATTAATTTTTAATTTTTTATACTTATAATTTAGTTTGTTTTTTTTAAACCAATAATTATGCAAAAGAGGAGATAAAGAATGTTTTATTGGATTGCCAATAACTAAAAAGTTTTTTTTATTTTTCATTGATTTTACAATAATTTATTAATTGTTTAATTGGCATTCCCATAATAGAATATTCGTCTCCTTGTATTTCTTCAAACAGTTCTTTGCCCAAACCTTCAATTTGATAAACCCCATATTGTTTTATTGTTTCTAAACCAACTTTATCTAAATATTCTTTAATAAATTGATCGGACAATTTTTTCATTTTCAAAATAACCTTTTCAGTATGCATCCAAATAATTGCGTTATTTTTACTTAAACAAATAGAACTAAATAAAAAATGGTTATTTCCATTTAACTTTTTCATTAAACTAAAAGCAGATTTCATATTTTCTGGTTTGTTAAACATGTCTCCTTTAAAATCTAAAACCTGATCGGCTCCTAAAACTAGATCGTTTATAAATTTGCTGCTTATTTTCTTTGCTTTTGTTTCTGCAAGGGCTCTTGAGATGTCAAAAGAGGTAAGTTTCTCACTTAATAATGAATTCTTTATTTCATCCTCGTCTATGCTTGCCGGCACAACTTTAACATTAAAACCAAAATCCTTTAATATTTTTAGCCTTATTCCGCTTGCGGATGCTAAAATTATATCTTTCATTAACTATTTTTAATCTCGTGGATCTTTATTATTGAAGCGGCTATTTCTTCTACAGATTTTCTGGTCACATCGATCGTTGGGATATTGTTTATTTTAAAAATCTTTCTACTTTCTTCAAGTTCATCTTTTATTTTGTCAAAATCAATATAGGACGTATGTTTATCCTCACTTAAAGTACTTAGCCTATTCTTTCTTATATCAACAAGTCTTTCTGGGTCAGCAACAAGCCCAACAATTGTTACTTTTTTATTTTTTAGAACCTCTTCTGGTATTTTTTGATTTGGAACCATTGGAATATTTGAAGATTTAAAGCCTTTATTAGCAAGATAAATAGTGGTTGGTGTCTTGCTTGTTCTGCTAATCCCTAAAATAATTATATCAGACTCCAAAATAGTTTCTAATTTTTGTCCATCGTCATGTTCGATACTAAACTGCATGGCCGATATTTTTTTATAATACTCTTTGTTTAACGCATGCTGGCCGCTAGGCTTGTGATTTGCTTTTCTATTTAAAACCTCTTCAAATTTTGGAATTAAATAGTCCAAAACTCCAAAGCATGGAATTTTATTTTTTTTTGTTTCTTCTATTAAAAAAGAAGTAACTAATGGTTCTACCAAAGTATAAAGTATTATTGAATTTCCTAATTTATTACATTTTTCTAATAGGGTTGCTATTTGTGTTTCCGTTCTAACAAAGGAAAAATGGTGTAAAGTATTATTAAAATTCTCAAACTGAGCTTTTAATGCAAGAAATATTCTGTCCAGTGTTTCACCCGTTGAATCCGAGACTAAAAATACGTTATATTTTCTATTCATGGTTATGTGGATAAGCCTTTATAAATAATATTTATACACTTCTAATTTTAAAATTAACAAACATTAACAATTAATAAATTAGTATTATTAAATTAATAACATTAATAACTACCTTTTTTTAATTTTTTATATCGTTGATAAGTTTAAATAAGTGTTAAAAATATAAAGTTATCAAATAAAAATAACAAACGCTTGTTTGTTAATAAACTGTTAATAAAAACATAAACACATTACTAACATAACCATATAATACTACTATTTTAACTAATATTTATTAATGAGTGATTTGCTTAACTGTCTTTTACACAAAGAAAAAAATTTTCCTATTTGGTTTATGAGGCAAGCAGGAAGATATTTGCCGGAATATAAAAAAATTAGAAAAAATAATAAAAACTTTATAGATTTTTGTTTAAATATAAATGATGCAACAACAGTCTCATTACAACCAATAAACAGATTTGACTTAGACGCCGTTATTATTTTTTCTGATATTTTATTAATATTAAATGCTGCTGGGCAAAAAGTAGAATTCAAAGAAAATATAGGACCAGTTCTAAATAAACATAACCCAAAAAAATTTTATAATTTAAAAGACAAGGAATTTACCAATAATTTAATTAATGTTTATAAAATTATAAAAAAAATAAAAAAAAACACACCGCAAAGCAAATCTTTAATAGGTTTTGCAGGGGCACCCTGGACATTATTAGTTTATATGCTTAATCAAGTTTCACCAAAAAAAAATATAAACTTTTTAAAGAAAATAAAAAAAAGCGAAATAATAAAAATAATTAAAAGATTAGAACATTTAATATTTATTCATTGTGAAAAACAAATATTGGCTGGTGCCGACATTATACAAATATTTGATAGTTGGGCCGGTTTAATCAAAGAAAAAGATTTAGAGGAATTTTGTATTAACCCAAATAAAAATATTGTTAATAAAATAAAAAAAAAATTCCCAAATACCCCTGTAATTTGTTTCCCAAAAGGAATTAATAAAAATATTAATTACTTTATAAAAAAAGTAAAACCGCACGGAATTAACATTGATTACGATGTTGATCTTAAAAAACTAGATTTGGATCAAGACGTGACTTTTCAGGGCGGGTTAAACCCAAGATTTTTGTTAGGAAATAACAAAAAAATGTTTAAAGAAGCAAAGAAATATTTAGATTTTTTTAAAAACAATCCCTATATTTTTAATCTAGGACACGGAATATTACCACAAACAAACCCCAACAATGTTAAGAAGCTAGTCAGCTTTGTAAGAAATTATAATTTATGAGTTTTGATTTGGAAAAAATTAATCACCCAAAGATAAAATTTGGTAAAACAGGGGTGCTGCTGGTTAATCTGGGCACACCAGACTCTACTGGCTGGTGGGATATCAGAAAGTATTTAAAGGAGTTTTTATCTGACAAAAGAGTAATAGAAGTTAACCCTGTAATTTGGCAAATAATTTTAAATTTATTTATATTAACTTTTAGACCCTCAAAGACAGCCCACGCTTATAAAAAAATTTGGATGAATGATATTAATCAATCGCCCCTTAGGTATTATACGAATAGCCAGGCAAAAAAATTAAAAAACAGAATTGAAAATAATAATATCATTGTTGATTTTGCAATGAGATATGGAAACCCAAGCCTAGGAAGTAAATTAAATTTTTTACAAAAAGAGGGCTGCGAAAAAATTATTATTTTTCCTTTATACCCACAATATGCATCTGCAACTACAGCAACCGTTTGTGATGAGGTTTATAGGGGCCTAATGCGTATGAGATGGCAGCCGGGTCTGCAGATAATACCCCATTACGAAAGTGAACCACTTTTTATTGATGCTCTTGTTAAAAGTATAAAAAAGAAAATATCAGAGATTAAGTGGAAGCCAGATTTGATTGTCGCCTCTTATCACGGCATACCAAAAAAATATTTTACAAAAGGAGATCCTTATCATTGTTATTGTCATAAAACGACAAGGCTAATGAAAGAAAAATTTAATAATATTCTTATTGAAACAACTTTCCAATCCCGTTTTGGGCCACAAGAATGGTTACAACCATATACCGACAAAACTTTAGAGCGGCTACCGGCAGAAGGAAAAAAAAATGTATTGGTGATATGTCCTGGCTTTTCATCAGATTGTGTTGAAACTTTAGAAGAGATAGCCATTCAAGGCAAAGAAAGCTTCTTAGAAAGCGGTGGCGAAAATTATGATGTTGTTCCTTGCTTAAATGACAATGAAGACCACATAAGCATGATGGAGCATATTGTTAAAAAATATTTAATTAACTAATGAACCTTTATTTAGCATTAAAAGCATTACATATAATAGCCGTCATTTCTTGGATGGTAGGACTTTTGTATTTACCAAGACTATTTGTGTACCATGTTGAAAATAATAATTCTGAGTCTACAAGAGTTTTTAAAGTTATGGAAAGAAGATTGATGAAAATAATTATGAACCCAGCAATGATTGTTACGTGGCTGACGGGTTTATCAATTGTGTGGGTTCAGGGATTTAATACTATTTTTTCTTTGTGGTTATTGATTAAATTTTTATTTGTAATTATTCTGTCCGGATATCATGGTTTTTTATCTAAATGTCTGAAGAATTTTGCTTTAGACAAAAATACTAAAACTTCAAAATTTTTTAGGTTTATAAATGAAATACCAACTATAATACTGATAATCATTGTTTTTTTGGTTATTTTTAAACCCGCTTGAAATATAAGTTAATAGCTGTTATGTTTCTTCTCACACCTAAAGTTTCACAATACAATCCCAAAACATAATGAATTTACAAGAATTAAAAAATAAAACCCCAGCAGATTTAATTTTAGAAGCTGAAAAACTTGGCGTAGAGAACCCAAGCACAATGCGTAAGCAAGAAATCTTGTTTGCGATTCTTAAAAAATTTGCTGAAAAAAATGAAAAAATTACAGGAAGCGGAGTTTTAGAAACTTTGCAAGATGGCTTTGGTTTTTTAAGAGCAACAGAGTCAAATTATTTACCAGGACCAGATGATATTTACGTAAGCCCAAGTCAAATTAGAAGGTTTGGTCTTCGAAAAGGTGATACGGTTGAAGGAGAAATTAGGGCACCAAAAGATTCGGAAAGATACTTTGCTCTTTTACAAGTTAGTAAAATAAATTTTGAAGATCCTGAAAAATCTAGAAATAAAATAAACTTTGATAACTTAACACCTTTATATCCAGACGAGCGTATTAAGTTAGAAGTAGAATCTAATAAAGCTGACAAGAAGCCCGATTTGACAGCAAGATTAATAGATCTTGTAACTCCAATTGGAAAAGGTCAAAGAGCTCTAATCGTGTCACCTCCTAGAGCAGGAAAAACAGTAATACTTCAAAATATCGCTCATTCAATTACGGCAAATCACCCAGAAATTTATTTGATAGTTTTGCTGATAGATGAAAGACCAGAAGAAGTTACAGACATGCAACGTTCCGTAAAAGGAGAAGTAGTAAGCTCAACGTTTGACGAACCAGCAATGAGACACGTCCAAGTAGCTGAGATGGTGATTGAAAAAGCAAAAAGATTAGCGGAGCATAAAAAGGATGTTGTTATTTTATTAGATTCAATTACGCGATTAGGAAGAGCTTATAATGCTGTTGTTCCAAGCTCAGGAAAAGTTTTAACAGGTGGTGTTGACGCTAATGCATTACAAAGACCAAAAAGATTCTTCGGAGCAGCAAGAAATATCGAAGAAGGCGGATCGCTTACAATTATTTCAACGGCATTAATTGAGACGGGCTCAAGAATGGATGAAGTTATTTTTGAAGAATTTAAAGGAACAGGTAACGCCGAAGTTATCCTGGATAGAAAAATTGCTGACAAGCGAATTTTCCCAGCAATTGATATTACTAAGTCCGGCACTCGAAAAGAAGATTTATTATTTAAGAAAGAAGATCTTCAAAAGATGAATGTTCTAAGAAGATTAATAGCGCCTATGGGCAATATGGAAGCAATAGAATTTTTAATTGGTAAATTAAGAGAGACAAAAAATAATGCTGAATTTTTTGACTCCATGAATAAGTCTAATTAGATTAATACTTAGTGGATTTGTTTCTCAGATCCAGGGTTATTTCCAATAATATAAAAATTTATTATCTGATTTATAAGCAAATTTCTTTCAAGCAAAGTTTTTGCTTCTAACAAACCTTGTTTCTCGCTAACAGAAAAAGGACATATCATTGATAGTGAATTTATTAGCTGATCTGGCTCGACTTTTTCAACAATTTTCCAGTCAGTAGATAGATGATGAATTTTGAATAGCTTTCGAGCTTTATCTATAAGCTGCAACACATCAATTTTATCATTCAATTTTATTTTTTCTAAATCATCTAAAAACTCATTATAAGTTACTCTAAATTTTCTATAAGGAAGATCAGTTTCCACCTCGTCCAAAACTCTAAATCTAATTAGACCTTTTAGATTTATTAAATATCTCCCGTCAGCTGTTTTTGTATGGGTGTCTATTTTCCCAAGGCAACCAACACTAAAAACTTCAGATTTTTGTGAATGATTATTTTGCTTAGTTTGGATCATTCCTATTATTTTGTCTGATAACAAAGCATCTTCAATCATCTTTTTGTATCTAGGCTCAAAAATATTTAGTGGCAAGATTGTATTTGGAAAAAATACTGCGTTCGCTAAAGGGAAGATGGGAATTTCTATAGGTAGGTTTTTATCCATTATTTTAAATGAGTTAATAGTAAATCTTTAATTATTATTTCAAAATCTTTAGCAAATTTCTTTGAATCAAACAAAGGCGAATTAATAGCTTTAGAGTGCAAATTCTTTCTTATTAAATTTAAATTATCTACATTTTCAGAAAATTTAACTGCTTTTTTGTAGTATTCTTCTTGGTCATTAGCGATCCACTCATGCATACCAAGATTTGCATTAATGCTTTCTCCGCAACGAGATAAAAACCTATCCCCTTTCAAAGTTAACATGGGTACGCCCATAAATGCACACTCAAAGCTCGTTGATCCGCCGTTGTAAGGAAATGTATCTAAAAAAATATCTATTTTATTATATTCCGATAATAAATTTTCTCTAGAGGCTGAGCCTTCCAAAATTAATTTCGAATTATCAATTCCTTGACTATTAAATTGATTATAGAATTTATTTTTTATTATTTTATCATCGAGTTCTGGTGATCTAATAATTATAACGCTTTTATTTATATTTAATAAAAGTTTAGACCACAGTTTTATTACATCATCATTAATTTTTTTGATTTGGTGATATGCTCCAAAAGTAATAAATTTATTTTTAAGAACTGGAGTTTCTGAATTGATTTTTAAATTAGTATATTGAGGAATAGAAAAACAATTCCATATACTAGGCATTAGTAATATTTTTTCTGATAGTTGATTTTGTGAGGTCGCGGGCGTTACATAAGGATCTCCAATTATATAATTAATTTCTGGTAATCCTGTCGAATTTAAATATCCGGACCAAGTTATTTGTAATGGAGCTGCTTTGTTTGCAAATACAGAAAGTCTATTTTTGTTGGTATGGCCGGAAAGATCAATTAATACATGTATGTTGTCTTGTTTTATTTTTTTTACAACATCCAAATCATCTTTTTTTTCAATATTTTCCCATTGGTTAAATAATATTTTGAAATCATTTGTTAATTCTTCATCTTCTTCGTTATTATAGTATGCGTATAATTTAAAATTATTTCTTAAACTTTTTAAGAAATCATAAATTAAGTTGCCAACTGGATGATTTTTTCTTAGGTCTCCAGAAACAAATCCAATATTAAATTTCTCAATATTTTGTTTATGGTTGAAGGATTTTAAAGTGTTTTTTATTCTAGGAACAAAAAAATTGAATTTATTTATTAATTCATTGTTTTCTTTAGAGGAATAATTTTTTTTAAAATTAGAACAAAATATTAAGCTAGATAATGTTTTATAATTTTTATCAAGGTCAAAACTTTTTTCATAATTTTCTATAGATTTTTCAATATTCCCGACACTAGAATAGCAGCTTGCTAATTTTGCATAAACTTCTGCTATTTCAGGTTTAATTTTTTTTATATTTTCTAATACTTCGATTCCTTCTAAAAATTTTTTTTCTATCATTAAAATAGTGACCTTATTTAATAAAAGATCAAAATCTCTAGGATCTTGTTTAATGGCATTGTCCAAAACAGTTTTGGCCTCAGAAATTTTTTTTAATTTTATTAAGACAGAAGATAGGTTTAATATGATTGATTTTCTGTTTGGCTGAAGAACGTTTGATTTTTTTAATTTTTCTTCGGCCTCCGTGTAAAGATTTTCTTTTATATTCTCTAAGGCGTCATAGAATAATTGTTCAGCTTCATTAAATGATTTCATTATCAGCGTTTTTAGAGATTTTTATTATATTAATATGTATAAAATAAAGTGATATAAAATTAAAATGCAAAACTCTATTATTAAATCTTTAGCGTTTTTATTAATTATATTTTTAGTTTATTTTTTGTGGACTTATCTGGGTCCTTGGTCATTAGTTATTTTTTGGTTCTTATGTGGGCTTATTGATGTTTTGAGACACAAAACATTAACAAGAAAAGTTATTAAACAATATTTTACAGGCAAAGGTATATTAACTTGGTTTTTATCACCTATAAATTTATTTACAGATTTAATATCTCCTAAAAATTTACACGTTTACAATATTGAAGATATGCCCGCTGATTTGCAGTCAGAAATTTTAGAAGTGAAGAATTTATTTGATAAAAATATATCAAATATAACTCAAAGATTTGAAAATGCTGATAGTTCTCGCACCATGTTATTTTATAAATGGTATGATAAAAATTTAGATAATCAGATTCCAGAATTTAATAGAGAGTTTAAATATGTTAAAACCATAGGAGTTTCTTTATTTAAAGAAAAAACATCTACCTCAAGGCATTTTGGACCTTTAAGAATTTCTTTTAGAATGCTTTATAATTTTAATAAGGCTCAAAATCCTGGTTCTTACATAGAGGCTGATGGAAACATTAATGCTTGGAAAGATAAATCGCTTTTTATATTTGATGATACTTTAATTCATCAAAGTTTTAGCAAAGAAGATAATGTTCGTTATTGTGCTTTTATAGATATCATCAGACCAAGTTATGCTTATCCGATTATGAGTTTTTTATTAATGATCGTAAGTTTTTTTATGATCAGGGTTAGAGGAATTTTTTATAAAAACTGGCAAATGATTTAACAATAAAATTTGTAGATTTTTTTATTTTTCTATGATTTTATTTCATTAATAATGCGGGTGTAGCTCAGTGGTAGAGCGAATCGTTGCCAACGATTAGGTCGTGGGTTCAATTCCCTTCACCCGCTCCAAATCAGCAAGTAATCATTAATCTTTTTCCAAATTCCCTTATTTTTTTACTACAGCTAATAATCTTTGTGGTACCTATCTATTTTAATATGGCTAATCAAAAATTAAAAAATTTTTTATTATATTTTTTAGGAATAAGTTTTGTAGTGGCCATTATTTACATAATTTTTCCGAATATTCTTTATTCAAATATTATCATTCCAGTTTTAAAAGATGGTTTACTTTATCCATTCGCAGATTGGCTTGCGATTATTTCAGCGGTGAAATGTAAATTAATGAATTATGATGTTTTTACTTTAAACCCTTGTGATGTTAAGGAAAGAGCACACGTTTATGGTAGTATTTTATTATTTATCCCTTTAGTAAAAGGCTTCGATTCTTTTTATTTATTATACTTTCCGATATTTATTAATTTTATTTTCGTACTAGTTATTATTCTTCATTTTAATCTTACAAGATTTAAAGAGTTTTTGTTATTTTTATTAATTATTTTTAATCCATCAACATTATTGCTGATGGAAAGATTAAATACAGATATTTTTATTTTATTAATATTAATTGTTTTGTGTTATTTTAGGTCAAATATTTTAAATATATTTTTAATTACATTTGCAACTTTGGCAAAATTTTTTCCTATAGCTTTAATTCCTTTGTTTTTTTTAACTAAGCAAAAAAGAATTTTAATAAATCTTATATACTTTGTTATTTTTATCTTAATTATTTCCTCAGCTTTTTATCTCGACAGATACAATTTAGTTAAAATATTTAACAATCAAGATCAGTATGTTGCATCATTTAGGCTTTCCTTTTCTTTTGTTAGTTTTGCAAAAATTATTTCTGTAACAACAGGTTTTTCTAATACTTTATTTTTATTTTTTTCTGCTGGCTTATCATTGTTGATTATTTTTCTAACCATTAATCACTTTAATAAAAATGCTATTTTTAAGGAATTCAATTTTGATGATTATCAAGAGTTATTATTTTTAGTTGGAGGAGGTCTTTTAGTATCAACTTATATTGTTTTTAATAATTATCTTTATAGAGAAATATTCTTATTTTGTTTAATTCCTTATCTGTTGAATAAACAGAATGAAAATAGCATTTTTAAATTTGTTCTTTATTTTATGATTTTTAGATATTTTTATTTTATGATTGCTAATTATTATGCAATTTTTAATAAGGAATACTTTTTGCTAATTATTAAATATTTTCTTGATCTGTGCTTTATGTCTATTGTTGCAGCGGTAATTTTTATTCTTTATTTAAGATTATCCAAAAAATTAATTCAAAATATTTAATTTTATGAAACTTTATGAAAAAAAATGTATCCCTTGTAGAGGAGATATACCCCCATTTACTAGAGAACAGATTGATGAATATTTAAAGTATTTAACAGATTGGAAAGCTTTAGTTAACGAAAAGAAAGCATTCTATTTATCTAGAGTTTATAAATTTTCTGATTTTGAAAAAAGTTTAAGTTTTATTAATAAAGTTTCAAATATTTCAGAGGAAGAAAATCATCACCCGGATTTAAAATTTGGATGGGGTTATGCTGAGGTTAATATATTTACCCATGCAATTAACGGACTTTCTTTAAGTGATTTTATATTAGCTTCTAAGATAGATATGATTAATGTCTAAAATTTCTAATACCAGTAAATACCATTGCAATTCCAGCTTTATCAGCCGCAGCGATTACCTCTTCATCTTTGATTGATCCGCCTGGTTGGATAACTGCTTTAATGCCAATTTTTATAAGTTCGCTTAATCCATCTGCAAACGGAAAGAAGGCATCGGATGCTGCAACACTTCCTTTAGTTTCGTCCGCAAATAACTGAATAGCATTCCCGCAAGCGATCTTACTCGATGCTAATCTATTAGTTTGTCCAGCACCTATACCAAGAGTTTTATTATTTTTAGCTATAACAATGGCGTTAGATTTTACAAATTTACAAACTTTGAATGCAAATATTAAGTCATCTAATTCTTTATCAGTTGGCTTGTTCTTAGTTACAAATTTTAAATCTTTTTTATTAATTTCAATTTGATCTTTGTCTTGGATTAAGAAATTATCTCCTAAGAATGTGTAAGATAATTTATCTTGCTCTTTAATATCTTCTAAAGAAATTAATCTTAAGTTTTTTTTCTTCTCAAATATTTCCAAGCTTTTTTTAGTAAAGCTTCTTGCAATAATAACTTCATAAAAGGTTTTAGTAATCTCAGTTGCTAGCTTTTCATCAATTTCATCGTTAAAGCTTACAATGCCCCCAAAAGCACTGATAGGATCGCTGCTAAGGGCTAATTTGTAGGCTTTAGAGGCGTTTTCTGAGGTAGCACAGCCACAAGGATTGTTGTGTTTAACTATAACGCATGAGCTATCATTTTCACCTAGTTCTTTGGATATAGATACTGCTGAATACATATCTAAATAATTATTGTAGCTAAGCTCTTTTCCTTGGATTTGCCTTATCTTTGATAAGAAATCATTTTTATAATTAATTTTATAAACGGATGCTTGTTGGTGAGGATTTTCACCATATCTTAACTTGTCTTTAAGTTGGCCTGCAATTGTAATTTTTTTTGGAAATTTATTATCTGTGAATCCAT